>ERZ831773.3194-NODE-3194-length-10964-cov-26.216610_pt1 | contig 10964 bp, 10 predicted proteins | sample MGYA00519696_ERZ831773 | MGnify/ENA primary metagenome ERZ831773 (study PRJEB31850, sample SAMEA3708720) | human gut metagenome | biome: human gut; feature: human-associated habitat; material: faeces | place: China | collected 2014 ...
ACAGGGCCAGCCCATGGCGCAGGATGATCTGCTTTTTTGCTTCGATGTCCTCCCGCTTCGGCACCGGCTCCCCGGTCAGGGCGGCCATCATCGGCCAGAAGCGGTTCTGCGGGTGGCCGTAATAAAAGGCCATCTCCCGGCTTTTGGGGCTGGGCCAGGTGCCCAGGATCAGCGCCCGGCTATGCTCATTGTACACCGGCGCAAAGCTCATTGGCCGCCTGCGCTTTCGATCTGTGCCCAGGCCGAGCCCAGGTCCCGGCCGGAGGGCTCTGCTTTCGGGCCATCAAACCAGAGTTCCTCGATCAGCGCCGCCAGGCCGTCCTCCCGCACATCACCGATGATCCGGTCAGCAGCGGCCTTTGCATCCTCGGTTCCATTGTCCATGCACACGCCCAAGCCGGCCGTGCGCAGCATGCTCAGGTCGTTGGCCGAGTCTCCCGCCGCCACCGTCTCTTCCAGCGGCAGGTCCAGCCGGGCACACAGATCGGTCAGACCAACGCCCTTGTCCATGCCGCCGCGCACGATGTCGTAAAAGCAGTAGCCGTCGGCGTTTTTTGCGCCCACCTGCATCCAGTTCAGGTTCAAGTGACCATATTTTTTCATGAAGTCCGCCACATGCTCCGGCGGTACGGCAGCAAAGGCCGCGTGGGGCATGTCGATGAGGTGCCGGTCCTGGTCCTCACCGTCCACGCAGGTCAGGCCGCTGCTGCCCATCTTTGCGTAGTTGTTGCGCAGGGCCTCGTACTCGCAGTACACATAGCAGCCATCCCGGAAATTGAACTGCAGTGGGTAGTTGTAATCCTCGCAGAAATCCACCAACGCGTACATTTCCTCGTTGGTGAGGGGATGTTCCGTCACCACAGTGCCCTTGCTGTCGGTCACACAGGCACCGTTGCAGGTAATGATGTAATCCGGCCGGATGCCGCCCAGCTGCTCCCTGTGCACGCAAGGATAGGCGCGGCCGGTGCTCAGCGCAAATTTCACCCCGGCGGCCTGCAGTTTTTTCACGGCCTTTACCACCGCCGGGCGGGGCTTCGGCTCCCCAAAGGGCACCAGTGTATTGTCAAAATCGCTTACCAGAAGTTTGTATTGCATTCTTTTCTCCTTCACGGGTCACTGTTTTCTACCAGTATACCACAAATCGGCACGCCGTGGGGCTTTTGCCGCATAAAAAACAGGAGCAGCCTCTTCTGTGAGGCAGCTCCCGTTTTTCGGTCCATGTTTTACAGCACTTCGCCCCGGAACAGTCCTTCCAGAGTAGGCATCCAGCCGTCGGCCGTGCGCTGGGCCAGGCCGTTTTCCACCGCCTTATCCAGCAGGGTGGAAAATTCCTGCGGCAGTTCCTGCCCGAACCGCTCCCGGAACAGCGGCTCCACCACGCCGTCGTCCAGCTTCATGCGGCCCCGCAGGTAGCGCAGCATCCGCGCGTTCTCGTCCAGCTGCGCGGCCTGCGCCGTGAGCTTTTCAAAGTCACCGGCATTCTTGATATAGAGCTTGAGATTGTTGGTGTTGCGCACGGCATAGCCGTCGTACACCGAACCGCCGTTGACGCCCATGCCGATGACGTCATCCCCGTTCCATTCCATGGCACGGGCGCGGTACTCGTAGCCGGGGCGGGCAAAGCACCCGGCAGCATACATCTTGTAGCCGTTCTCCGGCAGGTACTCGCAGGCATAGCGGAACATCTCGAACCGCTCCGCCGCGTTGGGCATACCCTCGGCGTCGGTCACGGCCAGCGGCTCTGCCGTGATGTGCCCGGCCTGCATGATGACCGCCGCGTGCAGGCTGTTGTGCCAGCTCTGCATCGTCTGCCCCGGGATGCCGTAGTTCAGGGTCAGGCCCACATTGTTCAGGTGGAACTTTGCCAGAAACAGCATGGCGTTGCGGATATGCTGCGCGTTGTGGGTGCAGCCCAGCGCCTTCAGCTCGGCGTCGTTGTCCGAGCGCATCATCAGTTCGGTGCGGTTGGGGTGGCCGGACGCGATGCCCGTGAGGGACGGCGTGCCGATGGTGACGGGCAGCGAGTCGTAGCTGACCTCTGCCCCCTGCGCCACCGGCAGATGGGTGCGCACCGTGCGCAGCACATCGCCCAGCAGGTCCGGGGCCATCACGCTGGCGCTGCCGCCGCTGAGGTGCACGGCCCGGATCTCGTAACCGTCCAGTTCTTCCTCATAGGAGAGCACCTCCCGCTTGAGGGCGTCCATATAGGCGTTTTTTTCCGCATTGGAGCCCACCGCGTTGAAGTGCGCGAGGTAGTTTTCCGGGCGGATGCAGTAAGGGATGTGCAGGTCAAGCACGAGCGGTTTTGCCATGGTGATGCTCCTTGTCGTTTTTTATAAAGTATACACGCATTCATGCAAAAGGGGAAGCCCTGTAACGGGGCTTCCCCAGAGAAGAAGAAAAAGAAACGCGTCAGAAGAGATCAGTGGTGACCGCCGGGGCCGCCGGGGCCACCGGGACCGCCGGGACCACCGGGGCCGCCTGCGGGTGCCTCCATGGCCTCCACGGGCTCACCCAGGAACTTCTTGTCGGAAGCCACCTGATGACCTGCGGTCCAGCCGTGGGTCATGGCCATACCGACCGAGTTGCCGGCGAACGGAGTGCTGTAGCCAAAGCCGTAACGACCGCCCAGGCAGTTGCCAGCCACATACAGGCCCTCGATGGGCTCCCAGTCCTTGTTCAGGACGTTCTGGGTCTCGTCGGTGATGACACCGCTCATGGTGACCATCATCGGGTTGGAGGAGTGGCCGGTGGAGCTGGTGCCGCCGAAGAACGGAGCGGTGTCGATGGGCACCATGTACGGTGCGTCCTTGCCGTAGTCGCTGTCCACGCCTGCATAGCACAGCTCGTTGTAGTGTGCGATGCTGTCCAGGAAGTTCTGCTTGGCAGCGCCCTTGTAGCCCAGCAGATCTGCCAGCTCATCCAGAGTGTCGGCACGGTAGATGGTACCGGCCATCTGGGTGCGCTCGGCCAGGTTTGCAATGGTGATGGTGTTGGCCTGGCCGGACACGGTGTTGTTCATGTCCTGCTCGATCTTATCCCAGTAGTCCTGCATGCCAAAGTTGGGTGCGCCGTGGTCCAGCGGAGCAGCCTTCAGGGTCTTGGCCCAGTTGGCGTCGGTGACGTAGCAGGCCAGACCGGCGGGCTGACGCAGGCAGGTGGCCTGCATCTGAGCAATGGCGCCCTCGTTCATGAAGCGCTTGCCGCGGCTGTTCAGCATCAGCATGGGAGCGGTGCCCCAGGGGCCGGAAGCGCCGCCGCCGATGGCCATCCAGCCACGGGGGGTGGGCTCGATCATGCCGCCTGCCCAGCAGGCCATCTTGTGGCCCTGGCCGTTGCGGGTGCCTGCAGAGGCCCAGCTGTCAGCGGTCGCGCCGCTGCGCTCAGCCCACTCCATGCCCTCGTTCAGCAGCGCCCAGCACATCTCGGGGTTGCCGATGAAGTCGCCTGCGCACAGGATGACGCCCTTGTTGCAGTTGTAACGGTAGTAAGTGCCGTCGGCACCCTTGGCGTACACGCCGGTGACCTTGCCGCTCTCGTCCTGGATGAGCTTGATGCCCTCGCGCTCAAAGTCCCAGGCACAGTTGGGGGTCTCCTGCACATACTTGACGATGTACTTGTGGATGTACTCGATGTTGTTGCCCTGATAGCCGTAGAACTGGGCATTGCAGGGCCAGGTCTGGTAGCCGCCGCAGCTGATGGGGTAGCTGGCCTTCTGCTGGCCGTAGGCTGCCTGGGTGTTGCACAGCGGGTACTGGAACATATCGCTCATGTCGTAGTGACCGGCACCGCCTGCGGGCTCGCCGTCCACCCACTGGTCGCCGGTCTTGCCGTCGCCGGTAGCCTTGGGCACGATGACTGCGGTATCGGCCAGATACACATCGCTGTCGTTGGCCTTGCGCTCTTCCTCATAGGAGTCGTAGATCTCCTCATAGCGGTCGAACATCTGGCCGGAATACTGCACGAAGTTCTTGATGATCTCCGGGTTCACACGGCCGGCGGCGCGCTTGCAGAACTCGGAAGTGATGGCACCGGTGTCATAGGGGCCATAGCCGCGCTCGATCAGCAGCTTGGAGTTGACGTGGCCGATGTCCTCGCCGTACCAGCCGCCCATGTTGGCGCCGGTGCCGTCCAGGTCCACGAAGTTGCCCCATGCCTGCTTTTCAATGACCGCCACCGTAGCGCCCTCGTCCACAGCGCCAAAGGCTGCGCCCACGCCGGCATGGCCGCCGCCCACGATGACCACATCATAGGTGCCTGCATCCTCGTACTTGTCGGGGTCAGCCGGAGCCTCACCCAGCCAGTCGCCGGGGCCGCAGTAGCCGGGCACACGGCCGGTCACTTCGGTCGTCTCAGGCTTTTCCACCTCAGTGCCGGTAGCCTGTGCGATACAGTCGGCTACGCACTCCTGGATGGCGCCCACGGAGGCCACCAGCGTGCAGCTGGTCACAGCGTCCACATCGGCGCTCTGGCCCTCCACGATGGCCTTGGCCATGGCAGTCTTTTTGTCGTCGGTCAGCAGGTCCTGCTCACCGGAGGAAGTGATCTCGCAGGCGGTGATGCTGTTGGCATCAAAGGTCATGGAGACACCGATCTCGGAGTAGGAGATGGTCTTGGAGGCAGAATAGGTGCCCGGGGTGTACTTGTCCTCAGCGGCTGCGGTGCTGCCGGAGGATGCGGCGGTGCTGCTGGAGCTGCAGCCTGCCAGCAGACCCAGCGCAGCGGCACCGCTGCCAGCGGCAGCAATGTTGCGCAGGAAGCTGCGGCGAGAGATCTTGCTCTTCATTTGGTTACCTCTTTTCTTCTTTTGCACCGGTCTTGTGTAGGCCCGGCGCTCTTGTTACAAGTTTAACAGGTTTCGGCAAAGATTTGAAATACCAATAATTTGCCCGCTTATAACTTAGACGCATAAGGTGGTTGAGTTTGCACAAGAAATTTGTTATACTCTTGGCAAGGTTTCACAATTTTTGATGCAGGCAGGAGAAAAAGCGTATGACATTGCAGCAGATCATGTACTTTCAGCGGGTAGCCCGCTCCGGCAGCTTTACCAAGGCGGCGCGGTCCTGCTTTGTGTCCCAGACAGCCATCAGCCGCCAGATCTGCGCGTTGGAAGAGGAGCTGCATGTCACCCTGCTGGAGCGCGACACAGCCCATGTCAAGCTGACGCTGGCCGGGGAGTATTTCTTCCAGCAGGTCAACGAGCTCACGGCCCGGCTGGAAGAGGTCGTGACCCGAACCCAGACCATCGCTCAGGAGCAGCAGACCCACCTGACCCTGGGCATCCCCACCATTCTGGAGCAGCACGCCATCTCCCAATTGCTCCGTCAGTACCACAACCTGCACCCGGAAGTGCAGCTTTCCACCGTGGCCGACTCCCGGCAGCAGCTGGTCAGCCAGCTGGTGGACCGGAAGATCGACCTGCTGGTCGCCATGGATTTTGACCTGCCCGATCTGGAGGGGCTGGACAGCATCATCCTGCAGCAGGTGCACGCTACCTGGCTGCTGCCGACCGGCCACCCCCTTGCCGGAGCGGAAAAGATCGCGCCGCAGCAGCTGCAGGGCGAAACGCTGATCCTGACTCAAGAGGACCCCCGGGGCAACACCGAGGAGCTGCTGCGCCAGTACTACAATCAGCTGGGTCTGAAAGGAAACCCGGTCCTTCACACCCGGACGCTGGAGGAGCTGTTCCTGCTGGCCAGCGCCGGGGTGGGCATCGGCCTGCTGCCCTCTTCCGTGCCCGGCTACCTGCGCCCGGACCTGTGCAGCGTGCCCATCGACGGCCCGCAGTGGAACTTCAGCTTCTTGCTCATTTCCCGCCGGGAGCGCAGCTGCGCCAGCGTGCGCGCCATGTTTGAACTGGCAGAACATTTATAAGGTAAAAATTCCCCGGTCTGCCTGCAGCGTGGACCGGGGGATCTTTTTGCCGTAAAACACAACAAAAAAGCGTTCTGAGAAATCTCAGAACGCTTGGTGGTTGCGGGGGCCGGATTTGAACCAACGACCTTCGGGTTATGAGCCCGACGAGCTACCAGACTGCTCCACCCCGCGATATTTACTTTCCGCTCATCAGCTGTTCGCTGACTGCTCAAGTATAATACCACAGGGCGGGAACAATGTCAACCCTTTTTTCCAAAAATTTTGAATTTTGTGCAGGAGGGGCTTGCCGCCCTTACTTTTTCCGCTTTTTGCGCCAGACGGCAAAGCCTGCGGCGGCGGCCGCGACCACCAGCACCACCGGCCAGGCACCGGCCAGCCAGACGGCCAGCTGCTGCAGGCCGTTTACAAAATTGGACCAGCCCTGTGCAAAGGCTGCACCGACGCTGCCCAGGAAGCTCTCATCGGTGGGGGTGTAGTTCTGCACCTCGCTCAGGTTGACGTACACGGTGCACTGCTGCACCTGATTGCTGTACCAGTCCAGCTGGCTCTGCCAGCTCTCGATCTGGGACTGCACGTCGGTCAGGCTGGTCTCGATCTGCAGCAGGTCGGACAGATTGTCGGCCTGGGCCTGCAGCTCCTGCAGACGGGTGCGCTGGGCTTCCAGATTGGCCAGCCGCGTTTCCACGTCCATGTACTGGGTGGTCACATCGTCGGCCTGCTGGCTCTTGTAGGTCACATTGCCCGCCTGTGCCACAGCATCCAGAAAGCTCTGGTAATTTTCTTCCGGCACACGGAAGGTCAGGTTCACGCTGCGGCTGGACCCGACGTCTGAATATTCACTGCTGGATTCCAGATACCCGCCTGCGTCATTCAGGGCAGCATCCAGTGCCGCGCGGGCCGTGTCGTAGTCCTTGCTTTCCAGGGTCAGGTTGGCGGTGTAGATGATCTTGGGGCTGGTGCTGGCCTGCCGGTCCTCGGCGGCAGCAGCGTCGTTCTCAGAAAGAACGGCTGCCTGGTCCAGATCATAGGTGACAGCCTCCGGGGTAGCATCCAGCATGGCCTGCTGGGTGGTAAAGCCACCTGCGGTGGAAGCTGCGGAACTATTGGCCGAATACAGAGCCATGTTGCTGCTCTTTGCACCGATGTCCAGCATTCCGGTGCCCAGCACGTTGTAGCCCACCACGCAGATCGCCAGGCAGGCGGCCAGCGCGCCCACCTGCTTTGCAGGGAAATGGATGAGCTTTGCCTTTTGGAGCGGTTTCTGCGGGCGCACGACAGCCGTGTTGTCTGCCTGCGCCGGCATCATCGGGCGGTTCTTTTCCTCTTCGGGCAGGGTGTCGGCCATGGCCAGCAGCTTTGCCTTCAGATCTTCCGGGGCGTGGAGGTCATCCGCCTCCATCTTGTACTCATACCACCTCATCTTCGATCTCCTCCTTCAGCATCGTCTGTAACTGTGCCCTCGCCCGCCGCAGCCAGCTCAACACCGTGTTGGTGGGCACCTTCAGCATCCGGCCGATCTCCGCCGTGGTGTACCCTTCATAATAGTGTAAGTAAATGGCGTTGCGGTAATTCTCCGGCAGGGCCTTCACTGCATCCAGCACACTGCCGTCCTCCATCTGCTCCGGTGCAGGCAGGTTCTCGTCCAGTTCGGTATCCTTCTGGTGCGCCGCACGGGTCAGGTCCCGGCAGCGGTTGATGGCCACCCGCAGCAGCCACGCCTTGAGATGCTCCTCACTCTCAAAGCAGCCCTCGTAATGCAGGAGCTTTTCAAATACATCCTGCACCACATCCTCGGCATCGGCCGTGCATCGGCAATTGTGCACGGCCGCGCGGTAAACGGCGTCGCTGTATCGCTGCACCGCCAGCGCGAACACTTCGTTTTTGGTCAGCTGTCCCATTGTTCAAACTCTCCTTTGACGCCCTCAACGGGCACAGTGGAAATACTTTCCACGGGGACATTTCACTCAAGAAACGGTTGAGCAGTCCCGATTATTGCGTATCATTCACAAACGTGCAACAAAACTTTTTTCACCCCGCCGCAGCGGCGTATCGGTTTTAGTATACCATGAACCCCTGCAAAACAAAAGAGGGAGCCGCCGCGTCTGCGGCAGTTCCCTCGCTGCTTCATTCTTTTTCCGGCCGGTCAGCGGCGGTAGACCCGCTGCAGCAGCGCCACCCGCTCTGCCAGAAAGGTCTCGGCCTTGGGGTGGGTCAGCCAGCACTTGCCCGCCGGGCTGCCCACCAGCCGCCGCCCCAGGGCTGCCGGGTCAGCGTCGATGGCCTCCACATCCTGCACGGTCAGCTGCAAAGTGAGTGCCGCCGGAACATCCGGCAGCGGCGGCAGCGGATCCTCCCACACAAAGGGCGGCAGCAATTGCAGCGCCGTCACGCTGCGGGTGCACTCCTCGGTGAGCAGCAGCGCCGCCGGGGCACCGTCGGCCACTACCTGCAGGCTGCTGTACAGCACCTGCATCTGCACCGCCGCCTGCAGGCGGACAAAGCCCTCCCCTGCCTGCGGCGCAAGACGCAGATACTCCCGCGCTTCTTCCGGGTAGATCCGGCGCGCCGGGGCCTGCAGGCTGGCATACAGGGCAGGCAGCGCAAAGCAGCCTGCCTTGTCCAAAGCCTGCTGCACCAGCAGATAGAATTCGGTCAGCGGATGTGCCGGGTCCGGCTGTGCCATGCCGAAATCCGGCCGTGAAACGTGTCCTCCGCCCATACAGTCTCCCTTCCGTTCTCTCCCCTCTTCGGTCAATTGTAAACCCTGCGCAAACTTTTCTGTTGACCATTTGTCCGTTCACAGGCTATACTCTTGCACAGAACTGCCTTGCAAATTTTTACAGAGGGGAATTTTACTATGAAAAATCAAAAAATCACCACTTACCAGATGGCCGTTACTGCGGTGATGGCCGCCGTGCTGTGCGTACTCGGCCCGCTGACCGTGCCCATCGGAGCCATTCCCATCTCGCTGGCAAACTTTGTCATCTGCCTGACCGCCTGGCTGCTGGGCCCCAAGTTCGGCACCCTGAGTGTCGTCATCTATCTGGCCATCGGCCTGATCGGCGTTCCGGTGTTCTCCGGCTACGGTGCCGGTTTGGCCAAGGTGGCAGGCCCCACCGGCGGCTATCTGGTGGGCTACCTGCTGCTGGCTTTCATCGGCGGCCTGTTCATTGAAAAAAGCAATGGCCAGCCGGTGGTCTCCGCCGTGGGTCTGGTGCTGGGCGATGCCGCCTGCTACGTCCTGGGCACGGCCTGGTTCGTGTTCCAGATGCAGTGCGACCTGGGCTATGCACTGGCTGTGTGCGTGTATCCCTTCATCGTGCTGGACCTGGCCAAGATCGTGGTGTCCTGCATTGTGGGTGCCCTGCTGCGCAAGCGTCTGGTGCAGGCCGGTGTGCTGCATCTGAAAGAAGCCTGAGCCCAAACCTAGCCCCCATCCTTTAAAAGCCGTGCTCCCTGCCGATCTGTCGGCGTGGGAACACGGCTTTTTTCCTTATTTCTGAGGCAGTTCCTGCACCACCGGCTCTGCCGGGGGCGGGGTCAGGGTGGAATGCTCCAGCACAAAGGCCGTCGCCTTTGCACGCATCAGGCGCTGGCGCACCTTGCGGGCATCGTTGGCCGGGAAGGTGCGTTCCCCGTCCAGTTTCTCATTCCAGTCGGTCAGGGCGGCCGTCACCTCGGTTTCCGTGGGCTGCAGGCCCTCTGCTTCCGCTACCAGCAGCAGCCCCAGCCAGCTGCGCAGCTTGCGTTCCGCCTGGGTGTGCAGCCAGGTGCGGAACTCTTCCACCGTCTGGCCCCGCACCTTGAGGAACTGATCAAAGTTGATGCCGTTGGCCTGCAGGCTCAGGTTGAACTGCCGCTGCTCGGCGAAGTAGTTGCCGCCCACCAGCTGCTTGGGCAGAGGACCGGTCACCTCGTCCCCCAGCTGCCAGATGACTTCTTTTTCCGCGCGGGCCTTTGCCTGCACGCAGCGCTGGGCGTAGAGTTCCCGGGCCACCTGCTGACGCAGGGCGGCCTTTCCAGCAGCATCTGCCGCACGCTCCTCATCGCCATGATGACGGTTGATCTCCATTTCAATGGTAAGCTGCCGGATGAGGTGCGGCTCTACCGCCTGCACAAAACCGGTGTACCGGCCCAGCGTCAGCGGCGGCAGGGCATAGAACTGCGCCCCGGCCCGGAACCCTTCGGCCCGGTTCACGGCCAGCAATTCAAAGTCCGGGTCGGTCACCGGCGTAACGCCGTACTCCGCCGCGATCTGCTCATACAGGGCCGAAAAGCCCTCCAGGATGGTGCGGTTCACCGCCGCCGTCAGCAAGTCCTCTTCGGCCTGCGGGGCGTCCGGCGCAGCCTGCTCGGCCGTGATGGCCCGTTCAAGCTCTTCGGCATCCGCCGTAAATACCAGCCGACAGTCCCCCGGCTCTGCCATACCAAAATGTTCCAGTTTCATCTTATGGTTCCTCCTCTCACAGCAGTGCGAACATCAGCACCAGCAATGCCACGCCGATGCCTGCGTACAGCGCCTCGGCGCCCAGCACCGACTTATCGCCCTCCACATACATTTTCTCCGGGGCTTCCGGGTCGTAGTACAGGGTCACCACGCTGCCCTCGGCAAAATTCTTGCTGCGGGAGGGTTTGGGGTACTGCAGCCGGTGGCTGCCGCCCGCCGTGGTGAACTCCAGCACATAGGCCGTGCCGTCCCGGCTCTGCACTGTGCCAGTGATGCGTGCCTGTACTTTTTCGCCGTTCGTGCAGAGACTGCGCCGCTGCCGCACACTGCGCAGCGCCATGTAAAACATGATCAGTGCACCCACCAGAAAGATGATTCCGTTTGCCATATGCATTCCCTCGTTTTTATCATTGTACGGGAAGCGCCCCGCCGCGTGGCTTTTATTGTACCACACTTTCATGAATTTTTCGCCCCACAGCCGCTGTACGGACTGCATCAATTTCCATGCAAAAATTTGTCAGAAAAATTTGAAAATAGGTGTTGACATTTCTGTTGCATCTGGTATAATAACTATCGTTCCGAGCGACACAGCTCACGAACAAAACAGAATATGCGGATATGGCGGAATTGGCAGACGCGT
>ERZ831773.3196-NODE-3196-length-10961-cov-33.073171_pt1 | contig 10961 bp, 8 predicted proteins | sample MGYA00519696_ERZ831773 | MGnify/ENA primary metagenome ERZ831773 (study PRJEB31850, sample SAMEA3708720) | human gut metagenome | biome: human gut; feature: human-associated habitat; material: faeces | place: China | collected 2014 ...
AAGCGGTGAAGGTGGTGGTAACAGCACCTGCACCCAGAGAGCCGTGCACAGCGCCAGCAGCGCCGGCCTCAGATTCCATCTCGACGACCTTGACCTGATTGCCGAAGATGTTCTTCTGGCCAGCTGCGGACCACTGGTCCACAGAGTCAGCCATCGGAGAAGACGGGGTAATGGGGTAGATGGCAGCCACGTCCGTGTAGGCATACGCTACATGGGCGGCAGCGGTATTGCCATCCATAGTTTGCTTTGCTCTAGGCATTTTTCTTCCTCCATTATTCAGAATTTGGTACCTTTTGCGCGGGGCAATATGCCCCACATGGGACCGGAGAACCCCATAAAGGCACTATTGCTTGTATACTATAATAGCAAATTCCGCCCATAAAGTAAACGCAAACCGCTCAACAAACGCACCAAAAATAAAGAAATTTTTTTAGCGCTTTTGTACGTCTTTAGTTCGTTAAAGTGAGCAATGGCGCGGATTTTCCGGTTTTGGCCTGCCTGCTTTGCCAGATACTGTGATTTTTTTCGCAAAAAGAGGAGGGAACCCTCTCCCTTGTATTTATCACATCTTTATTGACAACAAACCTCATTTTGCCGTAAACTGAAGCCATAGAAAACCGGCGCTGTGCCGGGCAAAGAGGGTAATAGAATGGAGAAGACCGTGCATTATGAAAAAACACTCACCAGCGAGGTGCTCTTCGAGGGCCGGGTGATCACCCTGACAAAAGACACTGCTCTGCTGGAAAACGGCAAGACCGCCGAACGCGAAGTGGTGCATCACCACGGCGGTGCGTGCATCCTGCCCTATTTTGAGGACGGCACCATCTGCATGGTGCGCCAGTTCCGCTACGCCATGCAGCAGGAGCTGTGGGAGCTGCCTGCCGGCAAGCTGGAAAAGGGTGAGGACCCCTTTGAAGCCGCCAAGCGGGAGCTGGGCGAGGAGTGCGGCCTGACCGCGGACAATTATATCTCTCTGGGCCAGTTTTTCCCCACCGTGGGCTATGACACCGAAGTGATCTACACATGGGTCGCCACCGGCCTGCACAAGACCCAGATGCATCTGGATGCCGATGAATTCCTGACCCCTGACCGTGTGCCGCTGGATAAAGCTTATGAGATGGTCATGAGCGGCGAGATCCGGGACGGCAAGACCATTGCCGGTATCCTGAAGCTCAAGGCCCTGATCGCCGAGGGCAGGCTGTGAACATCCTGTACGAAGATGCCGCCCTTGTGGTGCTGGACAAGCCCGCCGGACTTTCCAGCGAAGAGGGCGTACCCGCAGCCCTGCGGCAGCTGTGGGGCCAGCCGGATGCCTTTGTGGGGGTGGTGCACCGGCTGGACACGGGTGTGTCCGGCCTGATGGTGTTTGCCAGAACGCCCGGGGCTGCGGCCGCACTCAGCCGTCAGATCACCCAGAGTCAGAACGCCTACGCTGTGCAGGATGGCAGGGCCGAAGGGGAGCCGGAAGTGCCGCAGTTCATCAAGCGGTATCGGGCCGTCATTGCAGGCGGGCCGGACGAAGCACTGCCCGCCGAAGGCGCCCTGCGGGACTGGCTGTTCAAGGACAGCCGCAAAGGCCGGGTATTCCCTGTGAGCCGCCCGCGCAGAGGTGTGCGGGAAGCCGTGCTGGAATACCGCATCGTGAAAACGGCAGGAGAGATGAGCCTTGCTGAGATCACGCTGCACACCGGCCGCACCCATCAGATCCGGGTGCAGTTTGCATCCCGGAAGCATCCGCTGGCCGGAGACGGCAAATACGGAAGCCGCGTAAAAGGCAGCATTGCCCTGCAGAGCTGCGGCCTGCAGTTTTTGCACCCGGAGACCGGAAAGCCCATGGCATTTACGCTGCCGCTGCCGGAGGGTGCGTTCTGGAAAACGTTTGAAGGATAATGCATTTCCATTAGGTGAGAGGTATGGAACAATACAAAACTGACGCTGAGATCTATGCTGTGCTGGAGCGGGAGATCATTGACCTGACCATCCGCCCCGGCTCTTCGCTGAGCGAAAATCCGCTCTGTGCCCGCTTTGGCGCACCGCGCACCCTGATCCGGGTGGTGCTGCAGAAGCTGCAGGAAAACGGGCTGGTAAAGATCGTGCCTTACAAGGGCACCACCGTTACCCGGCTGAACCGCCGCATCGTGGACGAACTGATCTACGAGCGCACCGCCGTGGAAGCCCGCGTATTGCGGGATTTTTCGCCCCGGTGCACCCCGGAGCAGCGGGCGTTGATTCGCAGGCGGGTGGAAGCCTACGAAGCCCTTGCGGCTATGGAGAGCCCGGATTACAACAAGCTGTACGAGGCCGACCGTGCCCTGCACGGGACATGGTTTGCGGCCATGGATAAAATGTACCTGTGGAGCACCCTGCAGAACGCCCACGCCGACTACAGCCGCTTCCGGATGCTGGACACCATGACCACCGGCGGCCTTGCCGAGGTGATCGCAGACCACCGCAACCTGATGAACGCCATCGAGCGATGCGACCTTGCTGCCTTTGAGCCGTTGGTGGAACGGCACCTGTACGGCGGCATCCGGCGGCTTGGCTCCAAGCTGACCGAGGAATATGCCGATTATTTTGAGCCGGAAAAGTAATTGTTCTATGTGGAACATTTTATAAAACGAAAGGGCACAGCGCATTGCAGCGCCGTGCCCTTTTGTTTTATGCTGTCTGAATTTCAGAACACCCCGGAAATAAAAATTTCCAGACCAATGCCAATGAGGATGATGCCGCCCAGAATGGATGCCTTGCCGGAGAGCTTGGTGCCAAACTTTTTGCCGATGCGCAGGCCCGCCATGCAGATAAAGAAGGTGACCACCGCAATGATGAGCGATGCCGCAAGTGCCATCAGCCAGCCGTACTCCGAAATGGTGAAGCCCACCGAAAGCGCATCGATGCTGGTGGCGATGCCCTGCATGAGCAGTGCACCCGCACTCAGCTCTGCTGCTTCTTCGGCCTCTTCGCCCTTGATGCCATCCACCAGCATTTTGCCGCCGATGTAGCCCAGCAGTGCCAGCGCGATCCACGGGATGAACTTTTCAAACGAAGAGAACAGCTCCACAATGGTGTGCACGCACACCCAGCCCGTCATGGGCATCACGGCCTGAAAAAGGGCAAAGGTGCCCGCGATCCTGCACATGGTTTCCCTGCTCATGCGGGGGTCGTGCAGGCCGTTTGCCATAGACACCGAGAACGCATCCATTGCAAGGCCCACGCCCAGCAGGGCACTGTTGAGGAAAAATACAAAACTCCATTCCATATTGTCTGCCTCCTGAATCTGACCAGAATATCGGGCAATACAAAACCCGGTCCCGGGCGCACATGTACGTCCGGGACCGGGTGATTTTTTTGAAACCAACTCCATGTGCACGGGCGCTGTTCTATGCGCCAAAAACACATGAGTCTCGCAAATGAAAGCAAGCCAGACCGGAACCAACGGTCATCATGTTGACTTGCTGCGCTCTGCAAAAGCGCCTGCTACTCCCCCACGGGTATTTGTGATTGTTTTGCCATTGTAGCATATCTTTGCAGGGAAGTCCAGACAAACCTGCGCGGTTACACGGTATTTTTCCATCGGCGGGCAAAATACCAGTCCTGTGAAATAATAAAACACAGGGTGTTGCCCAGTGCCCTCAGGGTAACAGCATGTTCCTGACGCAAGGCCCGGCGGGCGCAGTGCTCGTACTCCCGCGCCTGCTGCATCCGGGCACTCCGGCGCTCTTCGGCGGTCAGGTGCATTCCCACATCGATCAGGGAGTGCAGCAGTGCCCAGTACAGCTCACACAGCGAACCCGTGATGCCATGGCGGCGGACGCACTCGAACACGGTATAGTTTGCTTCCACACGGTCGAGATTGCGCAGGGTGACTTTGCTGTTGACGATGCTGCCCGCCACCTTGCGGTAAAGGTACAGCGCATCCGGGATATTCGCGATTCTGTCCGCTTTTTCGTAGGCGTAGGCGATCAGCAGGGTGTCCTCGTTCAGCTTGCCCTCCGCAAAGCGCAGCTGCGCAAAAATGCTGCGGTGGTACAGCTTGTTCCACACCACCATGTAGGGCAGAAGGGTGCTGTGCTCCAACGCCTGCTCCGGGGTCAGAACCTCCCGCCGCACATGCAGATACTGCTCCCGGATGGGGGTCAGGGCTTCGTCCACCTGCCGGTAATTGCACACGGCCATCTGTGCACCGGCCTCCTGCGCCGCATGGTAAAGCTTTGCGCAGAAGTCCGGCGTGATGGTGTCGTCTGAATCCACAAAGGCGATCCATTCGCCCTCTGCCGCGTCCAGCCCGGCATTGCGTGCCCCGCTCAGACCACGGTTCTTCTGGTGGATGACCCGGATGCGGCTGTCCTTTGCCGCTGCGGCATCGCACAAAGCAGGGCAGCTGTCCGGAGAGCCATCGTCCACCAGGATCAGCTCAAAATCCGTGAAGGTCTGGGCAAGGATGGAAGAGATGCAGGCGCTCAGAAAACGCTCTGTCTTATATACCGGCACGATGATGCTGATCTCCGGCTGTTTTTTATGTTGTTCCTGCACAATAAACTCCTCATTGCTTCAGGTCGTTTTCTGCCGTCTTTCCGCCCTTTTGCGGCATAGATCCAGATAACTGCAGGCCGATGCAGCGCAGACCACTGCCGCCCACAAATTTTTTAGTGTTACGCCGCGGGCTTGTATCAGCCGATGACGGGCTGTACGCTCATACGCAAAGGCTTCCTTCATCCGGGGGCTTTTGCGCTCTTCCGGTGTCAGGTGCAGCCAGATGTCCCACACGGCAGTCAAAATCGGGCGATAGGCTGCACACAAAGCATCTCGGATGCCGTTTTGGTACAGCACATCAAACAGGCGGTACCATGCTTCCACCCAGTCCAGTGTTTTTAAGGTAGTCTTGCGGTGCATGGCACTGCCGGTAACGATGCGGTAATTGTATAAAAAATCCCATACACCGCAGGCAGAAGCCGCTCTTGCGTAAATGACCGGCATGAGACAGGTATCTTCAAACGCCTTGTTTTCTGGATAGCGCAGATTTTCCAGCAGTTTTCGGCGATAAAGCTTATTCCACGGAACCTGAAAATCCGACACCACCATCCGGCGCAGAACTTCCTCCTGCGGCAAAAACTCGTTCAAAAGGCGATGTTCTCCGCCCGCAAGCGTTTTGCCTGTTTCATCAATGCACTGACTGCTGCAGATTGCAAAATCTGCACCCATTTCCAGCGCTGCCTTATGCATTTTTTCCAGATATTCTGGTGCTGCTGTATCATCCGAATCCACAAATGCGATCCAATTTCCCTGTGCTGCATCCAGACCCGCATTGCGGGCTGTGCTTACACCGCCGTTTTGCTTATGGATCACCCGCACGCGGCTGTCCCTTTTTGCTGCTGCATCGCACAGGGCAGGACAGTTGTCCGGTGAGCCATCGTCCACAAGGATCAGTTCAAAATCCGTAAAGGTCTGAGCGAGGATGGAATCAATGCACTCATTCAGATATTTTTCCACCTTATACACTGGCACAATGATGCTGATCTCCGGTTTTCCACTTTCTGTTCTTTCACTCACAGTATTTCTCCCATTCGGAATTCAGTTTTATTTCCGGTACTTGAAGTTGAAGTAGAACTGCGGGTTTGCAATGCAGAGTGCGGTTTCTGCTGCGTTGCGCAGGGTACAGGCCCCCTGTTGACGAACCTCTCTGCCTGCTTTTTTCAAGCACGCTTCCGCCTGCTGAACCCGTTCACTGTTTCTCTGTTTGGGTGGCAGATTTTTTTTTGTGTTTCGGAGCATGCGTTTCATCAGTACATACTGCAGGAATGCTGTGTCTTTTTTCCCATACTTGAGTGCACAAGCAAGAAGGCCGTAGTTTGCATCGATCTCATCCAGATTTTTCAAGGTGACCTTTCCATGCATGATGCTTGCCGGATGCAGCCGGTAATGGTACAGTTTTTCCTTTATACAAGCCACAGCTGTTGCATGTTCAATGATTTCCGGTGTGGTAAATGCATCTTCATAGTTTTTGCCCACAGGAAAAACGATTCCTTCCAGCACATCTCTCCGATGCAGTCTTGTTGCTGCCTGAATCAACGGCGTAAGGCGGATGCGGTGTATTGCTTCCTCACGGGAAAGCACTTCTGTACGTAAAGGCTGTTCCTGATAATCACAAAGACTTCCATCCTCTTCCATAAAAACTTCGTTGCAGACTGCAAGTTCAGCACCTGTCTGCTTTGCTGCCCGCAGCATTTTTTCGTAGTAAGTCTTGTCTACAAAGTCATCCGGGTCCACAAAGCCGATCCAATTTCCCTGTGCAACTGCCAAACCCGCATTGCGAGCTGTGCTTACACCGCCGTTGATTTTATGGATCACCCGCACGCGGCTGTCTTTTTCTGCCGCTGCATCACACAGGGCAGGGCAGTTGTCCGGGGAGCCATCGTCCACCAGGATCAGCTCAAAATCTGTAAAGGTCTGTGCCAGAATGGAATCAATGCATTCGTTCAGGTATTTTTCCACCTTATACACCGGCACGATGATGCTGATCTCCGGGGATTTTTTTTGCTCTGTCATGTTCCTTAAACCACTTTCTGTGTTTATTTTTATTCCTCACACGCTATTTCTATTATACATGGTTTGGATGGATTTGAAAAGAAGCCGCCGTGCAGAAATCCTTGCGCGGCGGCTTCTTTCAAATCTTATTGTGTTTTCAAGGTTTACTCTTCGCCCTTATCGTCTGCTTCCGGGGCTTCTGCAGCGGCGGCAGCATCCGCAGCTTCCATGGCGGCAAGCTGCTCTGCGGTGGGTTCGGCATCGGCATCAGAGGTGTCGATCTGCTCGGTCTGGGCCTCGTCGTCGTGGTCGGTGCGGGCAAGCACCATCACCTTGTCGTTCTCACCCAAGCGCATCACCCGCACGCCGGAACCGTAGCGGCTCTGCAGCGGGATCTCGTTGGCGTGCAGACGGATGATGATGCCCTCCTGACTGCTCAGCAGTACATCATCCACGTCGTCCACGATCTTGACCGCAGCCACCTTATCCTTGGCGGCATCGTAGTTGCGGATGCCCTTGCCGCCGCGGGCGGTGATACGGTAGGTGTCGATGTCCGACCGGCGGCCCTTGCCGTTCTCGGTGACGGTGAGCACCGTGCCGCCCTCGCGGCAGATGCACACGCCCACAACTTCATCGCCCTCGGCCAGACGGATGGCGCGCACGCCGTGGCCGCTGCGGCCCATGGGACGTGCATCGGCTTCGTTGAAGCGGATGGCCTGACCGTTGCGGGTGGCAACGATGAGCATATCGTGGCCGGTGGTCAGGCGGGTCCATGCCAGTGCATCGCCCTCGTTCAGGGCAATGCCGATCAGGCCGGACTTGCGGATATTGGCATACTGCTCCAGCGGGGTGCGCTTGATGAGACCCTGCTTCGTGACCATGGTCACAAAGCCGCCCTCGGTGTCGGCTTCCTTCGACTGGCAGATCATGTTGGTGACCTTTTCGCCCTCGGCCAGCTGCAGCAGGTTGACGATGTTGCTGCCCTTGCTGGTGCGGCTGCCCTCTGCAATGGTGTAGCCCTTGATGCGGAACAGACGGCCCCGGTCGGTAATAAAGAGCACATAGTCGTGGGTGGAGCCTACGAACATCTCCTGCACGATGTCCTCTTCCTTGCGGGTCATGCCGGAGATGCCGCGTCCACCGCGGCGCTGTGCCTGATAGGTGGCCTTGAGCTGGCGCTTGATATAGCCGGCCTCGGTCAGGGTGTAGACACACTGCTCCTCGGCGATCAGATCTTCGATATCCACCTCACCGGTCACGGACTGGATCTCGGTGCGGCGCTCGTCGCCGAAGCGCTTTTTCATTTCCAGCAACTCTTCCTTGACGATGGCAAGCACCCGGGCATCGTCGGCCAGAATGGCTTCCCAGTTCTCGATCTTGGCCTGCAGGCTGGCAAGCTCTTCCTCGATCTTCAGGATCTCAAGGCCTGCCAGACGGCCCAGCTGCAGCTTGACGATGGCATCTGCCTGCGGGTCGTCAAAGCCGAACTGCTCCATGATGGCAGCCTTGGCCTCTGCCATGCCGCCCTTGCAGGCGCGGATGGTGGCGATCAGCTCGTCCACGATGTCGGTGGCCTTCTTCAGGCCTTCCAGAATGTGGGCGCGCTCCTTGGCCTTTTTCAGGTCGAACTGGGTGCGGCGGCGCACCACCTCGTCCTGGAACTCGACGTACTTCTGCAGCATCTGCTTCAGGGTGAGCACCTTGGGCACCTTGTGGTCGATGGCCAGCATGATGACGCCCACGGTGTCCTGCAGCTGGGTGTACTGGTACAGCTGGTTCAGGATGACCTGGGCGTTGGCGTCCTTGCGCACATCCACCACGATGCGCATGCCCTTGCGGTTGGTCTCATCGTTCAGGCCGGTGATGCCTTCGATGCGCTTGTCCTTGACCAGGTCCGCCATGTTCTCGATCAGGCGGGCCTTGTTGACCATATACGGGATCTCGGTGATGATGATCTGGGTACGGCCGTTCTTGGTCTCCTCGATGGTGGCACGGCCCCGCAGGGTGATCTTGCCGCGGCCGGTGGCGTAGGCGGCACGGATGCCGCTGCGGCCCATGATGATGCCGGCGGTGGGGAAGTCCGGGCCCTTGATGTATTCCATCAGGCCGGGCAGGTCGATGTCCGGGTTGTCGATATAGGCCACACAGCCGTCGATGACCTCACTCAGGTTGTGGGGCGGGATATTGGTGGCCATACCGACCGCGATGCCCTGGCTGCCGTTGACCAGCAGGTTGGGGAAGCGGCAGGGCAGCACGCTGGGTTCCTTTTTGGTCTCGTCAAAGTTGGGGTCCCAGTCAATGGTGTCCTTCTCGATGTCGGTCAGCATCTCCACCGCCATGCGGCTCATGCGGGCCTCGGTGTAACGGTAAGCAGCCGGGGGGTCGCCGTCCACCGAACCAAAGTTGCCCTGGCCGTCCACCAGCGGGTAGCGCAGGGAGAAGTCCTGTGCCAGACGGACCATGGCGTCGTAGACCGATGCGTCGCCGTGGGGGTGGTAGGAACCCAGCACGGCACCGACGGTGTCGGCGGACTTGCGGTAGGGATGGCTGGGGTCGTTGCCGCGCTCATGCATGGTATACAGAATACGGCGGTGAACGGGCTTCAGGCCGTCACGCACATCAGGCAGGGCACGGGACACGATGACCGACATGGAGTAGTCCAGGAACGCGGTCTCGATCTCCTTCTTGACGTCGCGGATGATCTTTTTGGTTCCGCTGCCCGGAATCATGACATAATCTTCTTCCATTTGTTCCTCCGTGTATTACACGTCCAGCTTTGCGTACTGGGCGTTGGTCTCGATAAAGCGGCGGCGGGGCTCCACCTGGTCGCCCATGAGGATGGTAAAGGCTTCGTCGGCCTTTTCGGCATCGTCGATGGTGATCTGCACGATCACGCGATTGTCCGGGTTCATGGTGGTCTCCCACAGCTGGTCCGGGTTCATCTCACCAAGGCCCTTATAGCGGTTCACCTTGGCACCCGGCATTTCCTGCGAAAGCACGGCCATTTCGGCGTCGTTGTAGGCATACTTGATGGTGCTGCCCTTCTGCACCTTGAACAGGGGCGGCTGGGCCACATACACATGGCCCTGCTCGATGAGCGGGCGCATATAGCGGAAGAAGAAGGTCAGCATCAGGGTGCAGATGTGAGAGCCGTCCACATCGGCATCGGCCATGATGAACACCTTGTCGTAACGCAGCTTGGAGATGTCAAATTCCTCGCCAATGCCGCAGCCCAGGGCCAGCACCACGGGCATCAGCTTATCGTTGCCGTAGATCTTATCGGCGCGGGCCTTTTCCACGTTGAGCATCTTGCCCCACAGCGGCAGGATGGCCTGAATAGCCGAGTCACGGCCCATCTTGGCGGAACCGCCTGCAGAATCGCCCTCGACGATGAAGATCTCGGTCTTGGTGGGGTCCTTTTCCCGGCAGTCGGCCAGCTTGCCGGGCATCCGGCTGGTCTCCAGCGCGCTCTTGCGGCGCACCAGTTCCCGGGCCTTCTTGGCGGCAGCACGGGCACGGGCGGCCTGGGTAGCCTTTTCAAAGATGGCCTTGGCCACACCGGGGTTCTCTTCAAAGAACTCCATCAGCTTTGCATAGACCATGTTGGACACGAGGGTGCGGATCTCGGTGTTGCCCAGCTTTGCCTTGGTCTGGCCCTCAAATTCGGCCTCCTGCAGCTTGACCGAGATGACGCAGATCAGGCCCTCGCGCACATCGGCACCGGACAGGTTCTCGTCCTTGTCCTTCAGCAGGCCGTGGCTGCGGCCGTAATCGTTGAACACGCGGGTCAGGCTGGACTTGAAGCCCTCTTCGTGGGTGCCGCCGTCCGGGGTGTTGACGTTGTTGGCAAAGCTCAGCAGCAGCTCGTTATAGCTGGAATTATACTGCAGCGCGATCTCGGCCATGCCCCGCTCGGTCTGGCCCTTGAGGTAGATGACATTGGGGTGGAGCACCTCCAGATTGCGCTTTTCGCCCAGATAGGTGACAAAGCTCTTGATGCCGCCCTCATAGCACATGACCTCGGTGCGGTAGCAGGGGTCGCCCTCCTGGCCATCCTCCAGAACGGGGGTATAGAGCTCCCGCTCATCGGTCAGGGTGATCTTGACACCGGCGTTCAGGAAGCTCTCCTCGCGCAGACGCTTTTCCAGCGTCTCGAAGTTATAGACGGTGGTGTCCTTGAACATCTCAGGGTCAGGCTTGAAGGTGACGCGGGTGCCGGTGACCCCCTCGGCCACCGTGCCCAGACACTTCAGGGGGCCGTCCGGGTCGCCGCGGCGGAAGGTCTGCTCGTATTCATGGCCGTCGCGGCGGACATTGACCCTCAGCCACTCAGAACAGGCGTTGACTACGGATGCGCCGACACCGTGCAGACCGCCGGCCACCTTGTAGCCGGAGTTCTCACCGCCGAACTTACCGCCTGCGTGGAGGATGGTATAAAC
>ERZ831773.3201-NODE-3201-length-10950-cov-2.704727_pt1 | contig 10950 bp, 10 predicted proteins | sample MGYA00519696_ERZ831773 | MGnify/ENA primary metagenome ERZ831773 (study PRJEB31850, sample SAMEA3708720) | human gut metagenome | biome: human gut; feature: human-associated habitat; material: faeces | place: China | collected 2014 ...
GGAAATGCGGTCGTGACAAATATGGACCCGTTTCAGCTTGCCCCGGCGTTCCCGGAATTCTTTGACGGGATCGTGGTGGATGCGCCGTGTTCCGGAGAGGGAATGTTCCGAAAGGATGAGAATGCCAGAAACGAGTGGAGTCCGGACCATGTAAAACAGTGCGCCGGTCTTCAGGACGGGATCTTGGACTGTGCTGCGAAGATGTTAAAGGACGGCGGACGGATTGTTTATTCCACCTGTACCTTTTCTCCTGAGGAGAATGAGCAGAGTGTGGCGAGATTTCTTTCCCGCCATCCGGAATTTTCGGTGATCCGGCCGGCGATCGCAGAATATTTCTCTGCAGGTCATCCGGAATGGGCAGACGGAAATCTGGAACTGGAAAAAACAGTGCGGATCTGGCCGCATCTGGCAGACGGGGAAGGTCATTTTCTGGCATTGCTCGTGAAAGGGGAAAACGGCTGGGATCCTGTCCCGGAAGAGATCGGAAGTCTGTGTGAGAAAACAGGTGCAGAATGCGCAGAGACAGTCGCGGATGAGATCATCGTTTCCGGAAAACGCAAAAAGAGCGGAAAGAAAGACAGCAGACGGGACGGACAAAAGAACGGGCGCGGAAGAGAGGATGCTGCGCTTTTGGAGGCAGTTTCCGCATTCTGTATGTTTGAAAAGGAAAATCTGAAAGATTCAGAGAGTCTGGAGTCCGGAAAAAGATTTCTTCTGTTTGGGGAAAATCTGTATCTTGTACCGGAACAGATGCCGGATCTGAAAGGCTTAAAAGTTTTAAGACCGGGTCTGCATCTTGGAACTTCGAAAAAAGACAGGTTTGAGCCGTCCCATGCACTGGCGCTCTTCCTGAAAAGAGAGAATGTAAAACAGGCAGTGGAAGTGGGGACAGAAGATCTCGCACTGCGGTATCTCCGCGGGGAGACGCTGCGAGCGGAAGATTTTGAAGATAAAGAGATTCCTGCGAAAGGCTGGGTGCTCGTGACGACCGGAGGCATGTCGCTGGGATTTGCGAAGGCAGCCGGCGGAATGCTGAAAAACCATTATCCGAAGGGACTGCGGATCCAGGGCGGCTGAGTTTTGCAGATGCATGTTCGGCTGACAGAGCAGATCTGAGCGACCCACCGGAGCGGTTCAGAAAAAGACCGGCTTCGGTGGATTTTTAATATCAGGAAAAAGTCTTTGCATATCCTCAGGGAGCGGCGCGGAAAGATTTACGGCCTCACCGGTCACCGGATGGGAAAAACTCAAAAATGTGGAATGAAGCGGCTGGCGGTCGATAAAACGATAATCCGGGTGATAGAGAAAATCTCCCGGAAGCGGGTGACCGATAGCTTTCATATGGACGCGGATCTGGTGCGTTCTTCCGGTCTCTAAAAGGAGACGGATGAACGAGAGATCCGCGTCTTTGTTATACGCAAGTGTCCGGTAGTGTGTCACAGCCGTCTCTCCGTGCTCCGGGTCACAGATCCGCTCGATGGTGGAGCCGTCTTTTCTTGCGATCGGGATGTCGATGGTGCCGGACTCGTCGGTCTTACCGGAGACGATGGCCGCGTACTCCCTGTGGATCGTGTGGTCTTTCACGGCATCGGAGAGGATGCAGGAGCTGTATGGATTTTTTGCCAGGAGCACAAGCCCGGAGGTATCCCGATCGAGCCGGTTCACAGCACGAAACACAAAGGGCGTCGTTTCATTTCTGTAGTACCAGGCAATCCCGTTCGCCAGGGTGTTCTCATAATGTCCCTGGGATGGATGGACCGGCATTCCGGCAGGTTTGTCGATCACGAGGACATGTTCATCCTCAAAGACAACCGAGAGATCCATGGGGACCGGAAGAATCTGATCGGAACTCTTTTTCTCTGTGACGTGGACCGTTAAAAGGTCGCCTGGCTGAAGGATCGTGTTGGAAAAGACGGTTTTTCCGTTTAAAAGAAAGCTGCCGTCGGTGTTCCGGAGATGGACGACCAGGCGGGAAGAATATCCGGAATCCAGGAGAAACGCCGCGATGGAACGTCCTCCGGAGGATCCGGTGATCGTATAGGTTAAAGTTGTATTCATGAAAAATCCTTTTTGGAATATTTTTGCCTGTTATCGTGAAAGCGCGGAGCCGTCAGGCGCGATGTCCTGACAAAGTCGGAATACAGCATTGGAAAATCCTGCTTTGTGTATGAAAAGGCTGCCTGCGCACGTCGATTCCTATTGTAGCATAGGAGAAATTGTCCGGCAAGTCTCAGGATCCATCCGCATATGCTGTTACAAAGATCCGGCGGAAGTTCTTAAAAAATGTGGAAAAATAGAGAGTGTGGAAAGCAGATTCTGCGGGCCTGTGAAGGAACCGGACGGGCGGAAAAAGCGGGGGAGAGCGGTAAAAAATACGGACTGCTGCAGCTGTACATGGGAATTCTATTGCTTCTCGTGGTCTCGGTATCGGGAAACGTCCCGTATTCCGGAGTAAACTGGGAGAAAATTTCGCTGTATGGATCCCGGGCGGAGCAGGGAGATAAAAAGGAGGATCCGGCCGCAGTCCAGTCAGCTGTGAAGCCGGAGCCTCTGAACCTGAATTCCCGCTCCGCAGTTCTGATGGATGCCGATACCGGGCGTGTTCTGTATGGAAAAAATGAGACAGAAGACCTTCCGATGGCCAGCACCACAAAGATCATGACCTGTATTCTTGCGCTGGAAAATGCGGGGCCGGAGACGGAGGTCCTTGTCTCAGACCGGGCTGCATCGATGCCGGAGGTAAAGCTTCACATAAAAAAGGGAGAGAAATACCGGATGGAAGATCTCCTGTATTCGCTGATGCTGGAATCCCATAATGATTCTGCCGTGGCTATCGCCGAGGCAGTTGCGGGAAGTGTGGAGAAGTTTGCGGATATGATGAACCGGAAGGCTGTGGAACTCGGCTGCGGAGATACCTGTTTTGTGACGCCGAACGGACTGGATGCGGAGGATCCGGAGAGCGGAAAAATACATTCCACAACAGCGGAAGACCTGGCGAGGATCCTCAGATACTGCATCCTGTTCTCACCGGCCAAGAACGAGTTCCTCGCCATCACAAGGGCGCCGTCCCATGCGTTCTCAGATCTTTCGGGGATGAGAACGTTCTCCTGCGTGAACCATAACGCGCTCCTGACGTCTATGGAAGGCGCAGTCAGCGGAAAGACGGGATTTACCGGGAAAGCCGGGTACTGCTATGTGGGCGCGGTGAAAAAAGGGGAAAAGTTCTTTATCATGGCACTCTTGGGCTGTGGATGGCCTCCTCATAAGACTTACAAATGGCAGGATGTGAGAAAACTCGTGCAGTACGGGGAAACGAATTTTGAGTACCGGGTGATCGAAAAGACGGGGCTGGACGGAGAACCGGTGATCGCGGTAAAAGATGGTGTGGAGCCGGAGGTGAAAGTGAGGGCTGAGAACGGAGATGAGACATCGATCCGCATCCTTCTAGGGAAAGATGAGGATGTCCGGGTCAGGACAAAGATCGCAGGGACCATTCAGGCACCGGTGCGGGAAGGAACGCCTGTGGGGCAGAGAGATTATATGATCGGTGATGTGATCGTCGCCAGTGATCCGGTCCTGACGACAGAAAATGTGGAGGTGTGGGATTTCGGATGTGCGGAAAGGATCGTGATGAAAAAATTCTGGCAGTTATAACGGCATCATCCGGAATTACAGTTCAGAAACTATCTGCCTGCAGAATGGGGAAATGCTGGCAGAAAAATCCGGAAAATCCTATGATCGTACTTGGAATTACAGGAAAATCCTGCTATACTGTTGGGAAAGGCTGAGTTTTCAGTGGAAAATAGTAGCGTTACGAAAAATACGCAAGTACGGAGGCACAAAATGCAGACAAAACTGACGAGAGAGGATGCCATCGCGCTCCTCAGCAAGTACAACAAAGAGCCGTTTCACATCCTTCACGGACTTACCGTGGGCGGTGTCTTAAAATGGTACGCAAATGAACTTGGATACGGGGATGAAGCAGGTTTCTGGGAGATCTGCGGCATTCTCCATGATATCGACTTTGAGGAGTATCCGGAGGAACACTGCCTGATCGCACCGCGTCTCTTAAAAGAAGGCGGAGCGGAAGACGAGGTGATCCATGCGGTCTGCAGCCATGGATACGGGATCCATGAGTGGATCGATGCGAAGCCGGAGCATGAGATGGAGAAAGTCCTTTTTGCGGCAGATGAGCTGACCGGACTGATCTGGGCGGCAGCGAAGATGCGCCCTTCAAAGAGCGCGAAGGATATGGAAGTATCCAGCTTAAAGAAAAAATTTAAGGATAAGAAGTTTGCGGCCGGATGCTCCAGAGACGTCATCACAAAAGGGGCGGAAAATCTCGGCTGGGAACTGCCGAAGCTGATGGAGATGACGATCCTCGCCATGAGATCCTGCGAGGACTCTGTTGCGGAAGAGATGAAAGAGATGGGACTGGCGGAATAAAAGCGGAAAGCCTGTGAGATGGAGTACGGACAGGAAACGTTTTCCTCCCGGTCCTGTCATTTCACGCTCTTGATCTGTGCGGTCATTTTGTTCGGCAGGCAGACGATGATCTCGCCGTCCATATGGATCTTCCCCTGGTGAACGCAGATCTTATCGGGGCAGGTCGCTTCGGAGACCCAGACTTCCCCGTCTTTGATGATCAGATGGTTTGTGCCGCCGGATGCACCATCGATCGTGAGTTCCTGATCTTTTGCGAGATCGAGTGTCTCGACGACGTTTCCGTCGACAGAGATCTCGACGACTTCTGCCGGGCTCTTATGCATCAGCTTTGTCCCGAGAAACAGAAGAGCGGCAGCCGCAAGGACCACGGCGATCAGGATCAGGTCCTGTTTCTTAAAAAGTGTGTGTTTCATGTCTTTATTTTCTGTCATAAAAATCTCCTGAAAACTCAATAACCAATGAGGCTGCAGTGCCTGCGGATCCCGGATGCGCTGAGCCGGGGATCATTGTTTAATGATAAAGTCTTCCATCCCGTCCGAATAATAAACGTGATAATCCTCATCGATAAAGCATGCATAGATCCCGTCGAGGGAATTTGCAAGCTCCAGTCCTTTTTCAAGTCCGAGAGAAAAGCAGGTGGTGGAGAGACCGTCACCGTCCACGGATTCTTCGGAAAGGATCGTCACGGAGATCAGCCCGTTATCGTAAGGATACCCCGTTGCCGGATTTAAAATATGATGGTAATTTTTTCCGTCAACCTCAAAATGGCGTTCATAGACGCCGGAAGTGACAACGGAGAGATCATCGATGCCAAGCACCTCAAAAGTCTCATCGCGGTCCGCAAACGGTTTCTGAAGTCCGATGTGGAACTTGCTCCCATCCGGCTTTTCTCCGACGCAGAGAACGTTTCCGCCGAGATTAATGATTGCGCTCTTCACGCCGGCATCCAGAAGCTGATCCTTGATCCGGTCGGCGATATATCCGAGATCGATCGTGGTGTCAGGGGAAAGGAACGTCAGGGTGTTTCCGGAGAGGACCAGGTTGTGATAATCCACTTTCGGAATGTCCGCTTCAATGTCCGCCGCATCCGGGATCACAGCCTCGCCGCTCGTGAAGTTCCAGAGGGAGCTCAGCGGTTCGATCGTAATGTCGAAAGCGCCGCCGGACTTTTCGCAGTATTCCAGACCTTTCGATAAGAGCGCCGCCATATCGTCGGAAACCGTGACGGTGTCCGTAGTCCGGTGGTTGATCTGATAGAGTTCACTGGTCTCTAACGTCTTGCTGAAAATGTTTTCATACTCTTTACAAAGTGCCATCGAATCGTCTAAGATAGAGGAGTCGTCAGAATCGTAGAGGGTGATGGTGACGAAGGTGTTGAGCAGAAAATCGGAACGGCTCAAAGGAGTCTCAGGAGTGAGAAGACCCGGACCGTCACTATTTTGGCATCCACTCAGTGCCATGCCGGAAACGAGGATGAGACCGGCGGCACAGATGCTGAAGATTGTTTTTTTGTTCATATTTGTACTTCCTGTAATTTGATGGATGATCGTAACTTTCCGATCAATGAGGAGCCGTTACGCCGGATCCTCATAATATCTGATTTTTTATTCTAACAAACAGACTTTTGAAAGTCAAGAAAGACGAGGGATCGATCCTATGTATCGAGAAAAAAAGGCGATAAATATCGCATTGTACGGACTTCTCATCGCACTCGCCATGGTGCTCAGCTTTGTTGAGACGCTGATCCCCATTCCGATCCCGGTCCCGGGCGTAAAGCTTGGACTCGCGAACCTTGTGACGGTGGTGGGACTTTACCTGATCGGGATCCCTGGAACGATCGCGGTGACCCTGATCCGCATCGTTCTTGTGGGCTTATCTTTTGGAAATCCATACAGTATGATCTACGGGCTGTCAGGAAGCTTTCTCAGCCTGTTTGTGATGGCAATCTTAAAGAAAACGGGAAAACTCTCCCAGATCGGTATCAGCGTCCTCGGCGGTATCGCCCACAACATCGGCCAGATCACATTCGCAGCTGTCATTGTCCAGACAGCAGGCGTATTTTACTATCTCCCGTTCCTCCTCGCCGCCGGCTGCATCGCAGGAACCCTGATCGGAGTTGTCGGCGGGATCATTACAGAACGCCTGATGCACGCAATGCGCGGTATAAAAAAATAAAATACCGATTGTATTGAGGGGATATTTTTACTATAATGAATGGTAACAGGTTGCAGGTGCGCCAATTTATTTCGAAACAGCCACGTTGCAAGTTTACTTGCATAAGTGGCTGCTGCGGAATAAATTGGCATAGGGCGACCGCCCTATGCTTCTTGTTTTTCCACCGGAAAAACAAGAAGAGCGCACAAAAACCAGCCAATCAACTATCATGCAAGCTAACATATAACCGAAAAATCGGAGGGATCCATCATGATTGAAATGTCAGTAAAAAAACTGGTACAGTATGGAAAAGAAACAGGCCTGATCGAAAAAGAAGACGAGATCTACGCCAGAAACCAGATCCTGGAAGTCCTCGGCATGGATGAATATGAAGAGCCTGGCGAGATCGTGGGGACGATCAGCCTGGAAGATACCTTAAATGAGCTGACCGATTACGCGGCAGAACACGGGATTCTTGAAAACAACAGTGTTGTGTACCGGGATCTCTTTGATACGCGGCTCATGAACTGCCTGATGCCGCGCCCGAGTGAGGTCGTAAAAAAGTTCCACAGTGAATATGAAAAGTCCCCGGAGGATGCGACCGGTTATTTCTATAAACTGAGCCAGGATTCCAACTATATCCGCCGTTACCGCGTCTGTAAAGATCTGAAATGGATCACAAAGACAGAGTATGGGGATCTCGATATCACGGTAAACCTCTCCAAACCGGAGAAAGATCCGAAAGCGATCGCAGCTGCAAAGAACATGAAGCAGAGCGGATATCCGAAATGCCTGCTTTGCATGGAGAACGTCGGCTATGCGGGCCGCGTCAATCATCCGGCGAGAAACAACCACAGGATCATCCCGCTGACTTTAAACGGGGAGAACTGGGGATTCCAGTATTCTCCGTATGTATATTATAATGAGCACTGCATCGTCTTCAACGGAAAACATACGCCGATGAAGATCGACCGGAACACATTTAAGAAATTATTTGATTTCGTCACGATGTTCCCGCACTATTTCCTGGGATCCAATGCGGATCTACCGATCGTCGGCGGTTCCATCCTGACCCACGATCATTTCCAGGGCGGAAGATATACCTTTGCAATGGCGAAGGCGCCGGTGGAAAAGAGTTTTACAGTCAATGGATTCGAGGATGTGGAAGCCGGGATCGTAAAATGGCCGATGTCCGTGATCCGGATCCGTGGGGAGAAGAAAGAGCGGCTGATCGATCTTGCAGACAAGATCCTGACTGCATGGCGCGGATACACAGATGCGGATGCGGATATTTATGCGGAGACAAACGGAGAACCGCACAACACGATCACCCCGATCGCGAGATTCCGCGATGGGAAGTTTGAGCTGGACCTGGTGCTCAGAAATAACCGCACCACCGAGGACCGCCCGCTCGGCTTGTTCCATCCGAACCCGAAGCTGCATCACATTAAAAAAGAGAACATCGGGCTGATCGAAGTCATGGGTCTTGCGGTCCTTCCGTCAAGACTGAAAGAAGAGCTTGCCCTGCTCGCAGATTATATTGTAGAAGGAAAAGACATCCGCAGCGAAGAGTCGATCGCGAAACATGCGGACTGGGTGGAGGAATTCCTTCCGAAATACGAGAAGATCACAAAAGACAATGTGATGGAGATCCTGCAGGATGAGGTCGGTCATGTATTTGCGAATGTTCTGGAGGATGCCGGTGTCTATAAACGCACAGAGGCAGGCCGGGAGGCATTCGGAAGATTTATCGCGTCCCTGAACTGAAGATCCTGCGGACGCATATGCAGAATGGGAGTGAATCACTGCGATCACGTTACATTTTCCTTAATATTTTCATAAATGTAAGGACGGTGTCTCGCCAAGCGCAGGAAAATATGTTATACTTGATAACTGTTTAACGAGAATCAGCAGCAATTCTCCTGTCGCTGCCGGTGGTGAGGAGAGTAGAAGATGAGAAACTCAACGGCAGCGGCGGCAGAGAAAAATCAAAAGGAACGGTCTTTTGTATCTGATGCCGGAACGTGAAAAGGAGACTGACATGTTAAATGAGGAGAAGATCCGTCTGATGACGGGGATCACCATGTTTGAAAAGAAAATGATGAAGGAATCCATTCCTGCGAACCGGTATTTTAAGAGCGATTATGTGGGAAGCCACCTGATCCGGTCGTTTATCGCGTATTCACTGACCGTCTGCCTGTGCCTGATGCTATGGGTCCTTTACCGTTTTGATGATCTGATCAATGCGATGGCAGTCGACGATCTGCTTTCACTTGGTGCACGCCTTGTATTTTACTATGTGGCAGGACTTCTCGCATATCTTGCCGTGACTTGGAAGATCTATTCAAGACGCTATGATGAGGCGGCGGGAAAACTGAAGATCTACCAGGCAAAACTCCGGCGGCTGGATAAAAAGTACAACCAGCAGGGAGTGAAGGAAAACGGGGAGGAAAAGAGTAAGTGATCGGACTTTTAGTATTTAAGGAAAAACTGAAACAATTTTATGGGAAATATAATATTTACATCGTACCGGTCGTAAAATTTCTGGCTGATCAATGCGAATGTGGGATTTATGACAAAGCTGAAAAATCCGCTGATCTCGGTGCTAATGGGACTGATCGCCTCCTTTATCCCGTACGGAGTGACTGCGTTTTTAGCCGGGATCTTTATCCTGATCCATGTTTCCCAGGTGTCTCTGGAGATCGCCCTGATCATCTTTGTATTCATGCTCGCGGTTACTGTCCTTTACTATGGTTTCCGCCCGGGGGACGGATATCTTCTGCTCCTGACTCCGCTGCTGTTTTTCCTGCGGATCCCGTATGTGGTCCCGCTCGTCGTAGGCCTTTCCGGAAGTCTGGTCTCGATCGTTCCGGTGTGCTGCGGTGTCTGCATCTACTATATCCTGATGTATTTAAAGCAGAATGCGGGGACACTGACCGGAAGCTCCATGACGGAGATGGCGGACCGTTTTATCCAGATCGTAAAAAATGTGTTCGGAAATGAACTCATGTGGGTCATGGTGGCTGCGTTTGCCGCTGCGATCCTTGTCGTGTTCATTATCAAAAATCTCTCGGTGGATTATTCCTGGTCCATCGCCATCGTTGCCGGAGTGATCACCCAGCTTGCTGTGATCTTTGTAGGAGATTTCAACTTCAATCTTCCGGTATCCGCCGGTTCCATGATCTTTGGGATCGTTGTCTCGGTGGTGATCGCCCTGATCTACCAGTTCTTTGTATTCGCAGTGGATTATACGAGAACAGAGTATCTGCAGTATGAAGATGATGATTACTATTATTATGTAAAAGCTGTCCCGAAGCTCACGGTGTCCGCACCGGACGTAAAGGTACAGCGGATCTATTCAAGAAAAAACGTGAGACGCGAGAAAACTGAAACGCGTGAATAATTGTACGGAGGTAACAAAATGACAGAATTTCTTGGGAATATGTATTCCTGGTTTACATTTATTCCGAAGATCACATTGTCGAATCTTTTTGAAATTCTGATCCTCACAGTCCTGATCTATGAAGTCCTTTTGTGGGTAAAGTCGACGAGAGCAGGAGTGCTGCTGCGGGGTGGTATGATCATTGTCGGATTCTATCTGCTGGCGGCGATGTTCCATCTGAATACGATCACCTGGATCATCAACCATATGGGCCAGCTCGTATTGACGGCTCTCATCATTATCTTCCAGCCGGAACTCCGGAAAGCGCTGGAGCAGCTCGGAAGCAAAAACATCATCACAGATCTTTTTATTTCCGAGAATTCCAGACTCCAGGAGGGGTATACGGAAAAGACCGTAAACGAGATCACACGCGCTGCCTTCGAGATGGGAAAAGTAAAGACAGGAGCGCTGATCGTGATCGAGCGCGACACTCCGCTTCCGGAGATCGAGCGAACAGGGATCCCGGTGGACGGGATCGTGACGAGCCAGCTTCTGATCAATATTTTTGAGCATAATACGCCGCTTCACGATGGAGCGATCATTATCCGCGGAAACCGTGTGACCTCTGCGACCTGTTACCTGCCGCTTTCTGATAACCTCAGCATCAGTAAGGATCTCGGAACGAGACACCGCGCAGCTCTGGGGATCAGTGAGAGCACGGACAGCCTGACGGTGGTCGTATCGGAGGAGACCGGACGGGTATCGCTGGCAGAACGCGGAAGTTTAAGAAGGATCAACAGTCCGGAAGAGCTGAAATTTGCGATCGCTGCGAAGCCGCAGGAGGAGATAGTATCCGGTCCGTTCAAACTTCTGAAGGGATGGCATAAAAATGAAAGAAAAGCAGAATAAAAGATGGGGACTTTTGCTGATTTCCTTCCTGTGTGCTTTTTTAGTCTGGCTGGGAGTTG
>ERZ831773.3229-NODE-3229-length-10837-cov-37.986552_pt1 | contig 10837 bp, 9 predicted proteins | sample MGYA00519696_ERZ831773 | MGnify/ENA primary metagenome ERZ831773 (study PRJEB31850, sample SAMEA3708720) | human gut metagenome | biome: human gut; feature: human-associated habitat; material: faeces | place: China | collected 2014 ...
ATTCAGCGGCTTTCTGAAATGTGCCGATTGCGGGCGGGCCATTACCCGATGCGTTGGCAAGAACAACAATGTATATTATTCTTGCTCAACCTACAAGAACCGGTGCGTCCCCGGTCATCGGCGTGACCCAGTCGGTCATGACGATGCCCTGATACCCAAACTCGGCGCGGAGAATGTCCATGCACGTTGTCATCACCGTGTGTGAAGAGTTGCACCTCGTAGCCGTTTGCCGTGCGCCGTACACGTGCTTGCTTATTCTGGTTACCAATGCCCGCCCACGAGCCATCGCGCGGGGGAGTAAGGCTGTTCACCTCGCGGGCAATGTAGCGCTGCGCCTGTACCAGATGCTGCTGAATAGCAGCGGGCCTGCTAAAGACCACGCTGTTGAGATGGGCTACGGCATTTTGCCTTCCTACGAAGGAAACGGCTATATGACCGAGGCGGTTCAAGGCATGATCCGGTGGGCATTTGCGCAGCGAGATGTGGATTTTGTGGAGGCGGAAACCGACCCGGACAACCGCGCATCCCAGCGCATATTGGAAAAATGCGGCTTTGTGCCAAACGGGAAAACAGGGGAGGAAGGCCTCCGTTTTGTGGTGGAACGACCCCAAACAACCTGAGCGTTAATTCAGAAAAGGTATTGGGGGGCTGCAATAAGGCAAATAAACCTACCCGCAGGAAAAAAGAGCAATATGTCTGCACCGTTCTGTAGCTTTACAAAAGGAAGGGAAAAAGAGTATAATCTAAACAATCGGCATAGGAAATATACGGTAAGGCAAGACAGAAACGCACAGCAGCAGTTGATGCAGGGCGGTTGCCATATTTGACGGGTAGGCTGCCAGATCAGGAAGCGGGGATTTACCATGATACGCATAGCAATCGTAGAGGATGATACAGGGTATCGAAGTCAACTCGGAAAGTACATTGAGCAGTATCAAAGCGATTTTTCGGAAACGGTCAGTGTATCGGAATTTTCAGACGGATTGGAAATTGTCGAAAAATATAAATCCGAGTATGACATAATCCTGATGGATATCCAAATGAAGCATATGGACGGGATGCAGGCGGCCATGCGCATACGGGATATGGATAAAAATGTCATCATTATATTTATTACAAATTCTGCGCAATTTGCTGTGCAGGGATATAAGGTCGAGGCATTAGACTATGTATTGAAGCCGATCCAATACTTTGCCTTCTCCCAAGTGCTGCATAATGCGGTTAAAAAAGTACATGGAAAATCAAAGTTCTATATACATCTGTTGCAGGAGAGCAAGATGATCCGGCTGGATGCAGACCAGATACTGTATATTGAAAGCCGCGAACATACGATTATCTACCATACTGAGATCGGCGAGTATGCAGAGAGAGGATCACTGAAAGGTGCTGAAGAAAAGCTTGCACAGAGGCATTACTATAAGTGCAACAACTGTTATTTGGTGAACCTGGCGCATGTGGAGCGTGTGAATCAGTTGGTCGTAACCGTAAAAGGGCAGGATCTGCAAATCAGCCGTGCGCGGAGGAAAAGCTTTATGGAAGCCCTTGCGGCGTATATGGGAGGCGAATAACAGGCGTGATACAGGATATTCCGAAATTGTATACCGCGCTGGCGGAGTGGCTGGCATGTGTGCTGTTTGTAAGGCTGCTGCCCCAGCGCTATAATGCAGCAAAAACGGGCGGGATCCTGGCAGCAGCGCTGCCCTTATTCGGCTTGGTGCAGTGGTTGATCGGCATTGTTCCGCTAAGCCTTTGGATTCCCGGCATGATCGTGGCTTTGGTTTTGATGTACGCTACGATCTGGTTGTGCTGTCGCTTGAATTTTTGTGATACGGGTTTTTGGTGGGCGCTGGCGTTCACGCTGGCAGAGTTTGTTGCATCGCTGGAGTGGCAGCTCTATTCGTTCGGAGCATCAGAGATGCCGGGCCGTTGGTGGATACAGGGACTGTTCTTGCTGGCTTTTTATGGCGGCGGCTTTGGCTTTTTTCTGCAACTTGAGCAGAAAAGGCTGAGCGATAAAGCGCCGCTGCACATGACAAGGCGTGAAAGCATATCGGCGGCCGTTATAGCGATCTGTACATTTTTAATCAGCAATATCAGTTATGTGACGACCGACACGCCGTTCAGCGGGCATATGACTACGGAAATATTCTGGATACGGACACTGGTGGATTTCGCGGGTGTGGCTGTGCTGCTTTCCATGCAGGATAGGTGGCAGGACATGCAGACACAACATGAGTTGACAGCGATCCAGACACTTTTAAAACGGCAGTATGAGCAATACCGCATCAGTCGTGATAACAGCGAAGCCATCAACCGCAAATACCATGACTTAAAGCATCAGATACAGGTCATTCGGATGGAGTCGGACGCGGCCAGGCGAGAGGAATACCTTTCGCAACTGGAAAAGGGAATGCAGAGTCTGGGTGTGAATCAGCATACCGGAAATGATGTGCTGGATACGATTTTGTCGGATAAGCAGTTGTATTGCAGTCAACATCAGATCACGCTGACAATCGTTGCGGACGGCGCAAGATTGGATTTTGTTGAAACGATGGACATCTGCAGCATATTCGGCAATGCGCTTGACAATGCAATAGAGAGTGTGGAAAAGCTGGCCGACCCGCAGCAGCGCCTTATCCGGGTGGCTGTCTATACGCAGAATGTGTTTTTGATCATCCGGGTGGAAAACTACTGTACAGCGCAGCTTTCTGTTGTAGACGGAGAGTACCGCACAACGAAGCGTGATAAGGATATGCATGGCTACGGGATAAAAAGCATCCGCTATACAGCAGAGAAATATGGCGGATCGGTTTCTGCAGATTGTTCAGATAACTGGTTCCATCTGAGCGTTCTCATTCCATTGCCGGAAAAAGCCTGACCCTATACAGAAAGGCTGTGCGGTTACACGGTATAAAATCTCTGCAGCGCGGCAGAGACGAAGCGTGATAGATGCTTGTCTTAGAAGTACAGTCGGCAAGCGAACAGATAAAAAACAGTTTTAAGCATATGGAAGCGGTGCAGAGGTGATCTGCACCGCTTTTTTACGGAATGCACAAAAGGAAGCAGATGTATCCTAAAAAAGTGTTCAAGAATGCAAGTTGTGCCACTGTGGTGACGGATTATGCCAAAATCCTCCGAAAAAAGAGGAGGTTGTGCTACACTTAAAACACAACAGCAGAAAGGAAGGAGGTGAAAACTGTGAACAGACAAGCAGTGAATCCATATTTGCCGTCGTGGGAATATATCCCGGACGGGGAACCCCATGTGTTCAATGGCAGAGTGTATGTCTATGGCTCACATGACCGCTTCAACGCACCGATCTTCTGTGTGAATGACTATGTTTGCTGGTCGGCGCCGGTGGAAGATCTTTCCGACTGGCGGTACGAGGGAGTTATCTACCGCAAAAAGCAGGACCCCAAAAATCCTTGGGGATACCATCTGCTTTTTGCACCGGATGTCTGCCAAGGCCCGGATGGCCGCTACTACCTCTACTATGCGTTTGACTTTTTAGGCATTATGGGCGTGGCAGTCTGCGATACGCCTGCGGGAGAATATGAATTTTTGGGTCATATTCACTATGCGGACGGCACACTCTGGGGACGGCGAAGGGGAGATCAGCTTCCGTTTGATCCCGGCGTTTTGGCGGATGATGACGGGCGTGTATGGCTGTATTCCGGCTTTTACAATACTGTGCCTGCTATTCTGACAGGCGGACACAAGCTTAGATGTGACGGCGGTACAGTTCTGGAGCTGGAAAAAGATATGGTGACGATAAAAACGGAGCCGCGCGTGATTTTCCCTAAAAAAGGGCCGGGAGCCTTTCAAGGACATGAGTTTTTTGAGGCAAGCTCGATACGCAAGGAAGGAAAAACCTATATCTTCGTATACTCCTCTCGTCATAACCATGAGCTATGCTACGCTACCAGCCAAAGCCCTGACAGAGATTTCTCTTACGGCGGCACTCTGGTTAGTCAGGGTGATATCTTCCTAGACAGCAACCTGTCTGAAAAGCACGCAGCTAACTATTTGGGCAATACACATGGCGGGCTGCTCAAGCTAGAGGACAAATGGTATGTTTTCTATCATAGGCAAACCAACCGTCATTCGTATTCCCGGCAAGCTTGTGCCGAGAAGCTTCGGCGTGACGAAAACGGAGCGTTTCTGCAGGCAGAGGTCACAAGCTGCGGCCTAAACGATGGACCCTTAACGGGAAAAGGCCGTTATGAGGCGCGTATTGCCTGCAACCTCTGGGGAAAGAATGGTACCGGACGCTATGACGGACCTTTCCCGAAATGGCGGCTGCGCAATCACCCCTATTTCACGCAGGACGGGCCGGACAGAGAGGACAGCGGCAATCAGTATATTGCCAATATGCGCAATGGTGCAGTGGCAGGCTTCAAGTACTTTGCCTTTAAAGATGCTGCTGAAATAAAGGTACATTGTACCGGCTCTGCAAACGGACGCTTTCAGGTGTCAACCGCACCGGATTTTTCCACGCTGTGTGCCGATATTTTCATAAGGAACGGCAGTCAGGTGGGGGAGAAGGTGACCCTTACGATCCCGGACGGAACCTATCCACTGTATTTCCGTTTTACGGGTAGTGGGAAAATGAATTTCCACTGGTTTGAATTACAATAAATAAGCGTTGAACCGCATATCCATTTACTTTTGAAGGAGAAACGAAATGAAAAATAAGAAGCGGCTTGTGCCGTGGCTGATTGCTGCAGTTATCATTGCAGCATTGGCGGTAATAGGGAAAAAGCTATACGATTTGATGTTTGGCGGTTCCCTGGCAGTTACGACCGAGGATTTGAAGAACGGCATCATTGCTTGCAGCCCGGCTATCATCTTTATTGTTGTTGTACTGATCGCGGCGCTCATCGTAGTGGCCGCGGCCGGAAAGCTTAAGCAGCCGAAGCGTGCGCTGGTGCGCGCACAGGCCCCGATTGCAATTTTGCTGGCTGTCACGCTTTCCGTCAACTGGGTTATTCTCGGCGTGGAATACTCGGTGGTCAACAGTGTTTTTGCTGAGAACGTCAATGTCTCGGACGAAACAATGGCATCCGGCCGTGCGATTGCAGACCAGATCGCATCCGAGGGCATCGTTCTGCTGAAGAATGATGACAAGGCGCTGCCGTTGAGCGCCGGCACAAAGCTCAACTTGTTTGGCTGGTCGAGCATTCGTCCGTTGTATGGCGGCACCGGCTCCGGCGATAGTGATACAAGCACTGCGGTTTCTCTGATTGACGGCCTCAAGCATGCAGGCTTTGAAGTCAATGAGGAGCTTGTGAAATTCTATGAGAATTTCCGTACAGAGCGTCCTGTCGGTACGATCCGTCTGCGTGAGATCGGCAGCAAGCGCGGCGATTTCACCGTTCCGGAGCCTACCATTGCAGAGTACGAGAGCGCCAACATTTTTGAGAATGCGGCCGCTTACTCGGATACGGCGGTGGTTGTCGTCAGCCGTACCGGCGGCGAGGGCTTTGATATTCCGCAGAGCATCACCGGCCCGGATGAATACAATGCACAGTACGGCGGACTCGCACAGTTCTATGATTTTACAACGCAGGCAGAAGACCTCGATGCCGGCAAGAGTTATTTGGAATTAAGCAACCGCGAGATTGCAATGGTAGATCGCGTTTGTAAAGAGTTCAAGAATGTTATCGTTGTGGTCAACTCCTCCAATGCTATGGAGCTTGGCTGGCTGGATCAGTATGACAGCATTAAAGCCGCCGTTTTGTGCGGTGCGCCCGGCGAGCTTGGCTTTGATTCCCTCGGGAAGATTCTGAACGGTGAAGTGAATCCGTCCGGACATCTGGCGGATACTTATGTCTACGATCTGCTCGCAACACCCACGGTCAACAACTTCGGCGGCTTTGCGTATGATAACTATGCAGAGGTTACGGGGAGCGAGGACAACCGTGCCATGTTTGTCAACTACTGTGAGGGCATCTATGTTGGCTACAAATTCTATGAAACGGCTGCTGCAGAGGGCCTTATTGATTACGATAAGGTGGTTCAGTATCCGTTCGGCTATGGCTTGAGCTACACTACCTTTGATTCGTCGATTGCAGCTGTCGAGGATGACGGCGAGAAAATCACGCTGGATGTGGCAGTTACGAATACCGGCGATACAGCAGGTAAATATGTTGCAGAAATTTTCTATGAGCCGCCGTATTATAACGGTGGCATCGAAAAGGCAGCAGCAAATCTTGTACAGTACGCCAAGACGGAGATCCTGCAGCCCGACGAAGCGCAGACCCTGAAAATCACCTTCCGTTATGAGGATATGGCCTCCTATGATTCGAACTGCATCAAGAGTGCGAATGGTGCGTATGTACTGGAGGCAGGCGACTATAAGATCAATCTCTGCTCGGATTCTCATACGATCCTGGATACCTATGTTGCCAAGGTGGACAAGGATGTCATCTATGACGATGCACATGATGGCGCTCGCTCCACAGATCAGGTGACTGCTACAAACCAGCTCACCTTCGCGCAGGGAGATGTGACCTATCTCAGCCGTGCCGACGGCTTTGCCAACTATGCAGAGGCTACCGCTGCGCCTGTAAACCATAGCCTGAGTGCGCAGGCACTGGCAGACTATGCAAGTGCAGCAACCTTTGATGCGGCAAAATACGATGACCCCAATGCTGTGATGCCGACTACCGGGGCGCATAACGGGTTGAAGCTCGCTGATCTGACCGGCGTTGCTTACGATGATCCCAAGTGGGAGCAGCTTCTCGATGAGCTCACGGTCAATGACTTGTTCAGCCTTACGGCAGACGGTGGTTACCATACCGTTGGTGTTGAATCCATCGACCTGTCCGCAACGGAGGAGTGTGACGGTCCGACCGGTGTACACAGCAACTACAATCCTGCCGCAGGTCCGAGCTATCCCGGTTCTGTGATGCTGGCTTGCACCTGGAACCAGCCGCTGGCCAAGGCACGCGGTGAGCAGATTGCAAAAGAGTGTGCTGAAATCAACTGCGCAGGCTGGTATGCACCTGCAATGAATATCCACCGCAGCGCATTCGGCGGGCGTAACTTTGAATACTATTCCGAGTGCGGCGTTCTCTCCGGGCTGACCGCAGCCGCAGAGGTGTCCGGCGCAACCGAAAATGGTCTGATTTGCTATGTGAAGCATTTTGCCTTCAACGATCAGGACAACTATCGTCAGAACAACATCTGCACATGGCTGAATGAGCAGGCTGCCCGCGAAATTTACCTCAAGGCGTTTGAGCAGCCGATCAAGGCAGGCGGCATGGGCGTTATGACCTCTATGAATGCGGTCGGACCTGTCTGGGCCGGCGGCTGTAAGGCCCTTTTGACGAACATTCTGCGTGATGAATGGGGCTTCCATGGCTCTGTCATTACGGACGCAGTCGTCAGCGCATGGTATATGGACGGCAATCTGGCAATTCGTACCGGCGGCACGAAGATGCTGGCGTTTAACATCACGAATGAGTTCTACCGTGATTTGAACTCTGTCGGTACGGTAACGGCTATGCGCAATGCAGCGCACGGCACGCTGTATGCATTGGCAAACTCCTTCGCTGTGACACGTGCGGTATCTGTGCCGAAGTGGGTAAAGACGACCTACGCAGTGGATGCAGTTGTTGCAATCATCCTTGTCGCTTGGGAAATCTGCGCAATCCGCAAATACCGCAAGGCAAAAAAAGAGGACGAGGATACTGAGCAATAAGATGTCTTATGAAAGATAAAAGGAATACAGCAAAAACAGCCAATCAGGATATAATGCAGTGGATCCGTGAGGGAGGTTTGTTTGTAATTGTATGCAACCTCATTACGGTGTTTAAGTACATATTGCTGCAGTTCCTGCCTGCTGCTTTTGCAAATATGCCCAAGGTGGATTTTGGCTGGCCGGGAATCGAAGTGACCATGCTGGGAGTAACCTTCAAATGGAACATTTTGGGCTATGACGCAGAACATGGTGGTTTGCCTTATTTTTGCGCTTATATGATAGCCATGATACTGGGTGAGGTAATCAATTTCCCAATACAAAGAAATGTCGTTTTCCGCAGCAAGGGGAATCTTACCTGGCAGATCGTTTGGTATGCGGTTGCATTTTGCGTAATAACCTGTATTGTAAATTCTATAAACTGCATTTGGGTCGCAACAGCTGCGCGATATGTGCCGGATTTTATTTACAATATTGGTACAACGGTATTGAACGGCGGTGTTTCCATGGTAATCTTCTTTTTCGTCAACAAGGTCATTTTCCCAACCAGCGATTAAGACGACGTCTCTTATCTTCTACAGGAATCACCTGAGCGCAGTGATGATGCGTTTGCCCGCTCAGAAAGCGTAAAACACGCCCGGACAGTTTGCACTTGTGCAGCTGTCCGGGCGTGTTGTTGTTTTTTGCAAGACCGCCAAAAGCAAGCGGCTGAAATTGTGCAATACTGCTTGTGTGAGGAAGGCACTCGGCGTGCTAGGTTCATTCCACGCAGGTGGTCGTTCAGTGTTTGCGGGGAGGTTGCTACATCAAATACAGGGCCAAGCAGAATGATATATCCGGTGTCCGCATTATGCCGGACGTATTCCGCCACCCACAACATTCCGATTGGGTCGCTCATCATAATAGAGGTGGAGCTTTCGGCGGCGTGGGCAATGGCATAATCAAGACATTGGCCTACTTCCAAAAACAAGCGGAACTCTTTTTCCGTCACGCTGGTACAGGAGTATAGCTGCTTTGCCAACCCGAAGCACCACAAACTCAACCCGCAGGCGCTCTTGACCATATCGGCAAACAAGCAAGAGCGAAAAGTTGGGAAAGTTGGCTTCCGCAAGCTGATTTTGTGGAATTCCAGTTCTTGTTCCGTGGCACTGTCCACGCTGGTTTTGGATTATGCAACATTCTATTGTACAGATGGTTTGCAGCTGTCACCGGCACTGGTGGGTACGCTGTTTATGGTCAGCAAAATGTTTGATAGCGTAACTGATGTATTAGCGGGTTTTATTGTGGACCGCACCCAGACACGCTGGGGCAAGGGCCGCCCGTATGAAATTTTTATGCTGTTCCTATGGCTTTCCACCTGGCTTCTGTTCAGTTGCCCGACTAGCTTTGCCACCACGGCCAAGTGCATCTGGATTTTCTGCATGCGCAAAAAATTTGGTATGGCGCGTATGTCTATCATTGGTATCCTGGTTGGCTGTGTTGGTTGCGTGCTCACATTCTTTGCAGGCAGCAATATGGCGGTTTATATTGCGGCAGGTGTTTTTGCCGCTGCGGGTTCTGTTCCCATTAACATGATGAAGCACCTAAGCTGATTTTTAACATTGCAATGGCAGATGCCATCAGCGCAGATGACCGTTTGGCACGGCAGGCAATGGAAGCATTCCGCCGCTCTCAGCGGCCAGATGGCTTAATCAACGCAGATGCCCCCACCGTCAAGAGTAATGTGATCCCGGCTTTTTCTATTTATTATTTGCTGATGGTCCACGACCATATGATGTATTTTGGCGATAAAGCGCTTGTTAAGCGCCATCTGCCAGCCATTGACGGTATCCTTTGATTTTTTGACAGGAATCTTTCGGAACAGGGCCTTGTGGGGAAAAGTGGCGGCCCGATCATGCGTCACCGCTATTGGTCGTTTATTGACGGGGCTGGTGTGTGGGATTCCGGTGTACCGGCTTCAACCGGAAAGGGCAGCGGTTCGGTTACAATGGAAAGCATACTTTACCTGTATGGCCTGCAAAATGCTGCTGAGCTGGCTGAATTTGCAGGCAGAACCGATACCGCTGCGGAGTACCGGCAGCGGGCAGGAGCACTTTCGGATGCAATCCGTACCCATTGCTTTGGGTAGTATCAGGGCACAACACTGGTTCAGGATGGGCCCGGCATTGAAGAATATTCGGTACACTGCCAGGTATTTGCCGTTCTGACTGGTATTGTTGAACCGGCAGAGGGAAAGCAGATGCTGGAAGCCGTTGTGGGGAACCCGGAAGTTCCGCAGGCTTCTGTTGCGTTCATTTTTACCTGTTCTGCGCGCTGGAACGCTGCGGCTGGTACGAAAAGACAGATGACCTGTGGGAAATATGGCGCCAAATGGTAGAGAATCACCTGACGACCTGCGTGGAGAACGACACAGATTCTCTTTCGTCCAAGGCGTTCAACATGGCATCAATCCGCTTTCTGCACTCGCTCCCGCTATTCTGGGACGGGTAAAAGTATTGATCCACCGATATATCAAACATTGTAACCATCTGATAAAAGGTGTTGAAGCTTGGATGCTGACCATCATTTTCATTATACATAATGGTACGCGGAGCGCGGTCAACAATATAGGCCAGTTGCTCCTGTGTCATGCCGCTGGCTTCTCTTGCACGCTTGATGGCGAGCCCTATATCGTGAAAATCAAAGCGTCTTTCATCTCGTTCTATCTTCATAACATCACCTGATATGATTTTACATTTCATGTGATATTATTTGAACGACTGTGTATTTCATACTACTGACTATTTAATTTCACATACGCAAAATTGATGATCGCGGAAATGTGAGGTACAATATACCTATAACTTTGGGACAATTTGTCCCGAAGATCAGAGGTTGGTATCTAAAATAAAATCAGAAATATTGTGAGGTTTCTGTGACATTTGGGTGCTATACTGAAAATGAAGGAGTGTGATACCATGCGAATTTTAGTAGTCGAGGATGATCGGCTTTTGAATAATACTTTATGCTATAACTTGAATACTGCGGGCTATACGGTTGATTCTGCACTGACAAAATCAGTGGCCAGTAGTTTCTTGACAAAGCAGGACTATGACCTGATTGTGCTGGATGTAAATTTGCCGGACGGGAACGGTT
>ERZ831773.3238-NODE-3238-length-10804-cov-5.193972_pt1 | contig 10804 bp, 10 predicted proteins | sample MGYA00519696_ERZ831773 | MGnify/ENA primary metagenome ERZ831773 (study PRJEB31850, sample SAMEA3708720) | human gut metagenome | biome: human gut; feature: human-associated habitat; material: faeces | place: China | collected 2014 ...
TTGCAATATGAAGAAAACTGTGAGAGAATTAGGTTATGGTAGCGCAACAGGGATTTTTCGCTGGCTTAGAGAAACTGTTCCGGATAAGGTAAGTAGTGGGAGCCATGGTGACAGGGACGGTGGCTCAAAATGTGTCACTACTGGTTTAATATGTGTCCCTAATAAAAAGTCTGAAAGTTCAAGAAAAGAGCTTTCAGGCTTTTTTGTGTTTACTAGAATGTAGTCGAGTAGGGAAAAGAACAAAAGTTTGCAAACTTGAGCCACCAGGGACACTAATCAAGTCAGCGTACCTGTCCCCAATGGTTCCCAGAGGGTGCAGCCCTCTTGATCGTTATTCTTGTCCCAGCGGGAAGCTCGGCAACGCTTCCAGCAGCTTTTCTTGTCCGTCCATCCTGATACCCCCGTCAGATTGATTTTTTCCATGATACCATATCTGGGAGTATGGAGCCAGAGAAACCGGCGATTTTCTGCTGGTAAATTCTACGCATTTAGAGCGGCACTATGGCGGGGATAGGATAAAACACTCACATACCCCGCCGACTATACGGGAAAAACCTTGAAATATAGGGCTTTTTAAGGCCCTAAATGCGTAGGTTGGTGCTTTGTTGCGATATGCTCCACGGTTACGGTGTATTGTTCATATTCTGTTTTCGGGAATCTTTATGAAATCTTCAAAATTGCCCGGTATGCTATCCGTAAAATCAAAGAAAGGACTTGATTATATGGATATGATTTTGAAAACGACTGACCTCTGCAAAAATTTCAAGGGGCAAATGGCGGTAAACAATGTGTCACTGAACATCCGGCGCAACTCGGTTTATGGTCTGCTGGGGCCGAATGGGGCTGGCAAATCCACGATCTTAAAAATGCTCACCGGCATTTTGCGCCCCACATCGGGAAGCATCGAGTTTGACGGCCACCCGTGGAAGCGGAATGATCTGGAGCATATCGGTGCTTTGATTGAGATGCCCCCGCTTTACGAAAATCTGACTGCATACGAAAATCTCAAAGTCAGAACTACATTGCTCGGCCTGGACGATGCACGAATTAACGAGGTATTGCAAATTGTCCAGCTCACGAATACCGGCAAGAAACGGGCCGGGCAGTTTTCTCTTGGTATGAAGCAGCGGCTTGGTATTGCTATTGCATTGCTGAACAGTCCCCAGCTTTTGATTCTGGATGAACCGACTAACGGCCTTGACCCTTTAGGGATTGAGGAACTTCGAGAGTTAATTCGCTCTTTTCCCTGCAAAGGGATTACAGTTATTTTGTCCAGCCATATTCTGTCAGAAGTCCAGCAGATTGCAGATCATGTGGGTATCATTGCTGGCGGCGTCCTTGGATATGAGGGAGAGCTTCGCGCCGGTGAAGATTTGGAACAACTCTTTATGGATGTTATTCGCAGAAATGGTAAGGAGGGATATTAAATGGAGATGGCATATATTCAGGCAGAGAACCTAAAGCATAAGAGAACTTTCACAAAAACGCTGATCGTTCTGGCCCCGTTTGTAACTGCGCTTATGAACTTTTTTGCCCCTCTTTGGTTCCAGCTCAATTCTTATAATTGGTGGTATATCCTGCTTTATCCTGGATTCCTTACGCTCACCTGTGCCTTGATTGAACAGCGGGATAATGGCAAACTAAAATATCGTGCCGTTGCTTCATTGCCTGTTTCGCAGAACAAAGTCTGGAAAGCAAAAATTGGAGTGGCCGGTATTTACTCCTGTGTGGGGAATTTCATTTTCCTGGCGCTAAATCTGTTGGGTGGTTTTGCAATATTAGTTATCAACGAAATTCCCCTGACAATCGGAATTTGGCAGGCTGCGGCCGGAACAGCTTGTATTGTCATTGCAAGCCTATGGGAAGTTCCGCTGTGCTTATGGTTATCAAAAAAAGTTGGTATCTTTGTCACGGTTATTCTTAATACCGGACTTGGAAGCGTTTTAGGGATTTTCACGGCTACAACCTCTTTGTGGATGATCTGCCCGTATAGCTGGGTGCCGCATCTTATGATTTCCGTGTTAGGTATTTTGCCTAATGGTGAGCCGGTTGCAGATCAGAGTACGGCAATGGCATTTTGGATGATTATACTTGTATTGGTCATTTCGCTGGCCTGGTTTGCGGCGCTGTCATTTTTAACTGCAAGATGGTTTGAGAAAAAGGAGGTGGGGTAACTATGGTATCTGTGGTTCGCTGCTGGAAAGCAGAATATCAGAAGTGTAAACATAGCATTTTGCTCTATATGCACAGCATGATTCCGATTATATGTGCGGCGATTTTTGCGGGTTACTATCATATATCCAGATGGGAACTGGCAACCAAAATCAGTGCCTATCTGGAAGTGCTGGCCGTTGCGTTCCCGTTTCTGATCGGCATTATTGTGGGCCTGGTTGTTCAGATCGAAAATCAGGCCGGGCATTATCAGCTTTTGTTGGGAACAATCCCATCTCGCATGGCAACGTATATTGGTAAACTTGGTTTTCTGATGATCTGTGCTTTTGGCGCAACATTTTTAGCGTTAGGAACATTCGCTGCACTATATAGGGATGCTCCGGCAAGCCTTTACCTGAAAGCAGGGATTCTATTGTTGATTACCATGCTTCCCATTTACCTGATTCATTTGTTTGTGGGAATGAGCTTCGGAAAAGGTGCATCTATGGGATTGGGAATTGCAGGGAGTTTAATAGCTGCCCTTATGATAACAGGGCTTGGTGACGCTACATGGAAATATATTCCCTGGGCCTGGGGCGTTCGTGCTATGGATTACACTGTGCTTGCATGGGATAGCCCCCAACTGTATGCACAGGTAAAAACCGATTTTTTCAGCGGTATGATTATTTCTGTATGCTGCACTGTTTGTCTGCTGATTGCCAGTTTGGTTTGGTTTCATGGTTGGGAGGGAGGTAAAAACAGTGAATAAAAAGTGCCTGTTTGCCGTGGTAATTGTGCTTGTAAGTCTTATATGCTTATCGGCCTGCGGTGCGCTCCGCGATACCGCCGATAAAAATAAGGCGTTAAATGAATCTCTGCCGTATTATGAGCTGAACGCCGCAAACTATGATGAAATTTCATATAACGGCCTGACATATACCATAACGGATGAATGTCTTGAAATGTCAGAACTGCAAGAAGAAATCGGGCAGGTATCGAAACGCTTCAAAAATGTGGCGGGGGAAGATTTCAGTTTCGGCTACGTTTACAGTATTGTGGATGTGGATATAAGCAATGCCGTAGCTGTAAATATCAACAATGAATATCGGAAAGCTGACATTAAAAATAATGATGAGTAACCTCGACAATGTGGTATAATGGGGCGGGAGGTGATTTTTTGACCCACTTACTTGTAGTTGACGATGAAGTTTCTATCTTGGAATTGATTAAGAACAGTTTGGGGAAAGATGGATATTTGATAACAGTCTGTCAAAATGCGGATGATGTAGACATCAAAAAGCTGCATTTCTATGACCTCATTCTTTTGGATGTGATGATGCCTGGCACAGACGGGTTTGAGTTTTGCAAACAGATCAGGAATATGGTAGACTGCCCGATTCTCTTTCTGACCGCAAAGACATTAGAGGAAGATATATTGTTTGGATTGGGCATCGGTGCGGATGATTATATTACGAAACCTTTTCGTATTCAGGAGCTTCGCGCCCGTGTGGCGGCACATTTACGCAGAGAAAAAAGGGAGCATCACAGCACACTTTCATTTGAGCCTGATATAAGATTTGACCTTTCCGCAAAGGTACTGTATGTTTCAGAACAGCCGGTTCCCCTTACCAAAAGCGAGTATTCAATCTGTGAATACCTTGCGAAAAACCGGGGACAGGTTTTTACAAAAGAACAAATCTATGAAGCCGTTTTCGGGTTTGATGGGATAGGCGATAACTCTACGATCTCAACGCATATAAAAAATATTCGTGCGAAATTGGAGCATTTCAAAATAAGTCCGATCAGCACCGTATGGGGGATAGGATATAAATGGGAGTGAAAAAGAAACCTACATTGAAAATATTGTTTCGCCAGTTTGCTATCTCCCTCATTGTCATGCTGGTAGCGGCAATTATTGTCCCTTCTGGTTTGGAGGGACTTGCTGTAAATGCTGGATTAGCTACAAGAGCAAATCTAAGTGAATTGCAGGTAAAAGAGATCATTCCAACGCTGACGATTGCCCCGGATATTACAAAGGTTGTGATTCCACAGGGATGCGGCTACTTAATTCTGGACAAGAACTTTAATGAGCTTTACAGCAATATGGACGATGATGAAAAAGAAATTGCCCTGCTGTACGCAAAGGGAGAATATATTGAATATGCTACAGGGAAGCAGTTTGCACTTGTTGTCCGGGAAAACGAATTTTGCGTTTTAAGATATTATATTGGTTCTCAATTTACAGTGTCATGGCTACCGGAATATTTTCCATCTCCTGACACGCTTGCGTTTATCCTGATGGCTGTAAATTCGCTGCTGGTCATTATCATACTGACCGCCAGATTCGCTAAGAACCTGCGTACACAACTGACCCCGCTTTTTGAAGCAACTGCGGAGGTTTCAAAGCAAAACCTTGATTTTGAAGTAGGACACGCCAACATCAAAGAGTTTGAAGATGTCCTTGCATCTTTTTCAGATATGAAAGATAATCTGAAAATTTCGTTAGAACGGCAATGGAAAACCGAACAGACACAGAAAGAGCAAATCGCCGCGCTTGCCCATGATTTGAAAACGCCTCTGACGGTTATTCAAGGAAATGCTGATTTACTCACAGAAACAAATCTTGATGATGAGCAACGATTATACGCTGGTTACGTCGTGGAAAGCTCCGGCCAGATGCAGTCATATATTCAAACCCTGATTGATATATCACGGGCGGCGGTTGGTTATCAGCTCCATATTGAAAGTATAGACTTGCCAGCGTTCATGCAGCACTTGTTCGGTTATATGGAATCACTATGCCAGACAAAAGAAATCCGGCTGCAAATGAATACTGTTTCACTCCCTCAAATGCTGAAATTTGATAGGGTGCTGATAGAACGTGCTATTATGAATGTTATCAGTAATGGGCTGGACTACTCCCCGCAAGGCGGAACGCTTTATGTGGATGTTCAGAGTAACAACGGTTTCGTGGAAATTTCAGTCACAGACGAGGGAACGGGGTTTTCTAAAGAGGCATTATGCCACGCACAGGAACGGTTCTATATGGGCGATCAAAGCCGCAATTCAAAGTTACACTTTGGTATGGGTCTATATATTACAAATTCGATTATGGAACAACATAATGGTCAGCTTATTTTAGAAAATTCAAAAGAAACCGGCGGCGCAAAGGTTACTATGAAACTTCCTTGCTGATTTTCCGATAGTGTAATGGACGTCTTTTATGTCCGTCCATTTTTCAAATCTTTATGGAATCTTCAAAAATTCCTCTTATCATGTATCTAAAGAAAAAACATCTGCCCAGCGGCAGAAAAGAAAAAAACCGCTGCTGGGCAGACCCATTTTCACGCTTAATTTATATTCACTGGTGGCGGTTTTGAGAAATCAAGGCCGCTGCTTTCTTTCTGTCATTCCCAGCAGTTAAAGGCATGGCGGTGCAAATTCTGCCCGAACGGTACGCCTATTCTGAAATTAGCGGTACATCCATTCTGATTTAGCGGTATGCGTTTTCTGCTCAAAGCGGTACGTTTTTCCTTTATTATTGTGATGTAACTATTATTCATCACAGTGCAAGGGAGGAACTATTATGCACGACTACAATACTATTCTTGGAGTCATAGAACTTCGACTCAGTAAAGTCAGTTATGACGCCGTACAAAAACGTTACCGGATTGGACGAAGCGGGATTGCATTAATCATGAACCGCTACAAGGATTCAGGTAAACGGTTCTACCGTTTACGTTATTTTTGTTTCTCTAATTTTTCTTTTTTGCGTTTGTACAAATACAGGCGTACCCCTATGTATTCATCTGCTATATTGTCTTCTTTCAGCTGTGACTCTAACTTTTCAATTTTCTCCTGCAAATAATCCACTGTCAAAAAGCCTTTTTTGCTCCATCTGTCAAATTGTGAATGAACACTGTCACAGATGCATCTTCTGCCTGCTACTAATTTGGATCTTGTATCCCATTCTATTTTTCCGTTAGAATCTTTTTCACCATTTAGATGTAATACATCATCAATATCCGCCTGCATAGCATTTTGCAATTCACTGCCTAAACCGACATTCGGCCGCACATATATCTCACCGTTTTTATAGTACCCAATTGCCTGCATTTGACGTTGGTTCCATGGACTAATCGTTAATTCTTTGTCTCCTCTTGAAGCGTCACAACATAGACATTGTTTATTCTGTTCTGGAGAATCATGTTCCCCGCCATAACAAACACCAAGATAATTTTGATAGTCTAACGCTCTCTCCTTATCCATTGATAAAGCTTTATAATGCTCTATTTTTGTATCATTCTGCTGTCCAGTTATTCTTCTCATACAATAAGCACATAAACCATGCTGTTCTTTAATCAATTCTGAACGTATTGTAGCTTTGGGCATTTGTTCGAACAAAAACCTCAGCTGAGTTGAATCCTTAGGCAGTTCTAATTTTTCATATCCACTTGCAGGATCTTTCTTTATGGCAGTTGCTTTTTCAACTATTATATTCGGAGTTTTCCTCTTTCGAATATAAATCATTCCTATTCCTCCGCTTCAATCTCGTATTCAGATTTCAATGCAATTGATTGTGGATGCTTTTCTCCTAGTATCACGATCAGCTGATCTAAAGCCTCTTTCGCATCATCATATTCTTCCCGGTCCATCCTTTTCTCAAATTCCTCAATAAGATTTTCAACTTTTGCCGGGCGCATATGATAGCCCAACATATCCCGTAATATATCATTCACAGAAAATGCATAACTGTCAGTTATATATCTGACATTCCCGTTTTCGTCAAGATTGATTATATTGGCATCTTTGCAGGAAGATACGATAATGGGTGAATGTGTTGCTGCAATAAACTGAATATTAGGAAAACTCTCTGTTAAAGCATCTACAACACGCCACTGCCATTTGGGATGTAAATTGGAATCTATCTCATCTATGAAAACAATCCCTTCAACTTTAGATATATTTTCCCCTTCATCAGGATTTAAAATTGCCATACGGTATGCTAAATCAAGTATTAAATTTAAAAGGGATTGATATCCTGCACTTAAGTCATCAATATCTTTAAATTCCCCATTTTCACTGTAAAGGATCTTTCCTTCATTTGGCTGATAAACCACCTTACTTATTAAACCGTCATTCATAATACTCATAAACTTTGAAACAATTTTTCCAAACTGTTCGTAATTTTCAGAAATACTATTCATTCTGACACTACTCCACTCCATTTGTTCGCACCAATTATTGACAACATTTAAATTGGCAGTTCTGTCTAAGCAGCCCAGATACCCACACCGTCGATTATGAAGCTGTTTTCGCTTCTTTTCATTAGCATCCTTTCTCGCTGAAATCCAATGTCTGGAAGCGCTTTGGTAGCTAATCAGAGGTAGTATCTTACGTTCTGTACTGTTTATAAGATCTCGTGACACTTTCAAAATATCTTTTGGACTAATCATAGTACGAGAACTAATTTTAGTTCTATCCCATGTATAATCAGTTCCTGCATACGAAATTGTACTTTCTATTTCTACAGGATAGCAATATGATCTATCAAAAGTTCCATTATTATTCACTAAGATATTATAATGTATATCATCTTTATAGATATTGCGTGTAGGAATATCTTCCATCCCTGTTAGAAAACCAGATACCGCAACGGTTGCCGCTTCGAGTACCGATGTTTTTCCCACGCCATTATCTCCCAATATAAGGTTAAATCCCGGCTTAAATTGCAAATTCAAATCCTCAAACATTTTAAAATTTATTATATGCAAATTTTTTAACAGCATCTCGTACTCTCCTTTTACAACTCTTTGCCTTCTAATTATTTCCATATATTTGTATATTAACACAATGTATAAAGTACCACAACAAATACCTTTTTTCAAAAATTATTTTCGTAAGTGCCTCAAAACATGGCGTAGTGTAAACCAGCAGAGTTCCCTGCTATAATACCTACATCAATGTTCGAGGCACTTTTTTCTGTTCCTTTTTAAATGGCACTGCTCTGGCAGTTCTTTTGACCAGGGCAGAAGACTGTCGATAACGGATGGATCTTCCAGATGATGATTGTTTGGCATTTCAGTGAGCAGATATTTCAGATACTCATAGACATCCAGTTCATTCGCTCTGGCGCTTTCCACCAGTGTATATAATACTCCATTTGCAAATGCTCCTTTCGGAGTATCAGCGAACAGCCATGCACGTCTTGCTGTTGCAAATGGCTTGATATTTGCCTCGCAGTAATTATTACTGACCGGAAGACGACCGTCTTCCAGATAGGTCTCGAGGTATTTTCTCTGGTTCTGACAGTATCCGAGCGCCTGGGTCAGTTTTTTGTTTGTGGTATACATAGCGGAAGTCTTTTCCACCCACGACCAAAAGGCATCAAGGATGGGGCGTGACGCATCCTGATGCTTCTGTTTTTTCTCTTCATACGGAAGATCTTTGATCTCATCTTCAACTTTAAAAAGAAGGTTTACGTATTCCCTGCCTTCAGCTCCTTTGGAACCAGGGATCTCTTTTCCCTTTGTATCCAGCGGAATGCTTTCTATAAAGTATCTCCGTACATGGGACCAGCACAGGGATCTTTTGATGTCCAGCACAGTATCATAACCGGAGTAGGCATCCGTGATCAGGTATCCATCAAAACCCTTAAGCAGTTTCCGGGCATTCTCACCGCTCCGGCTGCGGGAATAAAAGAAAAATGCTGCCTGGATCTCTTCGCTAGCTGCACTGCGCATGACCCACATAAAGGATTCGCTGCCTGGAAGTTTCCCTTCTTCCTTATTGCACTGGATCCTGGTCTCATCCATATGGAGCAACCCGCATTCCAGCAGTTTCTCATGAATCCTCCAGTAGACCGGTTCCAGCCATTCCTGACTGCATCTTATCACCCAGTTCGCCATGTTGCTTCTGGAAAGTACCAGTCCCAGCCGGTACCAGTCTTTTTCCTGTCTGGCCAGCGGCATTCCCATTGCAAACTTCTGATACATTATCTGTGCGATCAGGGACGGTGTGGAAATCGAATGTGCCAGTGGCGGCACCGGAACGGCAGCTTTCTGGAAATGACTCTTCACATTCGGACTTCCTTTTTCTCCACATTCCGTACACTTTGCAACCTGCTGGACGATCTGCTTCACGATCAGTTTTGCCGGACTGAATTCTACTTCTGTACGTACGATACGTTTACCGGTCACTTTCATCTTTGCTCCACAGACGCCGCATGTTTCATCCGCAGGAATGACATATTCCTCAACCTCCTGTGGACGGCCTGCCAGCATTTCCTGACGCACCCCGGGTTTACGGGATACCCTTGTATATGGTTTTACAGTTATTTTTTCTTTGGAAAGATTTAACTGTTCTGCAAGTTCCTGTACAGATTCAAACAACGACAGCTGACCATCCATCTGAGTGACCTCAGTGGATGGTCCGAATAACTTTTTCCGGGCATGAAGAAGTGCCTGGATCATGTTGTCGATCCTGATATTCTGTTTTCTGATCTTTTCATCACGCTCGGCAATGATCCTTTTACTGGCTTCCAGTTCCTGCGCCTGTTTTGCTGCAAGAGCTCTCAGCATTAGTAATTCTTCGTGCTCTGTCATGCTGTTTTACTCCGTACTTTTGATAGAAACAGTATAGCATTTTTTGACATTTTTATCTACTGTTTTACGGTATCTGAACCCCCGAAAAGTGCTGAATTTCAAGGCTTTCCAAGGTTTTTTCACAGCATTATCACGGAAGATCAGAAACAGCTTTTTTCATAGTCTATCTTTACCTGATGATGGGCTTTTTTCTGTTCGATCTCCAGTCCCTGGAGGAGCCATTACACCTGCTGGAAAGAGATTTTCCTTACTTCATCCGGTGTCCTGGGCCATGCGGACTTTAAGAGTAAAAGAAATCATTTCCAAGCTTAATGAGATACTAACTGGTTATTTCCATTACTATGGCATCACTGACAATTCAGAGAGAATCACAGCATTTCGTTATAATGTTATGAAAAGCCTTTTCTACTGGCTGAACAGAAGAAGCCAGTAGAAAAGCTACAACTGGGTAGAGTTTCTGAATATGATTGATAACAGTTACCCGTTAGTAAGAGCAAGAATATATGTCAGTGTATACGATTGATAAATGTGAACGATTCGTTTCGCAAAGAGCCGTATGCGGCAAAGCCGCAAGTCCGGATTCTGCGAGGGGCGTACGACCGCAAGGGGTGCGTCTACTCGACCCGATATGTTTTGCAAAAGCCATTACTATGAAACTGTCTAAGAAAAGTGTCAATGCCCTCAACGGGCTTACTTTCATTTCTACGGTAGCCTCTCGGAACCCTTGATTTTAGCGGCTTCCGAGAGCTATTTTTGCAAGTAATTAACAGAATTTTCTGTAAATTACTGTTTTTACTGCTTTTTTTGTGCTCGTCCAAAAGTCTATCAGTTCATACATTATTATCCTATGCCCTCATAGCTCTTTTGTCAATAAACTCGCACTATAATTTTCAGATAAATTTTTCTGGTTTTTCCTTCTCCTTTACCACTGAAGTAACAAGAATTGTGAACTTCCAGTTTTTTTCCGCCTAAATCGAGTGTCGCTATATCTGCGACTCAAAATAATTCTATTTTTCCGTCTTTTCTCCATCTGATTCTGCATTCAAAAA
>ERZ831773.3245-NODE-3245-length-10769-cov-3.174071_pt1 | contig 10769 bp, 9 predicted proteins | sample MGYA00519696_ERZ831773 | MGnify/ENA primary metagenome ERZ831773 (study PRJEB31850, sample SAMEA3708720) | human gut metagenome | biome: human gut; feature: human-associated habitat; material: faeces | place: China | collected 2014 ...
TAATGCAACCGTGGTTCCCTTTCTGGCACGTTTCATATTGTCAGCGCCAAGGTTCTGTCCTACAAAGGTGGTAACTGCCAGACCGATACTCTGGATCGGAAGCAGACAGAACTTATCCAGTTTTCCATAGGTTGTCCAGCCAGCCATGCAGGAGGAGCCGAAATGGTTGATATAGGACTGAACAAATACATTGGAAAAAGAAGTAACAGCGATCTGAAGTCCTGCAGGAAAGCCAATACGGAAGATAGACATGGCAGTTCCTTTGTGGATATGCAGGTCTTTCCAAATTAATCTGTATGAGCTTTTTTCCCGCGTAAGGATCACAAGGACCAGTATCGCTGAGATCCATTGGGAAAGAATGGTAGCGTAGGCAACACCTTCAACACCTGCGTGAAAAACGATCACAAAAAGCAGGTCAAAAAAGATATTTCCAAGAGCGCAGACCATAAGAATATATAAAGGACGTCTGGAGTCACCCACAGCCCTCAGGATACCGGAACCCATATTGTAAAGCATCAGGCCGGAAATACCTGCAAAATAGATGCGCAGATACTGGGATGCCTCCGGAAGAACATCTTCCGGTGTATCCATTAACTGGAGAAATACAGGGGATAAAAGCAGTCCGGCAATGGTAAAGACTACAGATAATACAAGGGTCAGTGCAATGGTAGTATGTACAGCGCGATGAAGAGCCTTGTCATTCCCGCTGCCAAAACTGTGGGCGATCACTACACCTGCGCCGGTAGAAAGACCGGTAAAGAACCCGATGATCGTATTGATGATACAGTCTGTGGAACCAACCGCTGCCAGAGCCGTTTTACTGACAAAATTTCCCACAACAATACTGTCAACCGTGTTATAAAATTGCTGGAACAGGTTGCCTACAAAGAGGGGAAGGGCGAACGTGATCAGGAGTTTGGTGATATTGCCTTCGGTCATTTTCTGGCTTTTCGGTGATGGGGTAGAAGACATGGTGGTTTGTTCCTTTCTGTAGTATGTAGGTGTGTCTTGTTTTTCTTTCGGGACCATTATAGTATAACATACTTTAAGCTGAAAAAATCAGTTCTGGAAAAATCTTTATTTCTATGCTATGATTACCCCGATACGATTTCGACAAAAATAGAAACAGCAGATAAAAGAAAGGTGTGATCATCATGTATAAATGCTGTATATTTGATCTGGACGGAACATTGGTGAACTCTATTTATGCTTTGAAACGTTCTGTAGACCTGACACTGGGCCATTTTGGACTGGGGCCGATCTCTATTGAAGATACCAAGCAGTTTGTAGGAGATGGCTATAAAAAGCTGGTAGAACGTTCCCTGATAGCATATGGGGATAAAGAACTGACTTATTATAAGGAAGCGTTGGATGTATATAATGAAGTTTTTAAGGACTGTTGTCTTTACAAAGTAGAAGCATATGAGGGAATTCCACAGCTTCTGGATTTCTTAAAAGAACATGGCATACTGGCAACCGTACTGTCCAATAAACCTCATCAGAGAGCCCTTGAGAATGTAGCCCATGTATTTGGAGATCATACATTTGACAAGGTATACGGAGAGAGAGAAGCATTAGGCATCCGCAAGAAACCGGCTCCCGACGGTGTAGTGGCTCTGATCGAAGAACTGGGGCTTAAAAAAGAAGACTGTTTGTATCTGGGAGATACTAATACAGATATGGAAACAGGACAGGCAGCCCAGGTAGATACAGTAGGTGTGACCTGGGGCTTTCGTCCGAGAGAAGAGCTGGAGGCATTTAAGCCAAAGCTTGTAGCAGAGTCTCCTTTCCAGGTGATAGATTTTATAAAGGCAGTGAACCACATTGAATAAATTTGAAGTGAATAATTTAAAACGTAATTTAAATAAGAAGAAACGCAGCTTAAAAACATATATCGTGAGCATTTTTCTCACGATGTGTTGCATCCTTCTTTCCGGCTGCGGTATATCTGGTACAGTGGGACAGAATTCGTCAAAGGTATCCGATGAAAAAGATACCCGCCCATTGGTAGTGACTACTATTTTTCCATACTATGATTTTGTCCGCCAGATCGCAGGGGACAGAGTAAGACTGAAAATGGTAGTTCCTGCAGGAATGGATAGTCATTCATTTGAGCCCACACCTGCAGATATGATCACCATGCAGCAGGCAGATCTGATGGTTTGCAACGGTGGAGAGATGGAACAGTGGGTGGAAAAAGTAGTAGCTTCCCTGGATACGGAGAACATGAAAGTCCTTACGATGATGGACTATGTAGATGTACTGGAAGAGGAGATCGTGGAAGGAATGGAAGATAATGAACATTCCCATGATGACCATGGTCACGCTCACGAAAATGAGGAAGAAGATCATGATCACAGTGAAATGGATCATAGTCGTCCTGACGATGAGATAAAAACTCATGAGAATTTATCTCAAATTACTTTTGACGATCATGATGGTCATGAAATGGACATTGAATATGACGAACACATCTGGACCTCACCAGCCAATGCCATGAAGTTAGTGGAAGTGATCACAGAAACTTTAAAAGAAGTATCTCCGGAGAATGCTTCTTATTTTGAAGAAAACAAAAACAGCTATGAAACAGAACTAAAAAGTCTGGATGATGAGTTTAAGGATATTGTGGCAAATGGCCGTGGTAGCGGACAAGTTTCCGTTCCGGTACTTTGCCCAGGAATATGGTCTGTCTTACAGAGCAGCATTTTCCGGCTGCAGTACAGATACAGAGCCAAGTGCAAAAACCATTGCTTATCTCATTGACCGTATAAAGGAAAATCAGATCCAGGCAGTATTTTATCTGGAACTTTCCAGTCACCGGACGGCAGATATCATCAGTGAAGAAACAGGAGCAAAACCCCTTCTCCTTCATTCCTGCCATAATGTAACAAGAAGGCAGTTTGATGAAGGCGTTACCTATCTGCAGCTGATGAAGCAGAATGCAAAAAATCTGCAGGAAGCACTTTTATAGGAGGAATGATCAAAAATGGAACCATTGATCAAATGTGAGCATGTTGATCTTGGATACGAAAATCAGGATGCGGTTATAAATGTAAATATGGAAGTCTGCCCTGGGGATTATCTGTGTATCGTAGGTGAAAACGGGTCTGGCAAAAGTACCCTGATCAAGGGACTTTTGGGGCTGTTAAAGCCATCCGGCGGCAAACTGACCGTAGCAGAAGAATTAAAAACAACAGGAATTGGCTATCTGCCCCAGCAGACAGCAGCTCAGAAAGATTTCCCTGCTTCTGTAAGAGAAGTCGTTTTAAGCGGCTGCTTAAGCAGAAGAGGCAGACGCCCTTTCTATTCTAAAACAGAAAAGGACATTGCATCTGCCAATATGGAAAAACTGGGTATTACCCAGTTGGCGAACCAGTGCTACAGGGAGTTATCCGGCGGACAGCAGCAGAGAGTGCTGATCGCAAGAGCTCTCTGCGCCACCAGGGAACTTCTTATTTTAGATGAGCCGATCACCGGTCTGGACCCGATGGCAATCCAGGATTTCTATTCCATGATCCGCAAATTAAACAGGGAAGATAAAGTAGCTATTATCATGGTCTCCCATGACTTAAGAAATGCAGTAGAGGAAGCCAACAAGATCCTCCACCTTCAGAAACAGGTGCTTTTCTACGGCCCGGCCCATGATTATATGAACAGTAAGGCAGCAGGCCATTTCTTCCATGAAAAAGAACAGGGTGAGTGTCTGCCAACGGCAGCCTGCCATATGGCAAAAAATGTGGATGGTCTGGAAAACAATGAACAGAAGTGTTCCTGCGGACATACCCACGCACACAGTTCCCAGAAGATAGAAGGAGGAAATACCCATGAACGTGCTTAGTGAAATGTTATCTTATCCATTTATGGTGCGGGCATTATTCGGCGGTATGCTTGTATCTTTGTGCGCCTCCCTTTTGGGAGTGAGCCTGGTGTTAAAACGCTATTCCATGATCGGTGACGGACTTTCCCATGTATCCTTTGGAGCCCTTTCCATTGCCCTGGCTATGGGCTGGTCCCCTTTAAAGGTATCGATCCCGGTAGTTGTGCTGGCGGCATTTTTCCTTCTGCGTATTACAGAAAACAGCCGGATCAAAAGTGATGCAGCCATTGCCATGATCTCTGCCAGCTCTCTGGCTATCGGTATTATCGTTACATCCTTAACAACAGGAATGACCACAGATGTAAGCAGCTATATGTTTGGAAGCATTTTAGCCATGACCAAAGAAGACGTGGCCTTATCAGCAGTATTGTGCATCATTGTACTGGGCCTGTTTGTACTTTGCTACAACCAGGTATTTGCAGTTACCTTTGATGAGAACTTTGCAAAAGCAACCGGTGTAAATGTAGGTGCCTACAATATGCTTATTTCCGTGCTTACAGCCGTTACCATTGTCCTTGGCATGCGTATGATGGGAGCCATGCTGATCTCAAGCCTTGTGATCTTCCCATGCCTTACCTCTATGCGCGTGTTTAAAAGCTTTACCAGCGTAGTGATCTCTTCCGGAATTCTTTCCCTGGTATGCTTTTTGCTGGGAATGATGGCTTCCTATCAGTTTTCCACACCAGCAGGCGCCAGTGTAGTAGTGGTAAATCTCATTGCCTTCGGTTTGTTTTCCATGTGGCAGGTATTAGGCAGGAAACGGTAAAAAGCATAAAATCAGCATAAAACCAACATGCAGACCAGTGTTAATGAGAAAGAGGGGCCCATTACTTGACATTAAGGTCAGGTTGTGCCAAAATATCTAATTGACAGATTGAACAAACGGGATCATAAGATCCCATTGCAAAATGCTTTTCTAATTCTAATTCTAATTTAAAGAAGGCATTAATAAAGAAAGAAGGAACATACGATGACAAAGATCGATATTATTTCCGGTTTCCTTGGAGCTGGAAAAACTACTTTTATTAAGAAGCTTTTACAGGAGGCTATTTCCGGTGAGCAGGTAGTCCTCATTGAAAATGAATTTGGCGAGATCGGTATTGACGGCGGATTTTTAAAAGACTCCGGTATCGAGATCCGTGAGATGAACTCCGGCTGTATCTGCTGCTCCTTAGTAGGTGATTTCGGAAAATCCTTATCTGAGGTACTGACCAAGTACAAACCAGACCGTATCATCATCGAACCATCAGGCGTTGGCAAGCTTTCCGACGTTATGAAGGCTGTTATTGATGTATCTGCAGATATGGACGTTGCATTAAACAGCGCAGTTACCATCGTAGATGCTGCAAAGTGCAAAATGTATATGAAGAACTTCGGTGAATTCTTCAACAACCAGATCGAGAATGCAGGAACTGTTGTACTCAGCCGTACAGATATTACTGATACTGCAAAGATCCAGAAGGATGTTGAGATGATCCGTGAGAAAAATCCAAAGGCTGCTATCGTTACCACTCCATTAGCAGAATTGGGCGGAAGCCAGCTTCTTGAGATCATCGAGAAGAGAGATACCATGTTAGATGACCTGTTAGAGGAAGTAAGAGAAAGCCATCATCACCATGATGATGATGACGATGACTGCTGCTGCGGTCACGACCATGATCATGAGCACCATCACCACCATGATCACGATGATGATTGCTGCTGTGGCCATGACCACGATCATGAGCATCATCACGATCATGATGAAGACGAAGAACACGAACATCACCATCATCATGACCACGATGACGATTGCTGCTGTGGCCATGACCATGATCATGAGCATCATCACGATCATGATGAAGACGAAGAACATGAACATCACCATCATCATGACCACGACGATGACTGCTGCTGTGGCCATGACCATGATCACGAACATCATCATCACCATCATGCAGACGAAGTATTCACCAGCTGGGGTATGGAGACCATCGTTCCTGTAACAAAGGATCAGCTGGAAGATATCTTAAAGCGTCTGGCAGAGACCAAGGAATTTGGCGATGTTTTAAGAGCAAAGGGAATGCTTCCTACAGAAAATCCTGGCGAGTGGCTGTACTTTGACCTGGTACCGGAGCAGTATGAGATCCGTGACGGAAAGCCGGATTACACAGGTAAGGTTTGTGTCATCGGTGCCAGCCTGAAGGAAGAAGAATTAAACAAAGTATTCGGAAGAGGCTAATGAGGTTTAAAAATGGGAAATAACGAGATAGATGAAGATGTAATGCCCGTATTTCTGATCAACGGTTTTCTGGAAGCTGGAAAAACCCAGTTTCTGGAATTTACCATGGACCAGGAATACTTCCAGACAGAGGGAAAAACACTTCTGATCGTCTGCGAAGAAGGGGATACAGAATATGATGAAAAGAAGTTAAAGAAGCATCAGACTGCTGTTGTATATGTAGATGAACTTTCCAAACTGACACCGGCTTACTTAAATGAGCTGGAAGTGATCTACCGCCCGGAGCGTGTGCTCTTAGAGTGGAACGGTATGTGGAACCAGGACGAGCTGAAACTGCCGGATGACTGGAACATTTACCAGCAGATCACCATTATCGATGGTTCTACCTTTGATCTGTACATCCAGAATATGAAGCCGCTCCTTGGCGCTATGCTTCGTAATTCCGAACTGGTCATTGTAAACCGCTGCGATGGAATTGCAGATGAGAAGCTGACTTCCTATCGCCGTACCATCCGCGCTATGAGCCGTGAAAGCGAGATCGTTCTGGAAGATAAGAACGGCGAGATCGAGCAGGCAACCCTGGAAGAAGATCTTCCATATGATATCAATGCAGATGTAATTGAGATCAAGCCTGCAGACTACGGTATCTGGTACATCGACTGTATGGATCAGCCGGAACGCTACAAAGGAAAGACCGTTGAATTTACCGCAATGGTATTAAAAAGCCCGAAATTCCCAAAGGGACAGTTCGTTCCGGGACGTATGGCTATGACCTGCTGTGAGGCAGATATGACATTCTTAGGTTTCATGTGCAAATGGAAAGACGCAGAAAAGTACAAGACCAAAGAATGGGTAAAGGTACGCGCTAAAGTCGGCGTAGAATACCAGAGAGATTACCACGGCGAAGGACCTGTCCTCTATGCAGAAAATGTGGAAAAAGCCGCTGAGATCAAGGACATTGTGCAGTTCTAGTGATGTTCTTGTGAAAATGCTATTTTCAGGAAGTGTAAGGAAGAACAGTTGTGTAAGTTCTTACATTGACATGAAAACAAAACTCTGATATAGTTATTGATTGTACGAAAGTGAGAGGATGAAAGGCCTGCATGTGCGTGCCGTTTTCGCCTCTCATTTTCTTGCTATTGCATGTTAAAAATATATGATAACTTCGATTGCACTAAGTTCGTGGAATACCTCACTAAGTGCAACGAAGTGCTTTCGCACGTAAGTGTTCTGGAAGACGAACGCTTACGTGCTCAATGCAGGAATATGGGCCGTTTTCAACCTGTCGATTGTCCACATCCTGAGTGCAGATGTACGAATGTGGCGGATGCAATCCGACACAGGCGAACATGTGCAAATCGAAGGCCAGTGGACAATGACATGTTGAAAAATTAAGGCCCATATTCCTGTGGAACTTAGATTAAGAATAGAAAGAGGATATTTACAATTAATGGATGTAACAAAATTTGAAGAATTACAGTTAGATGACCGTATCATAAGAGCTATTACCGAGATGGGCTTTGAAGAAGCTTCTCCGATCCAGGCTCAGGCGATCCCTGTTGTATTAGAAGGCAGAGACATGATCGGTCAGGCACAGACAGGAACAGGAAAGACCGCTGCTTTCGGACTTCCTCTGTTACAGAAGGTAGACCCGAAGGTAAAGAAGCTTCAGGCCGTTGTCCTGCTTCCAACCAGAGAGCTGGCAATCCAGGTAGCTGAAGAACTGCGCCGTTTTGCAAAATTTATGCACGGCATCAAGGTTCTGCCTGTATACGGCGGTCAGGACATTGTCCGTCAGATCCGCGCCTTAAAAGATGGCACCCAGATCGTAGTAGGAACCCCGGGCCGTGTGATGGATCATATGCGCCGTAAGACCGTAAAAATGGACCATGTACATACCGTAGTTTTAGACGAAGCAGACGAAATGTTGAACATGGGCTTTTTAGAGGATATGGAGACCATTTTAAGCCAGCTGCCGGAAGAGCGCCAGACCCTGATGTTCTCCGCAACCATGCCTCAGGCCATTGCTGACATTGCAAAGAAGTTCCAGAAAGATCCGGTAACAGTCCGCGTGATTAAAAAAGAACTGACTGTACCGAAAGTGACCCAGTATTATTATGAAGTAAAGCCAAAAAACAAAGTAGAGGTTATGTGCCGTCTGTTAGACATGTACTCCCCAAAGCTGTCTATCATATTCTGCAACACCAAGCGCCAGGTAGATGAACTGGTTCAGGCACTTCAGGGAAGAGGTTATTTTGCAGAAGGCCTTCATGGTGATTTAAAGCAGGTACAGCGTGACCGCGTTATGGAAAGCTTTAGAAACGGACGTACCGATATCCTGATTGCTACAGACGTAGCAGCAAGAGGCATTGACGTAGGAAATGTAGAAGCTGTATTTAACTACGATATCCCACAGGATGATGAATATTATGTACACCGTATCGGTCGTACCGGAAGAGCAGGAAGAGAAGGAAAGGCATTCAGCCTGGTAGTTGGCAAGGAAGTTTACAAGCTTCGTGACATCCAGCGCTACTGCAAGACCAAGATCATCCCACAGGCCATCCCGTCCTTAAATGACATTACCGAGATCAAGGCAGACAAGATCTTAGATCAGGTTCAGGACATTTTAAATGACGCAGATCTCACAAAGATCGTAAATATCATTGAAAAGAAGCTGATGGAAGATGATTACACTTCCTTAGATCTGGCTGCAGCCCTCTTAAAAATGAGCATGGGCGATGATAATGAGGATATCATTGACAATTACATGCCTGCAAGATCCTTAGACGATCTGGACAGCTATGGCAGAAATTCCAGAGGCAGAGACCGTGGCAGAAATAACAGCCGCCGCAAAGGCGCTACCGACCGAGCAGCTGTTGACTATGTATTAAACGGCGGTGAAGAGCGCATGGCAAGACTGTTCATCAATATCGGTAAGTCCCAGCGTGTAACACCGGGAGATATCCTGGGCGCAGTTGCAGGAGAGTCCGGTATTCCAGGACGTCTGGTAGGAAGTATTGATATGTATGACGGCTATACTTTCGTAGATGTACCGGCTGAATATGCAGAAGATGTATTAAATGCCATGAGCCATGCCCGCATCAAAGGCAAACATATCCACGTAGAAAAAGCAAATTCCAAACGATAAAAATTCAAATCAGAAAAGTAAAAGACACTCTGAAACCTACCAGAGTGTCTTTACAATATGCAGGGAGTGATAAATTTGAAAGGAAAAAAAGCAGAAGCAGAAGTAAGGACCAACGTAATGAGGCTGTTAGACGCAGCAGGGATCCATTATGAAACAGGAACATATGAAGTAGATGAAAATGACCTTTCCGGCAGCCATGCTGCTGACCTGATGGGGATCGATCATGACCAGATGTATAAGACCCTTGTATTAAAAGGGGAGAAAAAGGGATATCTTGTATGCTGTATCCCGGTAGATGAAGAACTGGACTTAAAGAAAGTGGCAAAAGCAGCGGGAGAGAAGAAAGTGGAGATGATCCACGTAAAAGATATGTTAGGTATCACCGGTTACATCCGGGGCGGCTGTTCTCCAATCGGAATGAAGAAAAAATTTCCAACATATATTGAAGAAACTGCCCAGTTATATGATACAATTATGGTAAGCGCAGGACAGAGAGGCGTACAGGTCACTGTAAGTCCGGAAGACCTGAGGGAGTATGTAGACGGAACCTTTGTTGGACTTGTGTAGGTGATGGTTACGATCGTCTCAAAACGGTCTCAAAAGATAGAATACCTTAATGCAGGTTTGTAAATGAAATCAGGTATCACGGAAAACGGACTGCGCTTTTGATGGCATATTATGCAGATAACATCCGAAAGGAGAAACGCAATATGGAGAAAAAACAGGCAGTTGTTACCTCAGACACCCTTACAAAAGAGCAGATCAGGGAACTGGCGGCAAAATCCCTTGCAGGTATTAAAAACTCCTATGCCCCTTATTCCCATTTCCACGTTTCCGCTGTCCTTCTTAGTGAAAACGGCAATATCTATACAGGAAATAACATAGAAAATGCCGCCTACACCCCTTCTGTATGCGCCGAGCGCTGCGCTTTCTTTAAAGCAGTCAGCGAAGGAGTGCTGGAATTTGATGCCATCTGCATAGTTGGCGGCATGAACAAGGAATTAAACAAGTATGCAGCTCCCTGCGGCGTCTGCCGTCAGGTGATGATGGAGTTTTGTGATCCGGAGACATTTCAGATTATCCTTGCAACAGGGAAAGAACAATATGAAGTATTTACGTTAAAAGAGATACTTCCGCTTGGATTCGGACCTAAAAATCTCAGGTAGAGGAGAAAAATATGACAGTAAATGAATTGAAACAGTTACCAAAAATAGAACTGCATTGTCATCTGGATGGTTCCTTAAGTAAAGAGTTCGTAGAGACACGGCTTCAAAGAGCTGTGTCTTTCGAAGAACTCAGTGTTTCCGATAAGTGTACAAGCCTTGTGGAATATTTGAAAAAATTTGATCTTCCGGGGCAGTGTCTTACAGATGAAGAGGGACTTTTTGGAGCGGGATATGATGTACTTCGGACAATGAGCCAGGAAAATGTGTGTTATGCTGAGATTCGCTTTGCACCACTTTTTCATGTGTCGGAACAGATGAACACAGAGCAGGTGATAGAATCACTTTTACATGGGCTCG
>ERZ831773.3255-NODE-3255-length-10743-cov-3.186751_pt1 | contig 10743 bp, 10 predicted proteins | sample MGYA00519696_ERZ831773 | MGnify/ENA primary metagenome ERZ831773 (study PRJEB31850, sample SAMEA3708720) | human gut metagenome | biome: human gut; feature: human-associated habitat; material: faeces | place: China | collected 2014 ...
ATAATGAAGAAGAGGAAGAGGCAACAAATACATTTGAAATGCACTTTATAGAATTACCAAAATTTAAACAAAAAAATCCAGAATGCAATACGAAGCTAGAGCAATGGCTGTGGTTGATAGATGGAAGTGAGGAGGAGAAAGTAGAAATGTCGGCAAAAGAAAATGAAGAAATAAATAAAACAGTAGAAGAACTAAATAAATTAAGCAAAGATCCAGAGGAAGTTGCAAAGTATGAAGAACGTGAGTGGAGCATTATGAGATACAACGTAGAGATGAAAACGAATAGAGAACTCGGAGAAAAAGAAGGAGAAGCACGTGGAAGAGAAGAAGGAAGGCGAGAAGGAGAAAAAACAACAAAAGAAAAAATTGTGAAGGCTTTGAAAAATATGAATTTATCTATAGAACAGATAGCTCAAGCTGTAGAATTAACCGAAAAAGAAGTAGAAAAAATATTAAAAGTATAGAAAAATTAAGGTATGTGCTAGTGAGTATATAAGAACTAACTTATTATTCAATCTAGAAATCTAATTCATATATTCGCTATAGCGAAATGTGAAATCAAAATTAAAACGAAATTAACATATTCTTTTTAAATTATGCGAAAATTGTCATTATTTTCGCATAATTTTTTTGTTTCTGGAAAAGCTAGACTATGAATAAAAAATGGGAGGGAAGCTTATGGAAAAACATATAATGGTAACAGGCACATCTAAAGTTTCATGGAAAGATGCAATTGTACAAACAATAGCAGAAGCATCTAAGACTATAGATTACTTGACTGGTGTTACTGTCGTAAATCAAAAAGCAAAAATCAATGGTGATAAAATAACCGAATATTACGTGGATATTGATTTAACGTTTATGATTGATAGGGATAGAAAATAAAAAATTGTAATTATTTTCAATCGAAAGGAGGAAAATAGAATGGAACAGATCAATACAAATAAAGAATACAACGAGTATGTAAAACAAAAGTCACCAAATTCCCCGATATTAAAGGATTGTTTTAATGCCTTTTGGGTTGGAGGATTAATTTGCTCAATCGGACAAATTATATTAGACTTTTGTATGTTTAAAGGAATGGATAATACTATGGCATCGACTGTAGTATCGATTTCGTTAATCGCAATTTCTGCTATTTTAACGGCATTAAATGTGTTTAACAGAATTGGAAAATTCGCTGGTGCTGGTTCATTAGTACCAATAACAGGGTTTGCTAACTCAATCGTTTCTCCATCTATAGAATATAAGTCCGAAGGATATGTTATGGGAGTTGGTGGCAAAATGTTTACTGTTGCAGGACCGGTTTTAGTATTTGGTATATCAACTTCAGTAATAATTGGAATTATAGCAGCAATATTTATCTAATGGATTTTTTATGTTCAATTAAAGAGAAGTTTTATAAGTAAAGGAGATTTTTATATGCATAAAATTGGAAAACAAACTGTATGTTTCGATAATCCGCCAATAATATTACAAACTGCTTCGATTGTTGGACCAAAAGAAGCTAATGGCCCAATGGCAAGCTATTTTGATAAGTGCTTGGAAGATGAGTTCTGGGGAGAAAAGTCATGGGAGAAAGCGGAAAGTAAAATAATAAAAGAAACCGTAAATTTGGCAGTTTCAAAATCTGGTTTAGCAAATACAGATATAGACTATTGTTTTGCTGGAGATTTACTAAACCAATGTATTTCTTCGGACTTTGGATTAAGAGACACAAATGTACCTTTCTTTGGAGTGTTTGGAGCATGTTCAACTTTTGTGGAAAGCATGTGCTTGGGGTCAGTATTTATAGAAGGTGGAGCTGCAAATAATGTAATATGTGCGACTTCAAGCCACTTTTGTAGTGCAGAAAAACAATTTAGGTTCCCACTAGAACTCGGAACTCAAAGACCACCAACAGCACAATGGACTGTAACTGGAGCGGGAGCTGCAATATTAAGCAATAGCGGAGAAGGACCTCGTATAACAAACATTACACCTGGTAAGATAGTAGATATGGGAATAAAAGATGCGAATAATATGGGAGCTGCGATGGCTCCAGCAGCATTAGATACACTAATGGTTCACTTTCAAGATACAGGAAGAAAGCCAAGCTATTATGATGCAATAATTTCAGGAGACTTAGGCTATATTGGAAAAGAAATAGTACAAGAAATGGCTCAGAGTAAAGGCTATAATATAAAGGCTAACTATAACGATTGTGGAGTGCTAATGTTTGACAAAGAAAAACAAGATACACATTCGGGAGGAAGTGGATGTGCATGTATTGCAACATTATTTTCAGGATATTTCTTCAAACAGCTAAAAGAAGGAAAATTAAAACGAATTCTTCTAATTGCAACAGGTGCATTGATGAACTCGACTAGTATGCAACAGGGAGAAACAATACCGGGAATAGCACATGCAATTTCTATTGAAATATAAGGCATTATAAAATTAATTGTAGAAATGTAGAAAGGATGACTTATGGAATTTATTCAAAGTATAGATTGGATGCAATTACTAAGATGTTTTGTTACAGGTGGAGGAATATGTATAATAGGTCAAATTTTATTAGACAAAACAAAGCTAACACCTGCCAGAATACTCGTAATATTTGTTACAGTTGGTGCAATATTAGGAGGACTCGGATTATATAAATATTTAATTGACTTTGCCGGAGCCGGTGCAACAGTTCCCCTTACAGGATTTGGAGCAAACCTAGCAAAAGGAGCCTTAGAATCTGTAAAAGAAGTAGGTTTGTTAGGAGCGTTTATCGGCGGAGTAAAAGCAAACGCTGGAGGAATAGCAGCAGCAATATTCTTCGGATATTTAGCATCTTTAATTGCAAAACCAAAAATAAAAAAACAATAAAAATTTCGCCCAATAGGGACGCCCCTTTTTGGGCGAAAATTTTAATATTAAATACATAAAGTACACAGTGTAAGACAACCGTAAAAATTGCATAATAAAAAAAAGATAGTCATTAAAAGTACTAAAGTTAGATACTTAATGACTAATTTTTATGTTTTAATTATATCAAAACGATTATAAAAATCAAGCTTTTTATAAAAAAATATATAATAAAAATTTAGTTGCAATAAGTAAAAAATAAAACTAGAGATTGTTTGAAATAAGTGAAATATAAGCTTTTTGTATTCCTAACCATTATCATTAAGTATCTAACTTAATGGCAAAGTGGAGGAAGAAAAATATGAAAACAAAAGAAATGAAAGGCATTACATTGATTGCATTAGTTATAACAATAGTGGTATTGCTAATTTTAGCAGGAGTATCAATTAATCTATTATTAGGAGATAATGGCATAATAACAAAAGCAAAAGAAGCAAAAGACAGCTATAGTAAGTCTGCTGTAAAAGAAAAAGTTGGTTTTTTATTAAATGAATATGAAATTGATAAAGCAACGGGAGAAAATGCTGAATTTGCAAAATTCTTAAGAAAAAATTTACAAGTAGGAGTAGCAGAAAAAGAAGATGGCAGCTATTCATTCATATTAGGAGATTGGCAAGTTGTAACGAGTGAGAGTAAAATAATAAGTATCGAAAAATTTAAATTAGATATTAATAAGACATACTCTTCAGTTACAGATATGAAAAATGATACAAGTTTAGCTGCTGGAAAAATAGTTAAAACAGAGGGATATTATAATAAGGATTTAGGTGGAGGAGCTTATTATGACATAGTAAGTACCACAAGTTTAAGTGTAGATAATGCCACATGTATTCAATTAGATAATGGACTATATGCTGAATTACATGTAATAAATGATACAGTTTCAGTAAATCAGTTTGGAGCATATGGAGATGGAGAGCATGACGATGCAAATGCAATACAATTAGCGCTAAATTCAAAGTATTCAAATATTGTATTTGAGAGTGTGGACTATAGAATAAAATCTTTACTAAGAATAAAAAATAGCAATACTTTTTTAATTGGGAATAATGCTAAAATTATTTATGGCAATGACTTTGTATGGAGTGATAATTCGTGTGCAATTTATATAGTGGGTAGTAATACAAGGCATATTAGTAATATAGGAATTTATGGTATAACATTATATGAAGATACTATAGTATCAGAAAGAGAAAATGTAATGGTGCGAATAGAATATGCAGAAAATTTAGATTTTTATAATACTAATATTATAGCAACAAATGTAAAAGAAAATAATAGAAAAGTTACTAATATAGATTTAAAGGAATACTGGAAAAATATAAATATAATAGGTTGCGAATTGATAAATTTGACAGATGGAAATGTTGGAGGCAATATTTGGATAAGAGCCGGAAAAGAAGGAACTGGAAATATTAAAATGGAAAAAAATTATATTTCTAAAAGCTGCCATGACGAAACAATTGCTATTTTTGGAAATGGAGAAATAAATAATGTAATAATACAGGAGAATGAATTCAAAATTGATGAAACAAATGTAACTGTAAAGTCATCACCGATAATAAATATTGGAAATAACATGAATAAATTAACTAATGTTAAATTTTTAAATAACAATTTAGATATAAAAGCTGGTAGTTTGTTATTTTGGATTTCTAATTCAGAAGATGTAAAGATTAATAACAATAGTATCAATTTTGAAAATATAAGTGGTAATCCGTATATGCGTTATTTTAAAGAGGAAGAATCAGCAAATAATGTTGAAATAGCCAATAATGATATTGCTATAAAAGGTGAAGGAATACTAAGAGCATGTATATTTGATAGTATTGATAATATAGAAAATAACAAAATAAATGTAAAATTTGATTTTTGCTATATATTTAAGGATTGTAGCTTTATAAAAAACAATGAAATTATTATTGATAATGATTTAAATGGAAATGATTATTCAAAAGTATTTGAATATAGAAAAGATTGTATAAAAGATATCAATGTAATGAATAATAAAATTAAAATGAAAAGAACAGTAGATGAAAAAGTTCAATTAAGATTATTTAGTTTTCTTAATACAAAGCTAAATGATAAGATAGTTAGGATAGAAAATAATGAAATATCAAGTGAAAATATGCAAAAAGATTCGTTTTACATTTTTTTTCAAGAAATGCAAGATAATACTCCGCAGGTAATATATATGAAAAATAATAAATTTGATTTCTTTAATCAAAGGGGAGATTATAAAAATTTAACTGAATATAAAATAATGGAAAACTAACATTTGATAAAATTGAAAATATTAATGTTTATAAAATGGGGATAAGCTTGTAAGCTTATCCTTTTCTATTACAAGAATATAGTTAAATGAATAATTGTATAAATTAAAAGAAAAAAATGTCGAAAACTTCTTATAAATCGATAAAACTAGTCAAATTTTGCTATTGGAAATTTATGGAATATGTAGTATGCTTGTATAAAACAAAAAACAGAACACAAAGCTAATAATGTGTGCTAAAAAGGAGGAAAAAAATATTGGAATGTATTTATGTGCCAAAGGACAAGCAGTTAACATTAAAAATAGCAGAAGAGATTGACGAACACACAACAGAAAAATTAAGGAGGAAGATTGATAATGAGATTACGCGATTTTTGCCTAGAAAAGTTATATTTGATTTTAGTAACGTTGCTTTCATGGACAGTGCAGGAATAGGAATGTTGCTAGGAAGATACAAGGTTATTAAGATGCTTGGTGGACAGCTAGAACTTATGAATGTGAATAAGCAAGTTGAAAAAGTTTTTGAAATTAGTGGAATATTAAAGATTATACCATTAATAAAAAATAATGAAGAAAATGTTGGTTAGATGGAGGCTAAAATGGTAGGAATTTATGATAATGAAATGAAATTGGAGTTTGTAAGTAAATCTTCTAATGAAGCATTTGCACGTATAACAGTGGCTGCGTTTGCATCACAGCTAGACCCAACAATCGAAGAACTTGCAGACATAAAAACGGCTGTATCTGAAGCTGTAACAAATTCTATAATACATGGGTACGAAAATTCTGAAGGAATTGTTAAGGTAGAGTGTAAATTAAAAGATAATTGTGTAGAAATACAAATATCAGATTCGGGAAAAGGAATAGAAGATATCGAATTGGCTAAAAAGCCGTTATATACAACAAAGGCTAATTTGGAAAGGTCGGGAATGGGGTTCACAATAATGGAAAGCTTTATGGACGAGCTAAAAGTTGAATCTATTCCAGATATGGGAACAAAAGTAACTATGAGAAAATACATAATGACTGATAGAGAAGAGAAAAGCGAAGTAGAGGATGCCGAAAAAATTAGTAAATAGTATATAAAAAGAATGTGAACACAAGAATAAAGGAAGGTTTTAGAATGCTGGAAAGTACATATGAAAATATCATAAAGGCTCAGCAGGGAAACACAGAAGTGCTAGAAAGCCTCGTAAAAAACAATATGGGGCTTGTCTATAACATAGCAAAAAGGTTTGTAGGAAGAGGATATGAGATAGAAGATTTAAATCAAATTGGAGCAATGGGATTGGTTAAGTCTATAAAAAAATTTGACACAAATTACAATGTTCAGCTATCTACATATGCTGTTCCTTTTATAATAGGAGAAATAAAAAGATATATACGAGATGACGGAAGAATAAAAGTAAGTAGAAGTATAAAAGAATTGGCTGTAAAAATAAATCAAATTCAAAAAGAAGCAATGGATAAGAATGGAGAAGAATTAAAAATAGAGCAAATAGCAGAAATTTTAAAGGTATCAAAAGAAGAAATAGCATTAGCATTAGATGCAAACTCAGCAAGTGTGGTAACCTCGATTAATGAGCCAGTATATAATGATAAATCTGGAAAAGAGCTTTGTATAGAAGATACAATTGCAAGTGATAGAGATGAAGAAAATAAAATTGCAGATAAACTTACAATAAAAAAATTAGTAGAAGAATTAAATAGTCAAGAACAAGAAATTGTAATGCTAAGATATTATAAAGGAAAAACACAAACAGAAGTGGCAAAAAAGCTCGGAATAAGCCAAGTTCAAGTATCTAGAATAGAAAAAAGAATATTATATTCTATGAAACAAAAATTGGTAATATAAATATTAGTAATTTGAATGGTTGTGAAAATGGTTGCAAAATAATTATAATTTTGCAACCAAGTTTGTGCCTATAAGAGAGGAATTCAATCAATTATGAGAAAATTGATATTAATTATAATGCTGATTATATTGGCAACATTTACAATACCGATTATATTTACAATTCGTTTTGAGGACGGCGAAAAAAACGTAAAAGAAACTGGTGGAACAGTAGAAAATATAGGAAACAATGAATTGAATGAAGAAAATTTCGCCCAAAATGTGGCGTCCCTAATGGGCGAAAATTATGAGTATAAGAGGTATGGTACAGTGAAGGTTTTACATACAAAAGATAACAGTATAGAAGAAATGAAAATGGATGAGTACTTATTAGGAGTTGTTTCTGCTGAGATGCCAGCCGATTTTGAAGAAGAAGCGTTAAAGGCGCAAGCGGTTGTTGCAAGGACATATACAGTGTACAAAATTGAACATAACCAAAGTAAACATGGAGAAGCGGACATTTGCGATAATTCTGCGTGTTGTCAGGCTTGGATATCTAAAGATGATAGGATGGCTAGATGGGATGAAGATAAAAGAGAAAGTAATTGGGAGAAGATAGAAAAAGCTGTGAGTTCAACTGCTGGAAAAGTTGTTACTTATAATGGAGAGGTAATAGACGCATTTTTTCATTCTAATAGCGGTGGAAAGACGGAAGAGGTGTCTAATGTTTGGGGTGGTAGTGACCTACCATATTTACAAAGCGTGGAGACATCTGGAGAAGATGCTTACAGTCAATATCAATCAGAAGCCATATTTACAAAAGAAGAATTTGAAAAAAAGATAAAGGATAAATATCTGGAGTTTACAATAGATTATAATGATGAAAATTGCATAAAAGTGATAGAATACACACAAGGCGACAGAGTTAAAACAATAAAAATTGGCAACTTGGAACTATCTGGGGTTGAGATTAGAAGTTTATTAGCACTAAGGTCTGCAAATTTTACAACGCAAATAAGTGAAAATGAAATAAAATTCACTGTAAAAGGTTATGGGCATGGTGTTGGAATGAGCCAAACAGGTGCAGATAGCATGGCAAAACAAGGAAGCAATTATGAAGAAATTATAAAGCATTATTATACAGGAGTGGAAATTACGAATTTGTAAAGAAATTAGATTATAGCTATGAAATGATATTGCCAAGGGATTGAAAATTGTAGCAAGAATTATAGTAAATAAGAAGTCTGCAAAGTATGAGCAAACTAATTTGAAAAGCAATCTACTTTTATATAGTAGTTACTAAAAAATGTATATATCTTGAAAATTTGGGAAAACTTATATTAATAAAAAATAAGGAGGAACCAAATGGATAGAAGAGGAAAAAGAGATGCAGATTCTAGAAAAGGTGTAAGTTTTTTAACATGGGGAGGTATAATTTTAATTGCAGTAGTTGCATTTATTGTAGCGTACGTGTTGTACAGTAATAACTTATCAACACAAGCAAAAAACATAAACAATACACAAAAAATATCATCTACAGATAATAATAGAATGAATATGATAGGAAACACAGAAGCGGCAAGTAGTTCTATTGGTAAAAGCGTAAATGAACTTGAAAATACAACAAAAAGTACTACAAATACAGAAAATACAAATAAAATGGCAGTAAATACAAGCAAAAATGAAGAAAATAAAAATTTAAATAATAAGAATGAAAATAATAAAAATGAAAAAGAAGAAAAGCCAGATGCAACAAAAAATAATAATGTAAAAGAAAATACAGCAACCGAAAATGTAACAAATGTTGAACAAGTTGAGAAAACAAAAGACCCAACTTTTGTAAATCCAGTAGATGGTGAAAAAATTAAAGATTATTCAAGTGATAATTTAGTATATTCAGTAACTTTAGATGAATGGACTACTCATTTAGGAATTGACTATAAATCAGAAAAGACAGATATAGTAAAAGCCTCAGCAGACGGAAAAATTAAATCAATAAAAAATGATCCAAGATATGGACTAACGGTTGTAATAGAACATACAAATGGATTTGAGAGTGTTTATTCAAATTTGTTAACAGCAGAATTTATAACTGTTGGAGAAGAAGTAAAACAGGGGCAAACAATTGCAACAGTTGGAAATACTGCAAGATTTGAAATAGCAGATGAAACACACCTTCACTTCGAAATAAAACAAAACGGAGAAAATGTAGACCCTAATATATATTTAAAATAATAAAAAATCATTTACAAATATGTAATGCACACAAAAACTTAAACTTTGTGTTTGCTTTAGTATTGGTAAATGATTTATTTTTATATAATACCAATATTACGTAGCAAGTCTTATAAAATTGCTAAATTTTTCTATTGAAAAAACAAAAATGTTACTATATAATTATAAAATGAAGAGATATAGAGTAAATAGAAAAATTATTAACTGTAAAAGGAGTAACGATGGAATCAAAAGAAAAAGAACAAGTAAACGCAAGAAAGAAAAATATGCGAATTTATTCTGTACATAGAATGCTAACCTTCGATTTATTATTTTACTATGCAATAAAGTTTTTATTTTTAACACAAGTAAAAGGCTTTACTGCAAGTGATATTGTAACAGTGAGTGCATTTTTGGGCTTATTTAAGGTATTATTTCAAATACCAATAACAGTTGTAATCGATAAAATAGGAAATAGAAGAAGTTTGATTATAGCAGATTTATTTCAAGCAACATCTGTTACAGTAATAATGTTATCAAATTCATTGCCAGTGCTAATTATTGGTAATTTGTTTGGGGCAATAGCGGTTGCAATGAAAGATGTGGCAGAACCGGGGCTTCTAAATTCATCAATACCTGATGTAAAAGAAAAGAGCCAAATATATTCTAAAATTGATGGAAAATCTGTTGGAAACTTTTATTACATTTCTGCTTTTTCAGCAATAGTGTCGGGATTTTTGTTTGATATAAATGGCTATATACCAATGACAATATGTGTAATAATATTGTTAATATCAGCATTACTTGCGACTGGTTTTACAGAACTTACACCAGTACAGAAACAGGAGGATATTAAAAAATATTATAAAACATATTTTAGAGATTTAAAATTAGCATTTTCGTTCATATTTAATTCGAGTAGATTAAAAGCATTAATGCTATTTTCGGGTGTAATGTATGGAATTATAATGGTTATGAATACATACGAAATGGGACTTCTAGATGAAATGGGATTATCAGCATCTATAACAGGAATTATATATGCTATAATGCAAATAGTTGCTGGAATATCATCAAAACATCATGAAAAAATACATCAAAAATATAAAAATAAAACATTATCAATTGTTGGAGTTTCATATACGCTTGCATGTTTAATGGCAGGAATTATTGCCGTTACAGGGTTACCATATTGGCTAATTATAGGAATAATTGTAGCAACATATGCAGTACGTTATTTATCAACAGGTTTTTATTATGTGTTAATAAAAAAATATATAACGAATTTCACGAATGGAGAGGTTGCAAACAAAGTATACTCTGCACACAGTTTCGTAATAGGACTTGGAAACCTAATAATATGTGCATTTGGAGCTGTTATTTCATCAAACTTTAGTGTAAAACATTCAATGATAATATTTGGAATAGTATTTTTTACAATTATGATTTTAATATTAAATTATATGAGAACAAGAGTTGGACTAGACCCAAGTGCATATAGAAAAAAAGACATAAATTATAAAGAATA
>ERZ831773.3260-NODE-3260-length-10717-cov-3.297599_pt1 | contig 10717 bp, 18 predicted proteins | sample MGYA00519696_ERZ831773 | MGnify/ENA primary metagenome ERZ831773 (study PRJEB31850, sample SAMEA3708720) | human gut metagenome | biome: human gut; feature: human-associated habitat; material: faeces | place: China | collected 2014 ...
GAAAGATCAGGTTCCTGGAGATTCCAGAGTTGATAGAGATGTGTATGGATGCTCATAAGGTAGTTGAGAATCCTTCTGTAGATGAGATTCTGGCTGCAGAAGCAGAGAGTTATGATAGAATCGCATCCAGATATGCGTAAGATTCAGTGCCGGATTCATGATTTATCCGGCATTTCATACAATATTAGTAAGGCACAGGTTATATAAGGAGGTAAATGATGCTGTTGACTTTAATCGTATTTATACTTGTATTTGGCGTCGTTGTCATTGCTCATGAGTTGGGACATTTTCTGATAGCGAAGCTGAACGGCATCAGAGTAGTGGAATTTGCAGTCGGCATGGGACCGGCAATCTGTAAATTCACCAAAGGAGAGACCAGATATGTACTGCGTCTGCTGCCTTTGGGCGGAGCCTGCATGTTTGAGGGCGAAGATGGTATATATACAGAGAAAGCGAAGGAAGAAGGAGCAGAGCCGGTAAAACAGGAGGGGGCATTTAATGAGGCAAATGTCTGGGCGAGAATTGCAACGGTATTTGCAGGGCCTTTCTTCAATATGATCCTGGCATTCCTTCTGGCTTTGATCGTAGTCGGATTTGCCGGCTCTACGAAACCTACCGTAAATGCATTAATGGAAGGCTATCCCGCAGCCGAGGCAGGACTGGAAGTAGGAGATGTTATTACACGTATTGACGGAGAAAAGATTCATTTGCAGGGAGAAGTAATATTGATTTCCTCTCTCAGTCAGGGAGATACTTTGCATCTGGAATATAAAAGAGACGGTCAGAAATACGAGACAGATCTGGCACCAAAATACAGTGAGGAAGATCAGCGTTATTATATGGGCTTCACCATAGGAGAACATGTAGATGCCAAAGGCTTTGGACTGATTCAGTACAGCTGCTATGAAGTAAGATACTGGTTCAAGGCGACCATCAAGAGCCTTTTGATGCTGATTCAGGGCAAGCTGTCCACAGATGATCTGTCAGGACCGGTAGGCATTGCAGCTACAATAGATGAGACTATAGAAGTAACGAAACCATATGGTATTCCTACGATGGTATTGACTATGATCAATTTTGCAATTCTGCTTAGTGTCAATCTGGGGGTTATGAATCTGTTGCCGATACCGGCGCTGGATGGAGGCAGACTGTTATTTCTTCTGGTCGAGGTAGTACGTGGTAAACCGATTCCTCCTGAGAAGGAAGGCGTTGTTCATTTTGTGGGTTTTGTGGTATTAATGATGTTTATGGTATTTGTGATGTACCATGATATTGCAAGACTGATCAGATAAATGAAAGGCATGGTATTAGTATGTTATACAGGGAAAAGACAAAAGTAATAAAAATAGGTAATAAGGTAATTGGCGGTGGGAATCCTATTATGATTCAGTCTATGACGAACACCAAGACCGAGGATGCAGCTGCCACAGTCAATCAGATTCTGAGACTACAGGATGCAGGCTGCGACATTATACGTTGCACAGTACCTAATATAGATGCAGCAAGAGCCATTGCAGAGATTAAGAAAGAGATATCCATTCCACTGGTAGCTGATATTCATTTTGATTATAGAATGGCAATCGCAGCTATGGAGAACGGTGCAGATAAGATTCGTATCAATCCCGGAAATATCGGCAGCAAGGAGCGTGTCGCAGAGGTGGTACGTGTTGCCAGGGAACGTAATATTCCCATCCGTGTGGGTGTAAACAGTGGTTCGCTGGAGAAAGAACTGGTAGAGAAGTATCATGGTGTGACAGCGGAAGGAATCGTGGAAAGCGCACTGGATAAGGTCAGAATGATAGAAGATATGGATTATGACAATTTAGTAATCAGTATCAATCCTCTGACGTTCTGATGAGCGTAAAAGCCCATGAATTACTGGCTGGTAAGACTCCATACCCACTCCATGTAGGTATTACAGAGTCAGGAACTGTTACAAGCGGTAATATTAAATCATCTATTGGTCTGGGGATTATTCTGCATGAGGGTATCGGTGATACAATTCGTGTCTCATTAACAGGAGATCCCGTAGAAGAAATCAAATCAGCCAAACTCATCCTGAGAACACTTGGACTGCGCAAAGGCGGCATAGAAGTGGTATCCTGTCCGACCTGTGGCAGAACCAATATTGACCTGATCGGACTGGCTGCACAGGTTGAGAACCTGGTACAGAATTATGACCTGGATATCAAAGTAGCTGTTATGGGCTGCGCAGTAAATGGACCTGGAGAAGCGAAAGAAGCAGATATCGGTATCGCAGGAGGTATTGGCGAAGGTCTGTTAATCAAAAAAGGAGAAATTGTGCGTAAAGTGCCGGAGAATGAGCTGCTGGCAACTTTGAAGCATGAGCTGGATAACTGGGGATTATAGTAAATGGAAAAGAATTTTTTTGAAGCATTTCCCAATTTAAAACTGACAGGAGCACGTAAGGATCTGTTTGAACAGGTGGTAGTGGAGAGGATTACTGCGACTAGACGTAAGGATATTTTACGCATTTATATCAGAAGTGAGCGGCTGATAGAGAAGGAGGATGTCTACGGCGTCGAGCAGGAGATTAAGAAGCAGTTCACGCCGGAAAATTGCACGATCACAAGAATCGCCGGTTGTTATGTGGACGGTGAGAAAGAGAAGAAAATGGAAGATGAACAGGCGTTTCTTTCACTTCCGGAAGAAGAAATGTTTAAGTATTTTGATATTTTCAGAAAAACATTATCTGGAAACATCGGAAAGACTCTGCTGAATATGCAGTACATGGTAGATACGGAAAGAAGTGGAGATCCAGAGGGATATGAGCATGAATTGCTTATGGGGCTGAGAGAGTCCAGATTGAAAGATCCGGCGCTGTTGGGCGAATTTTACGAACAGGTTATGACATCCTACGTTTATCCGGGAAACTACTACATCATTCTGATTCACGGTACTTATGATATTCCTGGGAAGTCTACCGATGGGAAGACAATGGAGGATGCATCTGACGAAGTATATGATTTTATTCTTTGCAGTATTTGTCCGGTGAAACTGTCACAGGCTGGACTTTCCTACAACAGCAAGGAAGAAAAAATGCAGGAGCGTATGAGAGATTGGGTAGTAGACAAGCCGGATAAGGGATTTCTTTTCCCGGCGTTCAATGATCGGTCAACTGATGTGCATGAAATTCTGTATTACACCAAAAAGTCATCTGACATTCAGGAAGAGTTTGTAAATTCCGTACTTGGCGCAAGAATGATTGCATCAGCAGATGAACAAAAAGAAATGTTCAATGGTGTTGTAGAAAACGTTCTCGGTGAAAATATTGATTGTGAGACAGTTAAGGACATTCATCAGAATATCTACAATGCAATTATTGAGCACGGAACTGATCCAGAGCCGTACAAAATCGGTAAGGACGATATGCGGAAGATTTTTGAAGAAAGCAATGTTCTTCATGAACAAATGGAAAATTTTGACCGTGTTTACGATGAATACGCCGGAGAAAAGACGGAATTTATGGCTACCAATATTGTTAATCCAAAGAAACTGAAAGTGGAATTTGCAGAGGGAAAGATGGAACTGAATGCAGATTTCACAGATTATTTGGATGTACAGGTTGTTGATGGTCAGAAAAGTATTGTGGTTCCAATTAGCAATATGAAAATAAATGGAATTTGTGTGAAAGATCGGGTGAGTGGAAATGAGGTATAAAATTGGCGATAAGGTAAGAGTTAGGGGAGATTTGGAAATTGGAAAAGATTATGGCTGTCAAATAGTTTTGAATAGCATGGCTATAAATCGTGGGAAAATTGTAACAATTTATGATGTTCGTGGTGGATATTATTCCATTGTTGAAGATAACTACAATTGGACAGACGAAATGTTTGAGCCAGTAGAGGAAGAACTGACAGCAGAAGAAGCAATTAAAATTCAAGGTGAAATGTGTAGAAGTATCATGTGTAAAGACTGTGCAATCGACAGGCTTAGATATGACTCACATTGCGAATGTGCTGAATATCGTTCAAAGAATCCAGGCAAAGTACTTGAAATCATCAAACAGTGGAAGAAAGACCATGAAAAGAAAGAAGTTGAGACAGAGCGCGCCATAATGGTTTGTGTGCTTGTCGGAAATGACTGTAATGGGAAATGCGTACATGAAGAAGAGGTTCCATCCGGTGAAACATGGGAGCGAGCGCAAGAAAGAGTGCTGAAAGAATATTGTGAAAACCACGAGGGCAAATACATATCTACAATATGTGGTATCTGCCGGGTAAAGGAGTAGAACCATGAACACAGGAGAAAAGATAGATTACATGATTCAGTGTTTGAAAGTCGCAAAAGCTGAGTATGAATATTCCGTGGACTATCTGAAGAATGAGCCGGAAAGAGACGATGAATCAATTTGGGAGTATCTGGAAAGGCATAGACAGCCGAACAAGGCACTGATTAGGGATAATCTTAGGAATGTTGCTAGGATGGGGTTCCAACTTGCGAACGAGGTGTAGTGATGATCAAGATTATAAGAAAATTTAAGTACAGAGGTATTTGCGACAAATGTGGAATTGAGATCAGCTGTGGAAAAGAGGATTTAATAAAAAAGCAGACGGGCGTTAATGAATTTGAAGATTTTGCGTTATGCCCGATTTGCGGAGATGAAATTAGAGTCAAGTAAATTACAGAAAGGAGCAGGAGATTTGTGCGCACAGAAAAGATATCTTTGCTCTGAGTAAGAATGGATTTAGAACAAAAAGCAATAAAAAGGATTCAGGCTGCATCAGAAATGAGCTTATACCACTACGGTAAGCCACTTGTATGTACTTATTCCGGCGGGAAAGACTCGGATGCGATGCTTGAATTATTCAGAAGGGGGGGGCATACCGTTTGAAGTTCACAACAGCCACACGACAGCGGATACCCCACAGACAGTAAGGCACATTAGGGATGTGTTTAAAAAACTGGAAATGGATGGCATTAAATGCACGATTGAGATGCCGACATATAAGGGAGAAAGAACGAGTATGTGGAAATTGATTCCACAGAAGCTAATGCCACCAACACGAATGGCACGATTTTGTTGTGCGGTTCTGAAGGAAACAGGTTGTGCGAATAGATTTATCGCTACTGGTGTGAGATGGGATGAAAGTAGACAAAGGAAAGATAGAGAAGAATTTGAAAAATTAGGAGCTACGAAAGCCACAAAAGAAAAATTCACATCGGTAATGCTAATGAATGATAACGATTCACGCCGGAGAATGAATGAACACTGTATGCAGAAAAAGAAAATGGTTGTCAATCCAATTATTGACTGGAAAGATTCGGATGTGTGGGAATATATAAATTCGGAAAACATTTCGACTTGCGAACTGTATCAGTGCGGATATGATCGTGTTGGTTGCATTGGTTGTCCGATGGCTGGAAAGAAAAGATACAAAGAATTTGCTGATTTCCCAAAATATAAAAATTTGTATATCCATGCATTTGACCGGATGGTTAAAGAAAGAAAATCAAGAGGTTTACCGTGCCGATGGAAAAACGGTAACGATGTTTTTTTATGGTGGATGGATGATGAAAATATTGAGGGACAAATGGATATATTTGATTTCATCGGAGGTAATACGCATGACTAAAGAAGAATTTATAAGAACTGTACAGATATGCGGATACGGTACAAAAACGGGAGCTAAAAAGTATGTAGAGCTGAATCCGAAAGAGGAATACGGAACAGATGATTTGATTGACCTCCATGAAGGTAATATGCACTGGCAAGGAATCAGCGGAGACAAAGGACTTGGATATGCTTATGGAGTGAATGGCAAGACCACAGCTTACAGCAATGGCATTGCCGGAAACTCAGGAAGTAGGCAAGATTGGGGGATGTGAGAGTGAAATTTATAGACTGGTTTGCCGGAATAGGTGGTTTCCGAAGAGGAATGGAACTTGCCGGACATGAATGCGTCGGTTTTTGCGAGTTTGATAAATTTGCTACAGCAAGCTATATTTCCATGCATCTTCTGACGGACGAACAGAGAAAGAAACTGAATAAATTACCGCAGAAGAAAAGGCAGAAGGAGATTTTAAAAGATGAATACAGAAATGGAGAATGGTACGCAAATGACGTTAGAAGAGTGTGTGCCGATGATATCCCAAAAGCAGACTGTTGGTGCTTCGGATTCCCTTGCCAAGATATCTCAGTTGCCGGAAAGCAACTTGGATTTCAAGGAAACCGTTCGAGCTTGTTTTTCAGAGTTATGTACCTTATCGGACAGCTCAAAGAAGAAGATAAACCCACTTACCTTTTCATTGAGAACGTTAAGAATTTGCTTAGTGTTAATGGAGGATGGGATTTCGCCAGATTGCTCATTGAAATGGAGCAGGGGGGGTATGATGCAGAATGGCAAGTGCTCAACTCTAAAGATTTCGGAGTACCACAAAACAGAGAAAGGTGCTTCATTGTCGGACATCTTAGAGGGAGAGGTTCCGCAAAAGTATTTCCTGTCGAAAGAGCAGACGGAGAAAATAATGTTCAAATAATTGGTCATAAAGATGGATATAGAAGAAACACACAGGTATTTGACCAGAACGGCATTACAGAAACGTTGGATACGGCACAGGGAGGCGGAAGAGGACATCATGTAGCATTACCGTGCTTTATAGATTTAGCGTATCAGGGAAAGCCAGTGACAACGGATGTGAGCAGAACGATTCTCGCAAGATACTATAAAGGATGCTCAAACATCCATGAAAATAACGGCATTGCAATTCCGATCCTTACGCCTGATCGAACAGAAAAAAGACAGAATGGACGGAGATTCAAAGAAGATGGTGAGCCGATGTTTACACTTACTGGACAGGATAGACATGGAGTAGGAATAGAGCCGATCGGAGTGCTACGGAATGTTCGGAGTGATTACGGAAAAGAAATCAGAAAAGACTATGAAGCTGGAAATATTGAAATTTCCAGACATAAATTCCTTGAAAGTGAAGTTAGAGATGATGGGGTAGTGAACACATTATCAACGGTGCAAAAAGATAACCAACTTGCAGTTAAGGTAGCCGAAGCAACAAAACAGGGTTATTCAGAATGCAGAGTAGGTGTAGATAGCGTAAATTTATCTGTTCCGGGGAGCAAAACCAGAAGAGGAAGAGTAGGACATGACCTTGCGAATACGCTTGATACCAGTTGCAATCAAGGAATTTTTGTACAGGTATCAGATGAATTGATTGTGTATGCTGTCTGGTATGAAAAATATCAGTGTTATATAGCAATCCGAAAACTAACACCAAAAGAATGCTTCCGGCTACAAGGTTGGACGGACGATTATTTTGAAAAAGCACAGTTTGTAAATTCTGACAGCCAGTTATACAAGCAAGCCGGAAATGGAGTCACTGTAAATGTGATTGAAGCAATTGCAGAAAAATTAAGATTTGCGTAGAAAGGTGAAAAATATGGCTAAAAGACCAGATGCAGTAGTAAATAAAATTCAATTCGATTCAAGTGAGGTAGATATGGCACTCCGCAAACAGATTCCGGAAAAGCCAATTTTTTTACATAACAGGAGCGATACTTGTTCGTTGTGGGAATGCCCGCAGTGTAAAAGGAGATTTACAACAACACATAAACCGGGAGTTCTTGACGGGACAGATATATATTATTGCCCTAAATGCGGAAAAGCACTTGATTGGAGAGATGAATAATGAACATTGATTTAAAATAGATAGACAGAGATTCTCTGAAAGTTGGAGATGTCCTGGAAGCATCAAAACACATGAAAGCAATTATGGAGATTATGGAGAAATACAAGGAGTAGCAATGTTTGAAGAATTATACAAATTCATAACCAGATTACATTACGGGATAAAGTTCATGCCGGAAAAGGATTTTGACGAGCTTTTATCTCGGTGCGACTGGGAGCAAAAGATGTATGCATTGTGCTTTAGATATTTGTAAACGTGGAGAAAAATCATGAAAGTACCTTGACAATTGAATATTGATGGTTGGAATGGTATAATTTCCGTATCAAATAGGCGGGAGGAAATACTATATGATTTATGACGAGATTTTAGCGAAAGTGGAAAATGCAAGAGGACAAATATTAGGAATCATTGAAGATAATGTGATTTATTACGATGATTTGCAAAGAATTATCCATTTTAATGCAGATGCGGATTATATAGCAAAAGCTATTAGGGAGATGCTTGATATTAAATATGCACATGCAGTCGAAATTCCTATATACGGTATGTGGAATGATTATGGAGCTATAATATTGTCCGAAGACTTATTTGAGCAGGCTAAAGAGTTACTTGAAAAACATTATAAATAAATGTTTACCAACCATCAATATTCGGTGGTTGGTATTTTTTTACGCATTTTTAAGGAGAAGAGGTGAAGAAATGAAGAAAATATTATGCTTAATTCTGATTTGCATATTCTTAGTTGGTTGCTCCAAAGATGTTTCAGACAATAATCGTGAGCCACAAGAAGAAATCACATATACTCACGAAGATGTGGACGCAACCATCACTTACATAGATATGCGGAAATGGTTTGCTACTTGTCCACGCTGGCAGTGGGAAATATCGATTGAATATGATGGGCTGACTTATGAGGATGATAGTTTTGCGAGCGGTGCAATGAATAGACCAAGTTTTGCAGACAGTCAAGAGGGTGATTCAGTAAGAGTTCGATTAACGAACAAATATGTGAACGGAGAACTGACAGACAGGTTTATATCGGAAATTAGATAGGGAGAAAGGAACGAATTATGAGAAGTTATATGGTTAAATTGCCGAGAGGTATTGAAGTAGATATTTTCGATCTTCCGGAAGATTTTGAAGAGCAGATAAAAGAATCATTCAAAGGCTATACAGCAGAAACAGCAAAAGAATATAGATATTGCGACAAGTTAGGATACATTGATTGCTGCATCAAATATCTGAACGGTGGAAAGCGTTCTGGCGATATCGTAAACGAAATGGTAGAAGGACGTATTCTTTATGAATGGAGAGAAAACGGAGAAATCATTGAGGAAGATGATATTTACTGCTTTGAGTTTATGGAAGATTGCTATGACAGAGGAAAAGAAGATGCAAGGCTGTATTCTCACTTCGGCAGTGATGACCACCACATTTACGATCAGATTCAGAAAGTGATGGTAAAAGTAATTACAATTGTAATGAATTATGAGGACTGATGAAGAAAAGGAGAAATCACATGAAAGGGAAGAATACACTGGAAGATAAGCCTTTTCGATATGGTGGAATTTTGAAAGATTACAGCAAAGAAATTCATGAGATAACTGGCTGTGAATATAAATGCTGGTGTTGTGGTAGAGATATGAAATCTCATATTCCGGGAATTAAGATCATGCCATACACAGCAACATTCAGAATATCCAAAGGAAAAGATAAAGGACTTGTTGCATTCCGACCGTTATGTAGGTCATGCGCTTACAGATACGGACGTGGAGTTGTTGAGTGTGATGGAAACACATATATGGAACCAGATGAATTCAGTGAGAAGAAATGGAAAGAGGAACAGTAAATGGGATGTAAGAATTATTGCTTTTATGGAAAGAATGCGTGTTGTCTGGAATGTCAGATAAAAGACCAATGCAATATTCAGTGCGGTGATATAGACAGCTATGAATATGCGGTAGAGTGTCCGTATTATGTAAAGGAGGATAAAAATGAATAGAAAAGAAATTACACTTTTCCTGTCGCATACACTTGAACGCAACAAACTAAACGTTTTTGGAAAGCATTATGCAAAAGAAGTGAGTATTGACCCGTGGACATCCAAGGCGAAACGCGTGGATTATATGCAGTTTTCACCCGGAGACCAAATGTCCATATCCGGGGTGGAAAAAGGAATATTTACTTGTTACGAAATTAAAAGCTGCAAGGAAGATGTTTATAGCGGGAATGGACTGAATTTCTATGGAGAAAAGAACTATATAGTAACCACGATGGAGTGCTACAAAGACTTGCTACCAGATTTACAAAACGGTAAGTTCGATGAACACTTACACCAATGCAACCCGGAATCATCTAAATATTGGGGAATTATGGTAGCTGTCCCGTACATGAAAGAGCCGGAAGATGAATTCCAAAATCCAACGCCGATAGATGATACAAATGTGATAGGGTGGGAATTAAAGGTAGTAAAAAATTGTAGAATGGGACTAAGAAAAAGATCTATGACAGAATTACTATTCTGTATGTTAAGGAGTGGAAGATAATGAGAATCATTAGTCAGAACGGATTACTGGATGTGCCTTATGAATCGATTGCAATTTCACCATATTCGAAAAATATGGCAACAATCGTTGGAACGTTTCCGGGGAATGACCTCGGCAAAGGAGATAGAGTTTGTATTTTAGCTGAATATTCCAGTGAAGAGAAAGTAATCAAGGCTATGGAAATGTGCAGAGAACGGTATACACAATACATATTCAACAGGCACATGATTCCAGAAACGGCAAATGTTCTTACAAGAATACCGTTAGAAGAAGCGGAAAAAGTAAGAGATCAAATTACCGAAACTTTTATTTTTCAGTTTCCAAAAGAAGAGGAGATCGAAGATGAATAATCAACAAGCAATAGATAGATTAGTGAAACATCTTGAATGGGGCTGGACTGAGGAAACAGTAGAAGCCATAAAAATGGGGATACATGCACTGGAAGAAAATAAGTGGATTCCATGCAGTGAGAAGATGCCGGAGGATAATACGGATGTAATTGTATG
>ERZ831773.3271-NODE-3271-length-10654-cov-3.659024_pt1 | contig 10654 bp, 9 predicted proteins | sample MGYA00519696_ERZ831773 | MGnify/ENA primary metagenome ERZ831773 (study PRJEB31850, sample SAMEA3708720) | human gut metagenome | biome: human gut; feature: human-associated habitat; material: faeces | place: China | collected 2014 ...
TGCAGCCTTTACCAGACGAGCATTATCCACATCAGTACCTACAATGATACGGGAAGGATAAAGATTATCGTACAGAGCCTTGCTCTCACGCAGAAACTCCGGGCTGAAAATGATGTTGTCGCAGTGGAATTTCTCACGAACACTTGCAGTGTAACCAACAGGAATCGTACTCTTGATAACCATAATGGCTTCCGGATTGTACTCAATGACCAGCTTGATGACGGCTTCTACCGCACTGGTGTCAAAGAAATTCTTCTTGCTATCGTAATTTGTAGGAGCAGCGATCACTACAAAATCAGCGTCACTATACGCTTCCTTAGCATCCAGAGTTGCTGTCAGATCCAACTCTTTTTCCGCCAGATACTTTTCGATATATTCATCCTGAATAGGAGATTTCTTGTTGTTAATCAGTTCCACTTTCTCAGGAACAATGTCCACAGCAGTCACTTTATGATGCTGAGACAGCAGCGTCGCAATGGAAAGGCCTACATAACCCGTACCAGCCACAGCAATCTTCAAATCCTTAAATTCTCTCATGATATTTATCTCCTTTATTTGTAATCAGCAAAGTGCCAATATAAAACTTTCCTTATTTATAAAACTCAGCGTACCACTCAGCGAACTTTCTTAATCCAGTCCGCAGACTTGTGCTCGGCTTGTACCCGAAGTCGCGCTCCAGTGCACTCGTATCTGCATAAGTCACAGGCACATCACCCGGCTGCATCGGGACCAGCTCTTTATGAGCCTCGAAATCGTAATCTCCCGGCAGCACCTTTGCACGAACAAGCTCCTCGCTCAGAATCTGCACAAAGTCCAGCAGGTTCTCCGGATTCTGATTGCCGATGTTGTAAACTGCATACGGCGGAATCGGAAGACCATCTTCACCATTCTTCTTGTCTGGTGCTTTCTTCATCACACGAACAACGCCCTCAACGATGTCATCCACATAAGTAAAATCACGCTTGCAGTTGCCATAGTTGAAGATTTTGATGGTTTCGCTCTTCACCAGCTTATTGGTGAATCCGAAGTAAGCCATGTCCGGGCGACCTGCAGGGCCATACACCGTAAAGAATCTCAGGCCAGTGGAAGGAATGTTGTAGAGCTTGGAGTATGCGTGTGCCATCAACTCATTAGATTTCTTGGTTGCTGCATAAAGGGAAACAGGATTATCCACCTTATCATCTGTGCTGTACGGAACCTTTTTATTAGAGCCGTAGACGGAGGAGGAAGAAGCATAAACCAAATGCTCCAGGCTCTCACAATGACGGCAGGCTTCGAGGATATTAAAGAATCCGACCAAGTTGGATTCCACATAAGCATCCGGGTTGGTGATGGAGTAGCGCACACCAGCCTGTGCTGCAAGGTTGACGACCACAGACGGCTTGTACTTCTCAAACAGCTCGGTGATCAGTGCCTTATCAGCGATGTTGCCTTTTACAAAAGTGAATGTAGGATACTTGGCCAGCTCATTCAAGCGGAATTCTTTCAGTGCCACATCATAGTAGGCATTCATATTGTCGATGCCAATAACCGTAGCAGAAGGAGCCTCCTGGTAGATTCTCTTCACAAGGTTGGAGCCTATAAAGCCCGCCGCGCCTGTGACTAAAATTGTTTTTTTATCTAAAGTTACTGTGCTCATATTTTTACTCCTCAATTTCTTATCTTCACAAATTTATTCGGATACAGGAAGAACTCTAACCACTTCGTTTTCTTCATAATCCAAGCTGCAATGATTGGACCTATAAAGCTAATTCCTAGCCCCAACACCACATGAATTACAGAACTTCCGATCCCCAACTTCAGTAAGACTGATCTTATTGGTGCCGCAAACAATGTATGCATTAGAAAAATCGGCATTGTGTATTTTGCAAAAAAATCCATGCCTCTGCCAAATCTTCTTTCACCCCCCGCCACCATCAGGATGACGGCTACACAAGCCAACAATCCCATTACGAAAGGAATCACGCCACCACTAATTCCTGCCTTATACACCACCACACTCAAAATCATAAACAACAATCCGCATATCGTTCCTTGCACTTTTCTGCCCTTCAGCTGCACGTTAAATGCACAAATACTCATACCGAGCACAAACCAAATTTCGTTTGAGAGAACTGTTGATACTGCGTAAACGCCGTCCCCCCCCCACTCAATGCAATGGTTTTCATAGCTATTGCTACAATTAAGCCTCCTACAGCCATCTTTACGCTCTTAAAAGTTGGTGTAAGAAGGAAAATAAAGAACAATGCGTACAGATACCAGTATGGCGAAGCAGGATTAAATAGCAGGGTGTCTCCCAATCCACCAATTTGATTGTTAACACTGCTCGAAAATGCCTTTTTCAATACCCAAGTAGCTGTAGAAAAGGTCACATAGGGTATGCCGAGTGCCAACACCTTTTTCGCCACATTTCTGCGCCAACTTCCCACACTGGTTACCTTGCTGTACTTCTGATAAAGGTATCCGCTACAGATAAAGAACAGCGGCACATGGAAATAATAAACTGTAGTAATAAACCACTCATATAAACCACTATCTGGCAGGATACTTGCCTTCACCATACTTTGGAAGAAATGCCCCACCACAACCAATATACAGGCGATTACTTTTACATCATCTACCCATTTTTCTCTTGTTCTTGCTGCAATTTGTTTACTCATGTTATTTTTCCTTATGTGCTCTACTTTATTTCACTACCTCTGTTCAGATGAAGCACTTCCAATGTGTTGTTCATAAACCAGAGTGCTCCATACAAACGCAGGTAGTGATACTGAAAGTTCTTATGATAAAATCATCTGCTGTTGCTGAACCTAGGTGGCGAGATAAAAACTGCTCTCGCAGCTCTACTCATCTCTCGAAAAGTGCCGTAAATACGCCATTTTTCCGGCATTTTTACTATGTACATCTCACTACCTGCGTTCGGTTAGAGGAGATTATTTATTATTAATACTCTCATCGGCTCTTCTCCCATACAATGCAAGTGTTTTATCCACTACTTCATCCCAGTTGTATTTTGCACAGATAAAGTCGGCTGCCTGTTCTTTTAACTTTCCTACCTTCCGAATATCATCGCATGCGTCCTGCAGTTTTTCTGTCAGGTCCTTGATATTGGATTTTCGGAATATGATTGCTTTATCTTCTACCACCTCGGTACATTCCGGTATATCAGATACCAGACAAGCATTTCCATAACTCATGGCTTCCAGAAGACTTAATGGCATTCCTTCCAGATCAGACGGCAGCGTATAGATGTAAGCGTTGCTGTATAATTCATCCAGCATCGCTCCCTGCACAAATCCGGTAAAGAGAATCCGATCGTCACCCTTCGCCAGTTCTTTCAATTCCTTCATAAAGGAATCTGTATCACTGGAACCGCCTGCGATGACCAGCTTTTTATCTGTTTTGACATCCTTGAACGCTTCAACCAAATACCGGATACCTTTTTCCGGTACCAGTCGACCAAGAAATAATATGTAGGAATCTTTCGTCAGTCCAAATTTTTCTGTTATTAAACCAGCTTCTCGGGTTTCTGGTCTGTTCACTCCATTCGGAACGAAATGTGTCTCCCTGCCATAGGTATCTCTGAAATAATCCTGAACACCTTTGCTTAGTACGATAATTTCATCTGCATATTTTACAGCATTCTTTTCACCCTGACGGATGAATTTAGAGCCAAATCCTGACTTCCATTTTTCCCGTTGCCAGTCTATACCATGAATGGTAACCACAACCCTCTTTCCAAACATCTTTGGAATCCATGAAAAAAAAGCTGGACCTTCTGCATGGATATGTACCACATCATATTTTCCAAAAGCACTGTACAGAGCCGCAAAGAAAGAGGAACTCACCGCTGCAAGACCTTTTCCTTCAATAGTTGGAACAAATTTCTGTCGGATGCCATCATATTCAATTTTATTGTCATACTCTGCACCACTCACATGATGACCAGATCTGTTGTAACAGGTAACCTGACATCCATCTCGTGCCATTCTGGTGCACAGTTCTTTTACAACAATCTCTATCCCGCCCTCACGGGACAGTCTTTTTTGTCCGAACATGGACACTGCAAATTTATCTTTCATAATGTTCTCCAACCAATATTGTCCCCTCTACTCCTTTATATCTATGTACTTTTGTTGAGTAGACATTCCTGCACTCTACATACTTAAAAGAAGTAGCCTCTTCAGCATTTCGTATGCTTTTTATTGACCTTTTACAACAATCCTACTTCGATCCAACCTTCCCCAACACAACAGCCACGGTCTTAAACAGAATCATAATATCCAACCCCGGACTCCACTTTTTAATATACTCGGTATCCAGTCTTACAACTTCTTCAAAGTCTGTGATATTACTTCTTCCGCTGACCTGCCACATACCGGTAAGTCCCGGCTTGAATGCCAGTCTGGAGCGGTGATGCATCTCGTATTTCTCCCACTCATCTACTGTAGGCGGTCTGGTTCCCACAAGGCTCATATCACCTTTGAGCACATTCCAGAACTGCGGGAATTCATCCAGAGAGTAATCACGGATAAAGTTTCCTATTCCTTTGATAATACGCGGATCGTTATCCATCTTGAACATCATACCATCTTTGATATCGTTCTGCGCCATCAGCTCTTTCTTCCGCTCTTCTGCATCCATATACATGCTTCGGAATTTGTAAATATTGAATTTTTTGCCATTTTTTCCGATTCGCACCTGTTTGAAGAAGATCGGTCCCGGTGACTTAATATAAATGATTGGTGCTACAAAGATAAAAATGATACCTGTCAGTAGCATTCCAACCAGTCCTCCGCAGATATCCATCGTCCTTTTGAAGATCAGCTGACCGGCGCTTACCATATTGATGCTGGTCGAAAGCACCGTATATCCTTCCAGCTTTTCCACAATCTGGTTGGAAGAATCATCCGCAACTCTTGCCAGCTTGATATGTATGGTAATTCCCATGATACCGAAATTTTTGATCATTTTATCCGGAAGCGCAAGCTCTGTCGGAATGCTGAAAAGTGCTTCATCCACCCAGTTCAACTGTGCAAAATCTTCAATCGCACTCTCTCCACAAAATACCGGGAATCCATGATAATTTGGAATTTCATTTTCTTTTGCATCAATAATTCCAATTCCCATTACATGAAACTCACTATAGGGATTGCTGGTAAATGCCTCCACAATTTCTCTATAATTCTTTTTTCCACCGATCAGAAGGATCGCTCTTTTCCCTGATGCAGGGCCTCTGTGCTTGGAAAGCCATTTTTTCAACAAAATCCTTCCTATATATAATACGCAGATCGATATGATTGGGAATGCAAATATAACAACTCGTGAGTAATTGCTCGACTCTTTCATTGCAAACAAATAAGCAATCACACACACGGTCACGATGATTGCGTGCTTTGCGACTGCCTTAGTCTCCAACCAGTACCCTCTTCTTAAGATGCCCTTGTAACTTCCCATCATCAGTCCCACAACCAGATCGATCGCCGCTATCGCAAAAAACACATTCCGGTAAAGCGGTGCTTCTCTGTAATATGCAGTCCCATGATGTAACCAGTGAGCAAGTAAATAAGATAATTCCAACAATATTAAATCTAACAAAATAAAATCCCAGTGTTTTAACCAACTGGAAGTTTTCTTTCTGTACATAAGTGAACCCAACCCTCTTAAATCATTACATTTGTAATGCGTCTCTTTTAATATTTATAACACATTTTGCATAAAAGGTAAATGGTTACTCACGCCTAATTACTTTTTAATTACTTTTTTCGTCATTTTTTACTTTTTTCGCGAAGAAAATCCATTACTTTTATTTGTTTTTTTGACAAACCCGCAGCTTTTTAATGTACAACAAAAGCACCAAAAAAGGTACTTTTGTTACTTTTCTACCTGTTTTTAGTCGAAAAACTACCAACCACCGAATATTGATGGTTGGTAGAAAATCCTTGTTTTTTATTTCTTCAGTGCAATAATTGCCTTCACCACATCGTCAACTCCCATCTCAGAGCTGTCGATCAGCGTTGCATCTTCTGCCTGTTTGAGCGGTGCGATCTCTCTTGTCATATCGCGCTCGTCTCTTTCCTGGATATCCTGCTTGATCTGTTCAAAATCACAGGCTTCTCCTTTTCCTTCCAGTTCTTTGAACCGGCGCATTGCGCGGCATTCTACACTTGCAGTCAGATACACTTTAACGTCCGCATGCGGAAGTACATTGGTTCCGATATCTCTTCCGTCCATAACGACATCTTTTTCTTTTGCAAGATTCCTCTGCAGATCCAGAAGCTTTGCACGGACTGCCGGTACTGCCGAGCTTACAGATGCCATATTTCCAACCGCTTCCTCACGAAGCTGTGAAGTGATGTTTTCTCCATTCAAATAGACCTGCTGCACACCATTTTCATAACCAAGCTCTACCTTTGCATCCTCGCATGCTGCCTCGATCTTCTCTACTTCTCCCGGTACGATCCCTTTTTTCAGAAAATGTACGGCAAGTCCGCGGTACATTGCCCCGGTATCTACATAGATGAATCCCAGTTCCTTTGCAACCATTTTTGCGATCGTGCTCTTTCCGGCACCTGCCGGTCCGTCAATTGCGATATTATATCCCATTTTATATCCTCCCTGTTTCACTCACATTTCCTGTTTGCGCCATCTCTGGATTGCTGTGCGATATCTATAATCCAAAAACTACCAGATATTACTTCCTGCCGCATATGCAGTCGACCATGCGATCTGCAGATTGAATCCACCGGTCAGTGCATCCAGATCCAACACTTCCCCTGCAAAATACAGTCCCTGTACCAGCTTTGACTCCATCGTAGACGGATTGACTTCTTTGACTTTTACGCCACCCCGTGTAATAATTGCCTCTTTGAAATCTCGAAGTCCGGTCAGTGTCACAGTAAAATGCTTGATCAGATGGACGAAATTCATCCGCTCTTCTTTTGTGATCACATTGACCTTCTTCTCCGGATCAATGCCGCTTAAGTGGATCATGACCGGAAGTAATTTTGTCGGAAACAGTCCGGTAACTGCATTTTTAAACTGTTTATTATGGTTTGCATCAAATTCCCGCAGTACTCTCGCATCCAGCTGCTCTCCGGAAAGTGCCGGCTTCAGGTCGATGACCAGCTTTAACTCATGCTTTTTCTGCAGGATTTTACCTACATAGGCACTCGCACTGATAATCAGTGGTCCGCTTACTCCAAAGTGGGTGAATAACATTTCTCCGAAATCACTGTACAGCTCTTTCTTTCCGTCATAGACCGTTGCCTGGACATTTCGGAGGGAAAGCCCCATCAGTGCCGGAATGTACTCTTCTCTGACATTCATCGGAACCAGGGAAGGTGCAGGTTCGGTGATCTTGTGTCCCATCGCTTCTGCAAAGCGATAGCCATCTCCGGTGGAACCTGTTGTCTGATAGCTGACACCACCGGTTGCGATAATGCAGGCATCCCCTTCTTCTTTGCTTCCATCTGCCATGACAAGATAGGAAAATCTTCCATCCTCTGCCACAACTTTTTCTACATTGGAATAAAGATGAATGTGTACTCCATTTCGCTTCATTTCCACCTCCAGTGTGCGGATAACATCCGAAGAATGATCCGACTGCGGAAATACACGGTTGCCACGCTCTGTCTTCAGACGCAATCCTGCATTTTCAAAGAAATCCATCACATCCTGGTTGGTAAATCCGTAAAAACTGCTGTACATGAATTTCTCATTGGATACCATATTCTGAAAAAGTTCATCCACGTCACAGGCATTGGTGACGTTGCATCTGCCTTTTCCCGTGATGAAAAGCTTCTTTCCAAGTTTTTCATTTTTCTCAAATACGTGGACTTCATTGCCATTTTTTGCCGCAAAGATCGATGCGAACATACCGGCAGCTCCGCCCCCTACAATCAGTACTTTACTCATTTGATCCTTACCTCATCTTCTACAGGCTCCAGTTCATCTCTGGAATAAACCTGATATTCGTCCCAGATGTCCTCCAGTGTCTCCAGCGTCTCGATGACATCATCCTGCTTCTTCATGCAGAGTGCAACCACCAGTGCATTGATCACACTGAGCGGTGCAACCAGGGAATCTACGATAGATGCCATATCACTCTTGGCGATCAGATTGCAGGAGGAATAGAGATTCATCGGCGAATTCACACTGTCGGTCAAGGTTATTACCTTTGCTTTCCGGTTGCTGGCAAACTCCAGTGCTTTTAAAGTACGCATGGAATATCGCGGAAAACTGATCCCGATGATCACATCTTCTTCCCCGATCCGGATCAGCTGCTCAAAAATCTCGCTGGAACTGTTGGTATCGACCTCTACCACATCCTCACAGATCAGATTCAGATAAAAAGTCAGGAATTTTGCCAGCGGTGCACAGCTTCGGATTCCGATCACATAAACCTTTTTTGCCGCAAGGATCGTATCCACCGCCAGCTCAAATGCATGATTGTCCACAGATTCCAATGTCTGCTTGATCTTCTCGATATCAGACTGCAGAACCGTCGCCAGGATCTCGCTCCGGTCGATCCGTCCGTAGGTCACTTCCATACGCTGGATAGAATTCAGCTTGGTACGCACCAGTTCTCCCAGTGCTTTCTGGAATTCGGGATAGCCTTTATATCCAAGCTGTGTTGCGAAACGGACAACCGTTGATTCGCTGACACCGACTGCCTCTCCCATCTTTGCAGCCGTCAGGAAGGCTGCTTTATCATAATTTTCTTTGATGTAATCCGCAAGCCGCTTCTGTCCTTTGCTGAACTTCGGATATTTCTCATCAATTCTAATCAGTAACTCATTTTTTGTGCTCACAATTTGCCTCCAAATAAGAAACGTGCCTTTTTATAAAATCATTTACTTCTATTATAAATAAGGTCACAACCCTTTTTATTATAAGCAAAAGAGCCATAAAATTCAACTCGAATTTTATGGCTCCTGAGGTTACGTTTTGCTCACAAAATACTGTCTGTAACAGCTTTCGCCAGTTCGTCGTTATTATACCGGATAACTTCCGTCTTTTGCAATTGTAGCATCTACTTTCTTCTCCTGTGCCTCGCGGTATTTGAAGAAGTCTGTAGCTACCTGCGGGAAGAGTGCGTAGCTGAGTACGTCTTCATCCTGCTCTTTGTACTGTTCCATCTCTTTTTCAAGAGTTCCGAGTTCATCCGGGATCAGATCTGCCGGACGGCATGTGATAACTTCCGGATTGTCTCCGAGTACTTTCTGAACAACATCCGGGTTGAACGGTTTAACAGTTGCACCGTATTTTCCGCTCAGGATGTCTTTCGTCTCTTTTGTTGCCATCTTGTAGCGTTCGCCCATCAGGACATTGAATACTGCCTGTGTACCAACGATCTGTGATGACGGAGTAACCAGCGGTGGTTCACCAAGGTCTTTACGAACTCTCGGTACTTCTTCAAGTACGTCGTAGAACTTGTCTTCTGCTCCCTGCTCTTTGAGCTGGGAAGTAAGGTTGGAAAGCATTCCACCCGGTACCTGGTACAGAAGAGTCTTGATGTTAACACCAAGGTTCTTCGGATTAAGAAGTCCGCTGTCAAGAGCTTCGTCACGGATCGGACGGAAGTAGTCAGCGATCTCGGAGAGAAGTTTCTGGTCAAATCCTGTGTCGTATGGTGTATCCTTGAATGTCTCAACCATAACTTCTGTTGCAGGCTGGGATGTTCCCAGTGCGAATGGAGACATTGCTGTATCGATGATATCTACACCTGCTTCTACTGCTTTTAAGTAAGTCATGGAAGCTACACCGGATGTGTAATGTGTATGAAGGTCGATCGGGATGCTAACTGTTTCTTTTAATGCTGTAACAAGCTCTGTAGCTTTATTTGGAAGGAGAAGACCTGCCATATCTTTGATACAGATGGAATTAGCGCCCATATCTTCGATACGTTTTGCAATGTCTGTCCAGTATTCCAGTGTGTAAGCATCTCCTAATGTGTAGGAAAGAGCTACCTGTGCATGAGCCTTCTCTTTGTTTGCAGCGCTTACAGCTGTCTGAAGGTTACGAAGGTCATTGAGGCAGTCAAAAATACGGATGATATCGATTCCGTTTGCAGCAGATTTCTGTACGAAATATTCTACAACGTCGTCTGCGTATGGACGGTATCCAAGGATGTTCTGTCCACGGAAAAGCATCTGAAGTTTTGTGTTCTTAAAGCCGTCACGTAATTTACGAAGTCTTTCCCATGGATCTTCGTGAAGGAAACGAAGGGATGCATCGAATGTTGCACCACCCCAGCACTCTACTGCGTGATAGCCGACTTTGTCAAGTTTATCTACGATCGGAAGCATCTGTTCTGTGGTCATACGTGTTGCGATCTGAGACTGATGAGCATCACGGAGAATGGTTTCCACAATTTTAACAGGTTTTTTCTCTAATTCTGCCATTATTAAATCTCCTTTATAGTTTGTTTAATCGGATATTCGCAATCCGCTTCGCTACTTGCTCATAACCAAATAGCTGCTCCGCAGCTTATCAGAAGGAGTTGCACTCCTCCTGATACAAGCAAGATAGCTTGCTTGATTTGGTTATACTCCAAAAATAGCCATGAATGTTCCGGCTGCTACGGCTGTACCGATAACACCGGCAACGTTCGGACCCATTGCGTGCATCAGAAGGAAGTTTGTAGGATCTG
>ERZ831773.3278-NODE-3278-length-10633-cov-49.341747_pt1 | contig 10633 bp, 9 predicted proteins | sample MGYA00519696_ERZ831773 | MGnify/ENA primary metagenome ERZ831773 (study PRJEB31850, sample SAMEA3708720) | human gut metagenome | biome: human gut; feature: human-associated habitat; material: faeces | place: China | collected 2014 ...
TCTGCCGCTTTCGTGTACTGACGGATTCTTGCAAGTGTAACAAAATATCGCAGGTTATATATATTCATATCAGCCTCCTGAGCACATTTATTATCTTAATTATAAACAGTTCTATAGACAAAATCTATAATTTCATTAAAATTATTCATTTGTTATTAATCAATAATGAAACTACACTTAGAGACTGTGATTATGTTCTTTATTAAAAAGAAAGGGGATTCCTTATGAGTTCAATTGATAGTGCAATAGATTTAAATGCCGGTTCTGTTTCTGAAAATGTTAAGACTATGCTTAGAGGTGAGCTTGTTCTTGCCTTTGCTGTTATAATCAACAGCCTTGGAGTTGTGCTTATGCTTTACTCAGGAACTGGAATATCAGCAATCTCAAGCGTTCCATATGCTTTTTCCGAAGTCTTCCCTAAGATTACTCTTGGTACGTTTACATATATGTTCCAGGGACTTCTTGTACTCAGCCTTATGATTCTGCGAAAGAAGTTCGTACCATCATATCTGTTTTCATTCGTTGTCGGATTCATATTTGGTGAATGCATCGACATGCACAATATGTGGGTTCCAATGCTCCCAACTGCAATCGGATTCAGAGTTACGTACTTTATTATAAGCTACTGCCTGATAAGTCTCGGCATAGCTCTTTCTAACAGGTGCAGACTTCCAATTATCCCTACTGACCTGTTCCCTCGTGAGCTTGCTGATATTACAGGCATTGCCTATTCACGCATCAAGATTTCTTTTGATGTTATATGCCTTGCCGTAACTGCATGTCTTACCGGCCTGATATTAGGTCATATTAAGGGGCTTGGCATCGGTACTGTTGTTGCTGCATTTACAATGGGAAAAGCCATCGGCCTTGTCGGCAGATGGCTTGATAAGAAGTTTGATTTTGTTTCATTTATGAAGAAATAAATATCTCACATATTGTCTAATCTATCTTTAATTACATTAATATCATAATCTGGGGCAGATGAGACTACTGCATCGTATATTGGCTTTATATCTGCCTCTTCTTCCTCTAGTTCTGAGGCTATTGTCTCCAGAGTTTTTGACTTCTTTACTTTCTTTATGACCTGATTAATTACTATAGATTTAACTTCTTCTCTCATTTCTGACTTAATTTCTTCTCTGACTTCCGATTTAACTTCTTCTCTGACTTCCGATTTAACTTCTTCCATGACCTCCGCTTTAACAACTTCTTTTAATTCTTCTTTAGCCATTTCCTTTGCTTCTTCAAATAATGTCCTTCTGACATCTTCCTCATCATAATCATATATACTCACTTCGACGACCTCCTCCCTGTGCTGTTCAAAGAAATCGACAAGTATATCCTCATCTATACATTCGTCCATCGCCTCTGTTACCGCAATCCTGACATCGTCCCCTTCAACCCCCATCTTGAATCTGACCTTATTAACAAATGTCATGTAATCACGCAGCGTTTTGCACTTATTAAGGATATGTACATCTTTATTAATGTTGATAACACGCACCTTAAGCTCCAGCTCTGGATTGTCTGTCGATATCTCATACATATCTGACAGCCTGATTTCCTCCTCATCTTCAATCCATTTTTCCAAGCCATTGTAAAATGTCACAAAATGCGGAACAGGAATCTTAATCATACTTCTTCTGTGAAGCATGGAATTACTGAACAACTCTCTGAACACATCTGATACATAGTGCAAAAATCTTAACGGCATATTAGGATTCTTGCTAGACTGCTGCTCAAACATATACAGGCTCATACATAGTAAAAATGAAGCGTCGTTCTTATACTTCATGTACGAACCTCCATTTAATGTTGTAACCTGCAAATCATCAACATTCGTGTAAGCTGAATTGTTAAGTGCATTATACAGTTCTAAAAGATTCTTCTTATCTCTGTATAACATACAGAATACATTGTCCTTAAATTTAGATGTTACATTGTCTTTCTTCTCTGCCATAGATATCCTCCTCGTCTCTTTCACAGGCAGATATCCACGCACATATACTAATATTATCTTTATCTATATAAATATATTAGCATTTACGGATACCTAAAACAAGCCTGCATTATTCAATTATGTGTTATGTGGATTTTGCTGAATGAATGTCTATAAATGTTTTTAGAAAAATAAACCTTCATAAACGAACTTTCATAGATGTATGTTAATCTATGAATATCCAGCTTTGATAAGCAACTGGTGTTGATTATTGAAGCAATCAACACCAAGTTACTTTAGAAAAGATTTTATTCTTTAAATATATTAATATCATATATAATTGCATATGTCAATATATATTATCTAAACATTTAAAATACCTCATTTTTATTAAAAAAGGTACAACATTCATCATGTGAATATTATACCTATAATTAATAAATATTATCTATATGCTCTCTCGTATATACCCGCAATCTCTTCATCAGTAGTTTCCTGAGGGTCTCTTACGAACAATCTCATCATTGTTGCCCTTGCGTTCTTGGCAAGTGTCATTGCTTCTTCCTTCTTTATTCCGTAATCAGACATCTTAAGGTCATCAACTCCACATGCCTTCTGTAATTCAAGAAGCGCTGTGATGAAATCTTCCGGTTTAGACGCATCTTCCATTCCAAGAAAATGTGCCATATCAATGAAGCGTTCATCACATACATGCTTATTAATCCAGAATGTGAAGTACTCCTTAGACAGCATGATAAGTCCTGCTCCATGAGGAAGCTCCGGATGATATGCACTCATTGCATGCTCCATAGAATGTTCTGATATACATGATGTTACAACCATTGAATAGCCAGACATTGTATTAGCGTATGCAACATGTTCTCTTGCCTCAATATCATTGCCATCCTTAACTGCTCTTGCAAGATAATGTCCGATATTTTCAATTGCGGCACGCTGAATCATATCTCCCATAATATTATGTTTGTTGCTTATATACCCTTCCAATGAATGGAAAAGTGCATCAAACCCCTGATATGCAGTGAATTTCGGTGGAACTGTTTTCATAAGCTCAGGGTCAACAATTGCATACTTTGCAAACATCCCCGCCATTCCACCAATACCAATCTTTTCATTAGTATCAGGATTAGAAATTACTCCGATAGTATCAACCTCTGAGCCTGTTCCTGCTGATGTAGTAATTGCAATCCATGGAAGCATCTCATTAGGAGGTGTCATCTTTCCACCTGATGGACTATTAGCATAATCCCACAGATTATCTGATGGCTGTGGAATGAACATTGCCATATTCTTAGCCGCATCCATAACTGAACCGCCGCCTAAAGCAACAACAAAGTCAACTCCATTCTCGCGACCAATTCTTGCGCCTTCTTCAACTGCTGACTTCAGCGGATTAGCTCCTATCCCATTATAAAGCACATATGAAACATCAGCTTGTTTAAGTTCATCTATTGTTCTGTCAAGTGAACCATTCATCCTTGCAGACTTACCATTGCTTATAACAAGAAGTGCTTTCTTTCCTGGCATCTTAAGAGTATGCAGCTTAGAAAGACTTCCGCATCCAAATACGACATCTACTGGTGAAAAAAACTGATATTCATTCATGATTACTCCTCCCTGAAATTAATACTGCCATCTGCAGCATTCATTCCATCAACAATAGCTAGAGATTCAAGCTGGTATCCAAGGTTACGGATAATCTGTCCACCCTGCTGGAAGCCCTTCTCAACTGCGATTCCAATACCTTCAACAGTTCCGCCTGCCTGATTGACAATAGATATAAGTCCCTGGAGTGCACAGCCGTTTGCAAGAAAATCATCAATAATAAGTACATGATCCTCTGAACCTACAAACTTCTTAGATATAAGAACCTGATTCTTGCACTTATGTGTAAATGATTCAACTTCCGCAGAATACACATCACCATCAATATTGACACTCTGTGACTTCTTTGCAAATACAACCGGTACATCAAAGCATTCTGCAACTATACATGCAATACCAATTCCTGAAGCCTCAATTGTTATAATCTTATTAATATTCTTTCCGGCAAATCTTCTCTTAAATTCTTCGCCCATCTGCTTGAAAAGCTTAACATCCATCTGATGATTAAGAAAACTGTCTACTTTAAGAATGTTGCCTTCTTTGACAACTCCGTCCTTCATAATTCTTTCTTCAAGAAAATTCATAGTAATGATTCCTTTCGTAAGTAAATTATCTGTCATATTATAAGAAATTATTCTAACATTACAAGGCTCTATGGTCAATCAGTTTTAATTATCTTTTACACTTGCCATTGCAATCTGGTCAGGAGTTATAGGAAGCTCGTAAAATCTCTTTCCTGCCGCATGGCTTAATGCATCTGTAATTGCAGGAAGCGGTGTATTAATTACAACCTCTCCGATTGATTTAGCACCAAAAGGACCTGCATTCTCGTAACTGCTCTCAAACTCAACATTAATATGTCCGATATCCATTCTTGACGGAATCTTATACTGTAAAAATGAGTTCTCATACAGCTTGCCTTTATCTGAATATGTGATATTCTCTGACATTGTCATTCCTATTCCCTGTAATATACCGCCCTCTGCCTGTACTCTTGCAAGGTTAGGATTAACAGGTGTTCCACAATCAACACATGCGTCATACTCAACAACACGGCTCTCTCCTGTGAGAAGGTCAACCTCGACCTCCGCTGCTCCAACCATAAATGGTGGTGGTGAAATAGGAGATGTATGTGTATTGGTAACTGAAAGTGCTATATCATTACCACACATGGATGCTGTTGATATATCGGCCAGGGTTACACATTTATCCTTGTTCTCACCTGATTCGCATATTACTTTCTTTCCGTCAAATGTGACATCACATTTCTCGCAGCCTAACATCTTAGCACCAAGCTTTTCGATTCTGTCTCTAAGCTCTAATGCACATTTTTCAACAGCCTTACCTGTTACATACGTTGTACTTGATGCGTATGAACCTGAATCATAAGGTGATATGTCAGTATCTGCACCAAATACACTTATATCATCTGTGCTGCATTCAAGAACCTCTGCTGCAATCTGTGCAAGTATTGTATCACAGCCTGTTCCCATATCAGCAGCTCCGATGTTCATAGTATATACGCCTTCATCATTAAGCTTTAGTGTCGCACTGCCGACATCAACTCCTGATATACCTGAGCCCTGCATTGCCATGCCCATTCCGACAAAACGTGCCTTAGTATCAGAAATCTTTCTCATAGGATATTTCTCATCCCATTTAATCATCTCTTTGACCTTTGCAAGACATCTGTCAAGTGCACAGCTTGTATTAACCTGTCCATAGTAAGCAGGCATTACATCACCCTCTTTTACTATGTTCTTAAATCTGATTTCAAACGGGTCCATATGAAGTCTGTCTGCCAGTTCATTTACAGCCGACTCAACTGCAAAAAGACCCTGTGTCGCACCATAACCTCTGTAAGCACCCGCTGACATTATATTAGTATATACAACATCACTTACAAAACGGAACGCCTCTGCCTTTCCATATAATGGAATTGACTTGTGTCCAGAAAGGCCTACTGTTGTAGGACCATGCTCGCCATATGCGCCTGTATTAGATAATGTGTATAAATCAATTCCTTTTACAATACCATCCTTAGTTGCACCAAGTCTTACATGCATCTGCATCTCATGTCTTGGTGATGAAGCTGACTGTGTTTCTTCCCTTGAAAATATAATCTTAGACGGTTTCTTGGTCTTCCATGTAACAAATGCAGGATATATCTCTGACACAGATGTCTGCTTTGCTCCAAATCCGCCTCCGATTCTTGGCTTGGTAACTCTTATCTTAGATGGCGATATTCCAAGTGCATGTGAGATAATTCTCCTGCAATGGAATACTATCTGTGTAGAACTTACGACATGAAGTCTTCCATAAGTATCTATTGTACAGAAAGTTCTGAAAGTCTCCATCATGCTCTGCTGGCATGCCTTAGTATGATATGTCCTGTCAATCACAATATCACACTCATCTAACACTTTATCGATATCTCCGTCGCCGCTCTCATCATGCGCGCACAGATTTCTTTTATTATCAGCTCCAACCGGACATAATGCCTCCCAGTTATCCTCTGGATGTACAAGAATCTCATTATCCTTTGCCTTAGTGAAATCAAGCAATGGTTCAAGCACTTCATATTCTGTCTTAATAAGCTTCATTGCCTTATCAACACAGCGTTCATCGGCACCTGCAACAATGGCAACAGGATCACCTATGAATCTTACATGCTTATCAAGAATAAGCCTGTCATAAGGACTTGGCTCAGGATAAGTCTGACCTGCACATGTGAATCTTTTCATATTCTGGTCAACATCTTTATATGTAAATATTGCTTCTATTCCTGGCACCTTCATCGCAATATCAGTATTAATATTCTTTACAAATGCGTTGGCATATGGTGAGCGCAGAAGCTTTACAACAAGGCAGTCCTTAGGTGCAATATCATCTGTATACACCGGCTTTCCAAGAAGCAGTTCCATCGCATCTTTCTTTCTGACAGCTTTATTAACCGACTTCATCTATTCAGCCTCCTTTGCTTTCTTTGCCTCAAGGAAATTCATAATTCCTCTTAACTGTCCCTCATAACCTGAACATCTGCACAGATTTCCTGAAAGGAACTCCTTTATCTCCTCTTCATCAGGATAAGGGTTCTCTCTAAACAGTGCCAATGCATTCATAACAAATCCCGGATTACAGAATCCGCACTGCTCTGCTCCCTGGTCTGCTATAAATGTGACAAATTCAGACGCCTCCTCCTGTAATCCTTCGAGTGTTGTAACACTGCATTTGTCTGCTCTTGCTGCAAGAACTGAACATGAAAGGACAGGCTTATCATTAAGAAATACTGTACATAAGCCACAGTTAGATGTTTCACAGCCACATTTTACGCTGTAACAGCCATGCTCTCTCACGAATTCATAGAGTGTCATGTCTGCCGTAATATCTGCTTTGACAGATTTTCCATTCAACTTAATATCAACTAACATATATTCTCCAATCCGTAATCACCAATTAATCTCTGTTAATATTCTGAAGTGCCCTGCCTGCAAGAACGCCTGCAAGATGGCTTCTATACTCAGCACTTCCTCTCATATTGCCCGCTGTAGGCACATTTGTCTTAACAAATGTACTGAATTCTTCTACCGACTTCTCGTTAATACCGCCTGCAAGTATTCCTTCTGCATCTTTAACAACAATTGCTCTTCCCGGTCTTGCACCTATGCATATATTGCAGACTCCAGTATCTTTAAACTTTACTCCTGCACATGTAAGCACCGGCAGATCTGTTTCTGTTATTCTCACTGCTTCATAAAACATATTCACCGGTCTTTTCTTAACAATAATATTAACAACAATGTCCCTGTCATAATCACGGTCAGCATACTCAGTTAATGGAACAATGCCTCCCTTGTATAATTCTACATAAGAATCCAGTCCGATTAAAAGCGTAAGCACATCAGAAAATCCATATCTTCCATATATGCTTCCACCAACAGTTGCAAGATTCCTGAACTGCACACCTACAATATGCCTTAAAGCCTCCTTGGCACAGCCATCTGTATATTCATTAAAACCCTCATGAACTTCTAACTGTCTTAAAGTAGTCATACAGCCAATCTTAAATTCTTCATCTGATTCTTCAATCTTATCAAGTCCAAGCCCTGACATATCAATAGCCGTATTCATTCTGTTGTCGCCCATACGCATCCACATCATGCCGCCGACAATACGGTTAGCTTTCTTCTGATTAAGCTCATAGGCTTCTTCAAGGCTTTCTACTTTCTTATAATTCTGTATAGTAAGCATAAAAACTCCAATCTATTTATTAGTGATATGAACAACGGACGGTTGTGGCGGGCGCAGACCCGTTACCAGCAGGTGATGACTCTCATGGCAGCTTAGCTTAGCGGGAGTAGCTGCCGCCATCTGCAAAGTCTATTAGTGTGCAGAAAATCAAACGCGCTACGCTTGAACGAGATTTTCTGCACACACCTTTAAGCATATGGCGGCATAACTCCCACACAGCACGCTGCAAATCGAACCCTCGCCTTCAGGCATCGGGCCTGTGCCCGCCACAACCTGTCTGTCGACCTTCACTACTAAATTCTTTACTCACCAAGAAATCGATAAAAAATCTCATTCTCTTTCCTTATATAAATATAACGGCTTGTAAAACCCTTGTCAATCTGATAAAATTCATTCGCTACTATTTATGTAAATTAATTTGTTGGATAATTGTTAGGAAGTCAGCCACGAAAAATTGTTGAGTCCAACGCAGGATGCTTTGGAGCCGCCGGTACTTGGTAAGCGGGAATAGTTGGCACGAAGTGACAACAAATTCCCGCGAACCTAGTACCGCTGCGAGCGACAAGCAGCGAAAGCGTGTCCTGCGTTGGATTTAACAATTTTTCGTGACGTCCGTTCTAACAAACCTCCACAAACCAATTCGCAGAAAGGATTTTAACATGAAGAATTTTAAAAGATTTACCGCCCTCTTTTTAGCAATGCTCATGCTTTTTTCATTAGCAGCATGCGGCAATTCCACAACTGCTGATAAGGGCACAGAAGAAGCAACTACTTCAGCATTTGACATAATGTCACAGTTTAATGAGATTGGCGTAAGCTATCCTCTTACTGTTACCGACCAGGCTGGAAGAACCGTAACATTTGAAAAGGCTCCGGAAAAGATTGCATCATCTTACTACATTTCAACAAGCCTTCTTCTTGCACTTGGATTACAAGATAAACTCGTTGGAATCGAAGCCAAGGCTAACACAAGAAATATTTACAAGCTTGCAGCTCCAGCAATCGTGAGCCTTCCTAACATGGGAACAGCCAAGGAATTCAACACAGAAGCATGTGTAGCTGCTGCACCTGATGTTGTATTTCTTCCAATGAAATTAAAGAAAACAGCTGATACTCTTGAAAGTCTTGGAATCAAGGCTGTTGTTGTGAATCCAGAAGACCAGTCACTTTTAGAGGAATGTATAACTCTTGTTGGAAAGATTACTAACAATGTCGGTCGTGCTGAAGCACTTAATAATTCAATCAAGACATTTTTAGCTGATAACAAGACTAATGTTTCTGGCGAGAATACCCCATCTGTATACCTTGCAGGTAACAGCTCTGTTCTCTCAACTGCCGGAAGCAAGATGTATCAGAATACTCTGCTTACTAACGCAGGTGGTAAAAATGTTGCTTCTGAACTTACAGATACCTACTGGGCAAATGTTTCTTACGAGCAGATTCTTGCATGGAACCCTGATTACATCGTTATCGCTGCTGATGCAACATATACAGTCGAAGATATCTTAAATGATGCTAATCTTGCCGGCTGCAATGCTGTTAAGAACAAAAATGTAGTAAAGCTTCCTAATGATATTGAAGCATGGGATTCTCCAGTTCCTGGAAGCTTCCTTGGAAGTATATACATTGCTTCTGTTCTTCACCCGGAAAAGGTAACTAAAGATTTCTATGAGACTTGTGTAACTAAATTCTATGAAAGCTTTTATGGATTTACACCTGCAAAATAATTAAGGATGATTTATGTTCAAGAATATTAATAATTACCGGAACAAAATTATACTATTATCTGTCATGTGGGCACTGCTTCTTATAGCAGTGTTTACATGGTCAGTTCTTACCGGACAGTATCCACTCACATTAAAAGGACTGCTGTCAGGGGACACTATGTCAATTATGGTCTTTAAAAGACTAAGACTTCCACGCGCCATTATGGGTATTATTGGAGGCTTTGGTCTTTCAATATCTGGTTATGTATATCAGATGATATTTAAAAATCCACTGGCATCACCTGATGTTGTCGGTGTTTCTTCCGGTGCTAGTGCCGGCGCAGCTTTTGCTATAGTTGCGGTTTCGTCTTTAACCCCTGTTGTATCAATATCCGCATTTGCCGGAGGAATAATTGCCCTTATAATCACATTACTTGTGGCTTATCTTGTTCCCGGCAGAAACAGTTACACAATTGTACTTGCTGGCATTGCCATTCATTCTGTAGCACAGACAATTCTTATGTTTCTCAAACTTGCTGCAGATCCTGAAAAACAGCTTGCTTCTATTGAATACTGGATCATGGGAAGCCTTAACGGTGTTTCAAAGGACAGCCTTGCTATTCCTTTCTTTGTAACATGTGCAGGCTTTATAAGCATGACTTTATTATACAGACAGATTCTCATTCTCTCGATAAATGAGGATGAAGCTGCCGCTCTCGGTGTCAACGTCACAGTTCTGCGTTTTATTATATTAATTATTGCAACATTAATCGTATCATCAATTATATGTGTAACAGGACTTATCAGCTTTATTGGACTTATTGCACCTCACATTGCCAGATTACTCACAAGACGCAATGACAGATTCACATACATATCAAGCGGACTGGCTGGTGCCATCATCATGACACTTGCTGATATATTTGCAAGAAGTGTATCCTCATCAGAACTTCCTGTAAGCATATTTACATCACTTCTTGGTGCGCCGCTGCTTATAATCCTGCTTATCAAAGCTAATAAAAAGGAGGTTGTATAATGTCCGATTCATTCAATCCTGAATTATATGTTTCAGATGTATCAGTATATTATGGAAGCAAATGTGCTGTCCAGAATG
>ERZ831773.3282-NODE-3282-length-10623-cov-3.177422_pt1 | contig 10623 bp, 9 predicted proteins | sample MGYA00519696_ERZ831773 | MGnify/ENA primary metagenome ERZ831773 (study PRJEB31850, sample SAMEA3708720) | human gut metagenome | biome: human gut; feature: human-associated habitat; material: faeces | place: China | collected 2014 ...
TAAGATAGGAACAGTATATCAGAAATCCGTCATCCATGCAATGAGACGGAAGAACCATCGGTAAAATCCTGCTGCAGTGCGCTGGCAGAGGGAGAACGATCCGGCAAAGATGCACAGAAATCCCGCAAATAGGCATATTTCCAAGGAAACCCCTTGATTTTTCCGAGCTTCTGTGGTACGATAACTATCGATAACATAAGTAACCGGTCAAAAGAGTGGACGAAACGTCCACTCTTTCGTTTTGCATAACCGGAATATTCCGGCAGAGAGGCGGTGGAAACCCATGGCAAGAAGAGAGGAATATGAATCCAGGGTCGAGAAGTTTTTAACCCCGATCATGGAAGAGAACAATTATGAACTGGTCGACGTGGAGTACGTGAAGGAAGCTGGTACCTGGTACCTGAGAGCGTACATCGACAAAGAGGGCGGCTTCACAGTGGATGACTGTGAGATGGTATCGAGACGTCTGAGCGACTGGCTCGATAAAGAGGACTTTATCGATGACAGCTATATCCTTGAGGTGAGCTCCCCGGGACTCGGAAGACCGTTAAAGAAAGAGAAAGACTTTAAGAGAAGTCTCGGTGAGGCGGTCGACATCAAGCTGTACCGCGCGATCGACAGACAGAAAGATTTTTCAGGGATCCTCACAGCATATGACGCGGACACCGTGACGATCCGCTACGAGGATGGTTCCGAGAGTACATTCAATAGAAAAGACATTGCCTTAATTCGTCTGGCATTCGATTTTTAATAAGGAGGATAAAAAATGAACAAGGAACTGATGGAATCGATGAACATACTCGAAAAAGAGTACAACATCAGTAAGGACACATTGCTGGAGGCCATCGAGAACTCCCTTCTCACTGCCTGCAAGAACCATTTCGGCAAGGCCGACAATGTGAAAGTCATCATTGATCCGGATGGCTGCGATTATTCCGTATATATGGAAAAAGAGGTCGTTGAGAACGTGGAGGATCCGGTCACACAGATCAGCCTCGCCGACGCAAGAATGATCGCTCCGAGACATGTCCTTGGCGACATCGTCCAGATCCCCATTGATTCCCATGATTTCGGCCGTATCGCGACCCAGAACGCGAAGAACGTGATCTTACAGAAGATCCGCGAGGAGAGCCGGAAATCCCAGTTAAGCGAGTGGCAGTGCAAGGAGAAAGAGGTCGTTACCGGTATCGTTCAGCGTTACATCGGCCGCAATGTCAGCGTAGATCTCGGAAAGATCGATGCGATCCTCCCGGAGGCTGAGCAGGTCAAAGGCGAGACCTTCCAGAGAACCGAGCGTATCAAGGTTTATATCCTGGAAGTCAAGGACAGCCCGAAAGGACCGAGAATCTCCGTATCCAGAACTCATCCGGACCTTGTGAGACGTCTGTTTGAGGCCGAGATCGCAGAGGTTCGTGACGGTACCGTTGAGATCCGTGCGATCGCCCGTGAGGCAGGTTCCAGAACAAAGATCGCAGTCAGCTCCACAGATCCGAACGTAGATCCGGTAGGCGCATGTGTCGGCTTAAACGGCGCGAGAGTCAACGCGATCGTAAATGAGCTCCGCGGTGAGAAGATCGATATCATCAACTGGGATGACAACCCGGCATTCCTGATCGAGAACGCACTGAGCCCTGCAAAGGTCATCTCCGTTGTTGCGGATGAGGACGAGAAAGAGGCACAGGTCATCGTTCCGGATTACCAGTTATCCTTAGCGATCGGTAAAGAAGGACAGAACGCAAGACTGGCTGCAAGACTGACCACCTACAAGATCGATATCAAGAGCGAGACACAGGCGAGAGAGCTTGGACTCTTCGATGATATGGACTTCGGCGAGGAAGGTTTTGAGGGCGAGTACGAGAAAGATGTAGAGCCGGCAGGAGAAGAAGCTCCGGCAGAAAATGAAGCTCCGGCAGAGGAGACTTCCGAAGCACAGGCCGAGACAGAAGAATAGGAGAGAAGGGAACGACGACAGTGAGTACAGTAAAGAAGGTTCCGCAGAGACAGTGCATCGGCTGCGGTGAAATGAAAAACAAGCGGGAGCTGATCCGGGTTTTAAAAGGTACTGACGACGTGATTTCCATCGACGCGACCGGGAGAAAAAACGGACGCGGCGCATACATCTGCCCATCCATGGCATGCTTTGAAAAGGCAGTGAAGAGCCGTGGACTGGAACGCTCCTTTAAAATGGCAATTCCAAAAGAAGTTTACGAAAGTCTGAAAAAGGAGATGGAACAGATCGATGAACAGAAATAAGGTCCTTGGACTTTTAGGACTCGCGGAGAAGGCCGGAAAGGTCAGAAGCGGCGAGTTTTCCACAGAAAAAGCGGTAAAGTCCGGAAAAGCCGGGCTGGTGATCGTGTCGGAAGAATCTTCGGACAACACGAAGAAAATGTTCCGGAACATGTGTACTTACTATAAAGTCCCGTACTTTGAGTTCGGAAACAAGGAAGAACTCGGCCACATCCTGGGAAAGCAGATGAGAGCGTCCCTGGCGGTGATCGATCCGAATTTTTCCGAGGCACTGTTGAAGCATTTTGCCGATTAGGAATGTGAAGCATCGGCAAGATCCAGTTGCGGTACACGGGCGAAAAGTGGCTGTGCACTGTAACGTGATTTGGAGGTAGCGAGCGTGAGTGAGTTTGAAAAGGATTTAGGAAAGAAAAAAGAGGGAACAGATACATTGAATCAGAATCAGGAGAATTCCACAAAGCCGGCAGTTCCGGCTGAGGGAGAAAATAATGCGCCGGCAGCACCGGCAAAGAAGAAATTTGCTGCGGTTTATCGTCCGCAGAACAGTACACAGAAGCGCCCGGCGGGAAACCGTACACAGGGCGGACAGAGACCGGCAAGACCGAACAACGGTTCCGGCATGCAGGTAAGACCGACGACAGGAAACGCACCGGCAGAAGTACCGGCAAAGACAGCCGAGACACCGGCAGCACCTGCACAGAAACAGGAGACAAAATCTGAGGCACCTGCAAAGGATCTCAGAGAGAATGTCCGTCCGCTCCCGAACCAGGGAAGAACAGACGGTCAGTCCCAGCCGAGAGAGAGCCGTCCGTTCCCGAACCGCGACGGCAATCGTGACAACCGTCAGGGCGGCTATCAGGGCAATCGCGACAATCGTCAGGGCGGTTACCAGGGCAGCAGAGACGGCAATCGTCAGGGCGGCTATCAGGGAAGAAATGATGGAAACCGCCAGGGCGGCTACCAGGGAAGAAACGACGGAAACCGTCAGGGCGGCTATCAGGGAAGAAATGATGGAAACCGCCAGGGTGGCTTCCAGGGCAGAAATGACAACCGTCAGGGTGGAAACCGCGGCGGAATGGGCATGTCCAAACCGTCCTTCGATACTCCGCTTGCACAGAAGCAGCAGAATACGAAGCAGAGCAAGAATGCTTACAAGAAAGAGCATGACGCAAAGAAAGACCGCGACATGGAGATGAAAGGCAAACCAGGAAAGGGCCAGAAGGGCGTAAAAGCTCCGGTTATGCCGCAGCCGAAGAAGGAGGAGGCGAAGGTCGAGGAGATCAAGACCATCGTGATCCCGGAGGTTATCACCATCAAGGAACTCGCGGAAAAGATGAAATTACGTCCGGCTGATATCGTTAAGAAGCTCTTCTTACAGGGCACGATCGTGACGATCAACCAGGAGATCGACTTTGAGAAAGCCGAAGAGATCGCAATGGAATATGACGTTCTCTGCGAGAAAGAGAAGAAAGTCAATGTCATCGAGGAACTCTTAAAAGAGGATGAAGAGGACGAGAAGGACATGGTTCCGAGACCGCCGGTCATCTGCGTAATGGGTCATGTCGATCACGGTAAAACTTCTCTTCTTGATGCGATCCGCCAGACAAACGTTACCTCCAGAGAGGCAGGCGGCATCACACAGCACATCGGTGCTTATGTTGTAGATTACAACGGCCAGAAGATCACATTCCTCGATACACCTGGTCATGAGGCATTCACAGCCATGCGTATGCGCGGTGCCCAGGCAACCGATATCGCGATCCTCGTAGTAGCAGCGGACGACGGTGTTATGCCGCAGACCGTTGAGGCGATCAACCATGCGAAAGCCGCAGGCGTTGAGATCATCGTTGCGATCAACAAGATCGATAAGCCGAGCGCAAACGTAGAGAGAGTAAAACAGGAATTATCCGAGTATGAGCTGATCCCTGAGGACTGGGGCGGAAATACCGTATTCGTACCGGTTTCCGCACATACAAAAGAGGGAATCCCGGAACTTCTCGAGATGATCCTTTTAACAGCAGAAGTAAAAGAGTTAAAGGCAAACCCGAACCGCCGCGCAAGAGGTCTTGTGATCGAGGCGCAGCTTGATAAGGGAAGAGGACCGGTCGCAACTGTTCTCGTACAGAAAGGTACGTTAAGAGTCGGCGACGCAGTAGCGGCAGGCTGCTGCTACGGTAAAGTCCGCGCAATGATGGACGACAAGGGCAACCGTGTCAAAGAGGCAGGCCCGTCCACTCCGGTCGAGATCCTCGGTCTCAATGACGTTCCGAACGCAGGCGAGATCTTCATCGCCCACCAGAACGAGAAAGAGGCGAGAAGCTTCGCTGAGACATTCATCGCTGAGAGCAAGAACAAGCTGATCGAAGATACAAAGGCAAAACTTTCCTTAGACGACCTGTTCTCCCAGATCAAGGCCGGAAATGTCAAGGAACTTCCGATCATCGTAAAAGCCGATGTACAGGGTTCCGTAGAGGCTGTAAAACAGAGTCTCGTAAAACTTTCCAACGAGGAAGTTGTTGTCAAAGTCATCCATGGCGGCGTCGGCGCGATCAACGAGTCCGATGTTTCCCTTGCATCCGCTTCCAACGCGATCATCATCGGTTTCAACGTTCGTCCGGACGCACAGGCGAAGTCCATCGCAGACCGCGAGAAAGTCGATATGCGTCTGTACCGTGTCATCTACCAGGCGATCGAGGATGTCGAGGCAGCCATGAAGGGTATGCTCGACCCGGTATACGAGGAGCAGGTAACCGGTCATGCGGTTGTCCGCCAGACATTCAAGGCATCCGGAGTCGGCACGATCGCTGGTTCCTATGTGCTTGACGGTAAGATCACCCGCGGAAGCAAGGCACGCATCACAAGAGACGGTGAGCAGATTTTCGAGGGACCGCTTGCATCCTTAAAGCGTTTCAAGGACGATGTGAAGGAAGTTGCAGCAGGTTACGAGTGCGGTCTTGTATTCGAGGGATTCAACGATCTCCAGGAAGACGATATGATCGAAGTTTACATCATGGTAGAGGTACCGAGATAGGTTTTAAAGAAGAGGTAATATCATGAGAAAAAACAGTGTTAAAAATATCCGGATCAACGGCGAGGTTCAGAAAGCTCTGAGCGAGATCATCCGCTCCGAGCTCAAGGATCCGCGCATTCATCCGATGACAAGCGTGGTCCAGGTCTCGGTCACACCGGACCTCAAGATCTGCAAGGCGTATATCAGCGTTCTTGCGGATGAGGAGCAGGCAAAAGATACGATCCGCGGCTTAAAGAGCGCGGAGGGCTTTATCAGGACCCAGCTCGCGAAGAAGATCAACCTCCGGAATACTCCGGAGATCTTCTTCGTGCTGGATCAGTCCATCGAGTACGGCGTCCGCATGTCAAAACTCATCGATGAGGTGACAATGGATCTGTCGGATGAGGATGATAAGGAAGAAAACGACAACCAGTAGAAAATCTGGGGAATGATCGGAGCGGTCCGGAGGAGTATCCGGGAGCCGGAACGATCGGAACAGAAGACGCATCGCGGCTGCGGAAATGAAGCAGCCGCGGAGGATCATATGGAGGAATCCGGTCAGACGCGCGCGGCGCGGATTCTGCCGGATTTTTCTGATTACGAGGAGGCGAAAGCTTTGGGAATTCTTGATGAGATGCTGGAGGGAAAGAAGAGCATCGTGATCTTAGGACATGTAAACCCGGATGGGGACTGTATCGGATCCTGCCTGGGACTTTATAATTATCTGAAGGAAAATTATGAGGGACTTGAGGTTTCGGTCTATCTGGAGAAAATGGGAGTGAAATTTTCCTATCTTTCCGGTTATAATGATGTACACACAGAATATGACGGAACAAAAACATTCGATCTTTGCATCACATCGGATGCCAGCGATGTTCCGCGCCTCGGTGCGTTCGCACCTTACCGGGAGATGGCAAAGGACACGTTCTGTATCGACCATCATATCACAAACAAAGGTCTCTGCAAGGTCAATGTGATCGAAAGCGGGGCGAGCTCCGCGAGCGAAGTGCTGTTTGGTCTCCTCGATCAGGACAAGATCAGCAAAGCGGTCGCAGAGTGCCTGTATACAGGGATTGCCCATGACACAGGCGTCTTCAAGTATTCCAACACCTCCAGGAAGACCATGGATATCGCGGGGTTCCTGATGGAGAAAGGGATCGATTTCCCGAAGATCATCGATGAGAGCTTTTTCGCAAAGACATACGGTCAGGCAAAACTTCACGGACGTGCGCTCCTCGACAGTGTCAGGATCCTCGACGACCGCTGCATCTATACTGTGGTGACAACGGATGAGTTAAAGGAATACGGATGCTCGGTCAAGGCGACGGACGGGATCGTGGACCAGCTGCGAGTCATTGAGGGCGCAGAGGTCGTATTCCTGCTCTATGAGACGGGAAATCCGGACGAATATAAGGTGAGCCTCAGGACGAACTCGGAGGTTGATGTGAGCAGGATTGCCCAGAGCTTCGGCGGCGGCGGTCATGTAAAGGCTGCAGGCTGCACGATGACAGGAAAGCCGGAGGAGATCGCAGAGAAGATCAGCGGAAAGATCAAAGAGCAGTGGGATGAAAATGCTGCTCTTCATGGGTAAAAATTTTCTGGAATGAAAATTCCAGGACCATGTGTCCATAAGAGCGGAGGAAAGAATGTACGACGGAATTATTAACGTATATAAAGAAAAAGGATTCACCTCCCACGATGTCGTGGCGAAAATGAGAGGGATCCTCGGACAGAGAAAGATCGGTCATACAGGGACTCTTGACCCGGCGGCGGAAGGCGTTCTTCCGGTGTGTGCCGGAAAAGGAACAAAACTCTGCGATATGCTGACCGATCATGACAAGACATACCGGGCTGTTCTTCTTCTGGGAACGGAGACGGACACGGAGGATACAACGGGGACAGTGATCGGGACAAAGGACACGTCAGGACTTACAGAAAGTCAGGTCCGTGAGGCAGTCCTCTCCTTTATCGGGGATTATGACCAGGTTCCTCCGATGTATTCGGCGTTAAAAGTCGATGGAAAGAAATTATATGAACTTGCAAGAGAGGGAAAGACCGTGGAGCGGAAGGCGCGCCCGGTAAAGATCTTCGATATTCAGATCGAGACGATGGATCTCCCGGAGGTCACGATGACCGTGTCCTGCTCAAAGGGAACGTATATCCGGACCCTGTGCCATGATATCGGCGCGAAGCTTTCCGTCGGCGGATGCATGAAGGAACTGCTCCGCACGAAAGTGGGGAGATTTGAGATCAAAGACAGCCTGAAACTGGATGATCTTCAGAAGCTGAAGGAGGAAGGGCGCCTCGGTGAGGTGGTACTTCCGGTGGAGGAAGTCTTTAAAGATCTTCCGGAGATCCGATCGGAGACGGAGGAGCTGGATAAGCTCTTAAAGAACGGAAATCCGTTCCGCAGCCGCGCGGTGAAGAATGTAACAGATGGGGACGTGTTCCGCGTTTACCATTCGGATGGAACGTTTATCGGCGTATTTCGGTATGACGCGGAAAAACGGATGTACTATCCGGAGAAAATCTTTCTGGGAGGAAATTGACATGCAGTACATCGCAGAAACCAGAGAGTTTCAGATCAAAGAGAAGACAGTTGTCAGCATCGGAAAGTTTGACGGACTTCACAGAGGTCACCAGAAGCTGATGCACGAGATGCTGAAATGGAAGGAACAGGGATTTAAGATCGCCGTGTTCACGTTCGCGACGCCTCCGTGGACGCTCGTGAAGGGAAAAATGCAGACCATGATCATGACGAACCCGGAACGCGAGATGCTCCTGGAGCAGGTCGGTGTGGATTATATCGTGGAGTACCCGTTTGACGAGGAAGTCTGCCATATGGGACCGGAACAATTTATCTCCGATATTCTTGTCGGGCGGATGAATGCCGGAGTCATTGTCTCCGGACCGGACTGCCATTTCGGATACAAAGCGGCCGGGGACTGTGCGATGCTGGAGCGGCTTTCCGGAAAGTATGGTTATCGCTATTTTATCGTGGATAAAGAGCGTGATGAGGAAGGAAAGATCATCAGCAGCACCTATATCCGGGAAATGCTGGCGGATGGAAATATCCGGAAGGCGAATGACCTGCTGGGATATTGTTATTTTGTCACTGGAAAAGTGGAGCATGGAAATGCGATCGGGCATACAAAGCTGTATCCGACGGCGAATCTGATCCCGCCGGCTGTGAAGCATCTTCCGAAGTTCGGCGTCTATGTGACGCGGGTGACTGTGGACGGAAAGGTCTACGGAGGCCTTACAAATGTAGGAGCGAAACCGACGATCTCCGGGGATAATCCGATCGGTGTGGAGACATATCTCTATGATTTTTCGGGGGATCTCTACGGAAAAGAGATGAAAGTGGAACTTCTCGATTTTGTGAGACCGGAGATGAAGTTTGCATCGATCGACGCGCTGAAAGCGCAGCTGGATCATGATATCAGGGAGTGCAGGGAACGCTATCACTCTTTTCAGAAAAGCCATCTTGGCTGAATACAGATAAAACAGAGTCAGAAAAGGATGCGCCTGGATCTTGAAAGAAAAAAGGCGGCAGAATGATTGGAAAAGTGGAGAAGGAAAATTGGAGTTAGAAAATAAGCCGGATGGCGAGGAAAAAGGAACGTCCGGGCAGAAGCCGACGATGACATATGCGGAATTCAAAGCCCAGAAAGGAAGAAAACGGGGAAGAGACCGCGGACCTGGAATGAATAAGGATCTTGCAGTGAAGATCGCTGCCGTGTGCGGCGGCGTGGTCGTCCTTGTCGGAGCCGTTGGCGGCGGACTTTACTGGCATGAATCTTTAAAATACAAGACATGTTTTCTGCCGGGAACCATCGTTGACGGGATGGATGTGACAGGAAAGACGGCGGCGGAAGTGGAAGACGCGATCATGGAGCAGTTAAAGGGCTACAAACTCACGATCAACGGGCGTGAGGATCTCTCCGAGTCGATCACCGGGGAAGAAGTGGGACTCTACGCGGAGTTTGACGATACCCTGGCGAAGGCGATCGCGGCCCAGAAACCGATGGAGTGGGGAAAATACCGCTTCGGAAAATCCGTGAATGAGGTGAATACGGACGCGCTGATTCGATACAATGATGAGATGCTGGGCGAAGCGGTGGACAGTTTCTCCTGCATGGATAAGGAAAATATGAGAGAACCGCAGGACGCGAAGATCTCTGATTATACGTCCGGGGGCTACATGATCATCAAAGAAGATGAGGGAACGGAGCTTCTGGAGGACAAGGTGAAAGAGGCGGTGGCCGCTGCGGTCATGTCTCTGGCGGAGAGCGTGGATCTGGAGGAACAGGGATGTTATGTGTCTCCGTCCATCACTTCCGAGGATGAGGCGTTAAAGACGGCTTGTGAGACGATGAACAAGTATGTCGGGGCAAGGATCACTTATCAATTCGGTGACAAGTCTGAGACTTTGAGCGGAGATGAGATCTACAACTGGCTGACTGTGAACGGAACGAGTGTCGGAATCAATGAGGGAAAGGCGACTGAGTATGTCAAGAAGCTGGCTGCCTCTTATGATACTGCGTATAAAGCGAAGAGTCTGAAGACATCCTATGGGAAGACGGTTTCCATCACCGGCGGAAGCTACGGTTATAAGATCAATCAGGCGAAGGAGGCAGCGACGCTTGTGAGCCTGATCAAAAACGGGGAACAGACCTCGAGGGAGCCGGAGTATTCCCAGAAGGGCGCGAGCCGGACGGGGAATGATTACGGGAATACATATGTGGAGATCAACCTTACGGCACAGCATCTTTATTTCTACGTAAAGGGAAAGCTGGTAGTCCAGTCGGATTTCGTATCGGGAAATGCGGCGAAGGGCTGGAGTACTCCTGCAGGAGCATATTCGATCACTTATAAGCAGCGGAATGCGACTTTAAAGGGACAGGGATATGCGACGCCGGTATCTTACTGGATGCCGTTTAACGGAGGGATCGGTCTTCATGACGCGAACTGGAGAAAGACGTTCGGTGGGACGATCTACAAGACGAACGGTTCTCATGGATGTGTCAATCTGCCGCCGGCGGTCGCAAAGACGATCTACGAGAATATTTCGGCGGGCGATCCGGTCCTGTGCTACCATTTAGACGGTACGGAGAGTGCTTCGACGAGTGGAACGAAGAAGGATGAGACGGCGGCGACTACGGCTGCTGCGACGACGGCAGCACCGAAGACGACAGCAGCGCCGACAACAGCGGCACCGGAGACAACGGCGGCTCCGACTACAGCGGCACCGACTACGGAAGCGCCGACAACGCCTGCGGCGGGCGGTGATCAGGAGAGTGTCGGACCGGGGTTTGCGCCGGAGACGGAAGGGACGACGGAGCAGGAGGTTGGACCGGGAT
>ERZ831773.3286-NODE-3286-length-10607-cov-2.992229_pt1 | contig 10607 bp, 13 predicted proteins | sample MGYA00519696_ERZ831773 | MGnify/ENA primary metagenome ERZ831773 (study PRJEB31850, sample SAMEA3708720) | human gut metagenome | biome: human gut; feature: human-associated habitat; material: faeces | place: China | collected 2014 ...
CAGCGGGGAGAAAAGACTTTTCCGACACGCTGGGGCGGTGCGTACCATTGGTACGCACCGCCCTTTTGTGTCCCATGAAAAAGCCCCGCTCCGGCTTATGCCGGGGCAGGGCTTGGCATTTACTGGATGCTCACCGAGGTGCTCTTGACCTCGGGCTTCCGGGTCTCCTTGGGAACGGAGATCTGAAGGATGCCGCTTTCAAACTTGGCGCTGATCTCGTCAGGCTCCACATCCCAGCCCACGTAGAAGCTCCGGCTGCAGGCACCGGCATAGCGCTCCTGACGGATGTACTTGCCCTTCTTGTCCTCGGCGTCCTTGTCCAGCCCCTTGGCGGCGCTGATGGTCAGATAACCGTCCTTCAGGTCGATGCTGACCTCGTCCTTCTTGAAGCCCGGCAGGTCGATGTCCAGCTCGTAGCTGGTATCAGTCTCCCGGATATCGGTCTTCATCAGGTTCTTGGCGTGCTTACCGTAAAGGGCGTCCCGGGTCTGGGGCACCATCATGCCAAAGGGATCAGAGAAGAAATCATCAAACATATTTTCACCAAAAATGCTGGGCAGCATAAGTCATTCCTCCATTCTTTTATTTCTGCGGCAATGGAAATCACTTCATCGTCCGCAGCCTTCTGTTGCCTACATGAACAAACGGTTTTGCAGCTCTCCGGGGGACCTTTTTGCTCCCCCTCTCAAGTTCGCCTTTATCATAGCACCATTTTTAGCACTGTCAATAGGAGAGTGCTAATGTTCACAAAAGAAGTATTGTTTGTTCATAAAATATGCGATTTTTCGGAGGAATCACCTGTTTGCATCAGCAGGAGCGGCAAAACGGGGCAGAGGACTGCGGATAAAAGAAAGAAAAAGCAGAGCGGAGCCGCTTTCAGCGGCTCCGCTCAAAGTGATTTTACAAGAAACGATGCTTACCGCATACCGCCCTCCCCGCCCATGAGGGCGGTGAGTTCCTCAATGCGCTCCAGCGGGAAGGGCGGACGGCACAGGGGCCGCAGGGCGATGCTCATGAGCTTCATGGGGTTGTCATCTGCCGCTACGCGGTTGGAGCTGAAAGCTCCGCAGCGCCTGCAGCGGTGGATAATGGCCCACTCGCCATTGTTCCGCACCCAGACTGCCACCGGCTCCATGATGCCGCCGCAGTCGGCGGCCCGGTCTCCCGGCTCTATGTCCACATGGAGGCTGGAAAGGCAGTTGGGGCAGTGGTTGCGGTGCTGGCTCCCGGTGTTCTCCGGCGTGCAGAGGCGTCCGCAGACCTTGCAGGTAAATGAATCGGTGCAGGGATGGGTCTTATAATAGCCCTTTTCAAAGGCCTTCCGTTTGTTTTCACGGTTCATGATATTCCTCCTGAATCGGTATGCTCCGAGCTTCGGGAGGAGCGGCGTGTGTTGAATTTGCCGGACCTCCCGGTCAGGCCACACGATCCAGTGATAAAGATAGCTGTTTCAAAAAGCTCTCCTTAAAATTTTATTTGTGGGGTGTTTATTTCAGGAAATGCAGCGCGTTCTGGACATGGCAGGCCGTGCCAACAGGCAGGGCCTGCAAATCCATTTTGAAATACGGATTGTGCAGGGGCTTATCGTCCTCACCCGTGCCGATGCCCAGCCAGAACAGCACGCCCGGCACGTGCTGGGTGAAGCAGCCGAAGTCCTCGGAGCCCATAAAGGGCTTGTTGGTGAGAATCACATTCCCCTCGCCGACAATGTTCTCCAGCGTGCGGCTCACCTCCAGCGCCATGGCCTCATTGTTGATGGTGGCGTCATAGCCGGGGGTCTGGGTACACACCGCCGTGCAGCGGTTGGCCTTGGCAATGCCCTCGGCCAGCTCCGGGATGCGCTGGCGCAGCAGGGCCCGGACATCGTTGTTGAACGTGCGGAAGCCGCCGACAATGTGGGCGCGCTCCGGCACCACGTTCCACACGGAGCCGGGGAGCTCCACCTGCCCGATGGAGATGACGCAGTTTTCCATGGAGCTGACCTCCCGGGTGGGGAGCATGTGGATGGCGGTGATAAGCTCCGCCATGGCGGGCACCGGGTCTACGGCGTTTTCCGGCATGGCGCCGTGGCCGCCCTTACCGGTGAGCATGATGTCATACACATCGCTGGAGGCGGTGGCCTCATGCCGGGCGATCTGGATTTTTCCGGCAGGGACGACGGGCTGTACATGAAGGGCCAGCGCCATGTCCACGCCCTCCAAAACGCCCTGCTGAAGCATAAAGCCTGCGCCGCCCTCGCCATCGTATCCGGCGGCGCGGACGGTTTCCTTCATAGAGGCGGGAATGCTTTCCTCCGAGGGCTCAAAGAGGAATTTGATTTTGCCCCGGAAGGCGTCTCTATGGGCGGAGAGGAGCTTGGCGGCGCCCAGCAGCATGGTCACATGGGCATCATGGCCGCAGGCGTGCATTTTTCCGGGATTTTCGGAGCGGTAGTCGCAGGCGGTCATTTCCTCCACCTGCAGGCAGTCCATATCCGCCCGAATCAGCAGCGTTTTGCCGGGGCGGCCGGAATCCAGTGTTCCCACCACGCCGGTGATGGCGATGCCGGTCTGCACCTCCATGCCGCAGGCGCGGAGGTAATCGGCGATGATGCCGGAGGTCCGGTGCTCGTCATAGCCGATCTCCGGGTGGCGGTGCAGGTCCTTGTAAATAGTTTCCAGCTCGGCGGAAAGGGCCGCAGCTTCCTTTTTTACATCAAACATAGCATATCCTCCTGTTTCCGGCCGACAGCGCGGCCGGGTATTCAGCTTCAGTCCAGGGATGCCTTCAGGGCCTCTACGGTCCGGCGCAGCTCCTCTAAATTTGCAAGGCAGGTGTCCAGCTTTTTCCGGGCGGTGACCCGGTCCTCCGCGTCCAGCTTCAGACTTCGGAGCTGGGCGGTGGAGCGCCGGATGGAGCGACCGAAGGAGTCCACCGTCCGCAGCGCGTTGGCGGCGACGGGCTTAGGCGGCGTCACAGGCAGCTCGGCGGCCTTGGCGTAGGCAATGGCCCGGTGGACGAGGGCGGGGAAGTCGCTCTTGTCCCCGGCCTTATCCACGAAGTCCTCCACAATGGGGTAGAGGTGGGCATTGCTCCGGCGGGCCAGCTCATAGGCGTCCGTCATGGTCATTTTTCCGCCCTCGGCCCAGCCGGTGAGGGTATCATCCAAATTCAGAAGGTCAAGATACCGCTCCACCGTGGCACGGGAGAGCTCCGTCTGTGACGCCATCATCTCCGCCTGCTCCTTTACGTTTTCCGGCAGGCGGTCCTCCTCCCGCAGCACCTCACGCAGCGTTTCAAGCTGCCGGGCCATGTCAAAGGGGGAGACGTTCCGGCGGTGCAGGTTCGTGCCCATCAGGGCCCGCAGCTCCTCCAGCCGGTCATGGTAGTGCCGCACCTTGCAGGGGACAGTGACCTTTCCCAGCTTTTTGGCAGCCCGGACCCGGCGGTGTCCGCTGATGATGCGGTATTTCCCCTCGGCCTCAGCGGGGGTCACGATGATATCTTCTAAAAATCCGTCCTTTTCCACGCTGTCCATGGTGGCCCGAAACTGTGCGTCCTCCGCCATGGAGAAGCGGTTCATGGGATTTTCCTCCAGCGCGTCCACCCGGAGCTGCCGGACAAACTCACCGTTCACCGCGGCGGCGTTGTCCGCAGTCTTTTGCAGCGTCCCGAAAATGGACGGGGATTTTTTCGATGCCATGTCCTCAGCCCTCCATTCGTTCCAGCATTTCGACGCAGAGCGCGGCGTAGTCCTCCGTGGCGGTGCAGCGGGGGGAGTAGAAGCACAGGGGCTTCAGCGCCAGCGGGGCCTTTTTTACGTCGATATTTTTGCGGATGTAGCTGTGGAACGCCAGCTCCGGCAGCATTTGCGGGAAATTCGCGATCATTTCCCGGTCCAGCGAGGCGCCGGTCTCCACGGCGGTCATGAAAATACCCAGCACGCGGATGTCGGGATTCACCAGCTCCCGGACGTTCTGCACGGTCTCCAGCATGACGTTGTAGCCCTCGATGGAGTTCTTGTCCACCTTGATAGGAATGAGGATGTACTGCACGGCGACCAGCACATTGATGTTGAACAGGCTCTCCAGCGAGGGGGAGCAGTCGAAGAAAACGAAGTCATAGTCCTTGGGAATCTGCGGCACCAGCCGCTTGAGGGTCATGTCCCGGCCAAAGGGCATCTCCTGCATGGCGGCAAGGGCCGGCGCCAGCAGGGAGCCGCCCCGGATGAGGTCCAGCCCCTCGATGGAGGTATGGCAGATGGCGTCCGGGATTCGGTGGCCCTTATCCACGATGATGTCCGACAGCGTGATCTTGGGAACCTCGGTCAGCTCCAAATTGCTGGTGGCGTTGCCCTGGGTGTCCGTGTCCACAATGAGGACCTTTTTCCCCCGGCGTACCAGCTCACCGGCCAGATTGATGGCGGAGGTGGTCTTTCCGGTGCCGCCCTTCTGGTTCATGATGGCGATGGTTTTCATAGCGCCTCACCTTTCTTTTCAAGGTCCTCCACGCTGGAGACCTGCTCCATGATGCTGTCCAGCATGAACTGGGTCATGCTCATGCCCAGCCGGGTAGCGGCCAGCTTGATGCGGGTGCGCTCCGACTCTGTGGCGTATACCAGCAGCTTTACCTTCTTGTCCTCCATGATTCCCTCCTTTGCACGGTCCGCCCAAGCCGGTTCGACAGGATATGAGCGGAGTTGACATTATGATGTCATTTTTCAAAAGATATTATGACATCATAATGTCCATCTGTCAAGAAAAAACAAGGACAGATGATGTCAAATTTTGCATTAACGGGGGAGGTGAAGAAAGCGGCGTGTAAAAGGAGCTTACTCGGACAAAACTCGCGTGAGTCCGACAAAAACAGCGCGCTTTTATTGTACACCTCTGCTGAAGAAGGACGCAGAAAATCCCCGGCAGCGGAATGGCTGCCGGGGAAGGTGAGAAAACAGAAACTGCGGTAGGTCAGGCGGCGTCCTTGGGGAGCGTCACGGTAATGACCGTGCCCTGTCCCGGTGTGCTGTCCAGTTGGACGGTGCCGTGATGGTAGGCAACGGCGTGCTTGACGATGGAAAGCCCCAGCCCCGTGCCGCCGATGGCCCGGGAATGGCTCTTGTCCACCCGGTAGAACCGCTCAAAGACCCGGCTTTGATCTGCCGGGGGGATGCCGATGCCGGTGTCCGCCACAGTCAGCGTCACAGCTCGGGGTGTTTCTGCTACTGTAACGGTGATGCTGCCGCCGGGGACATTGTACTTCACGGCGTTTTCACAGAGGTTGCGGACGGTCTCGCTCAAAAGCCGCCGCACACCGGTAAGGGTTCCCGCCGTGCCGTTGACGGTCAGCGTGACGTTCTGCGCCTGCGCCGCGGCGGACAGGGAGGCGGCAGCCTCCTGCGCCAGCGAGAGCAGCGACACCGATTCTCTCGGCATGGCCGCGCCCTCGTCCAACTGAGAAAGCCCCAGAATATCGTTGATGAGGGACACCAGCCGCTGGGCCTCCTGATGGATGCGCCCTAAGAAGCGGGGACGGTCTTCCGGCTGCACCAAATCATTTTCCAGCAGCTCCACGCTGCCGATAATGGATTGCAGCGGCGTTTTCAGCTCGTGGGAGATGTTGGCGGTAAACTCCCGGCGCATCCGCTCCGCCTCTGCCTGTTCTGTGACGTCAAAGGCCAGCAGCACAGCGCCGAAGACCTCGCCGCCGGAGTCGATTCGGCTCAGGTCGATCTGGTATTCCCGGCCCTGCCGCTGCTGCCGGAGCTGGGCGTGTCCCTGTGTCAAGGCGGCATCCACGGCGGCGCTGATGTCACTGCGGCGGTCCACCGTCAGGAAATCCCGGCCGATACAGCTCCGGTCCGTACCGAACAGCGTCTGCGCGGCAGGGTTGATGCTGAGAATGCGGTGGTCCTGCCCCAAAAGCAGCAGCCCCTCCCGCATACTGTCGGTGATCTGCTCAAATTCGTCCTGCCGCCGTTCCAAATCCCGGGCCTGCCGGTGCAGCGCCTGCTGCTGGGCGTGAATGCGGCTGAGAAGGGGGGAGAGCTCATCGTAGGCGTCATTTTCCATCGGGTGCTCCAAATCGAGTTGGTTCAAAGGAGCCACTACCCGCTTTGCGGCGCGGCTTGCCAGCAGGGCGGACAGCCCTGCCGCCAGCAGCGCGACGGCGATAACCGCGTGGAGCAGCCCCAGCACCAGCATTCCCACGGTTTTCTGGCTGCCTGCAATTCGCAGTACAGACCCGTCGGACAGGCGCACGGCCTCATAAACGGTCTTTTCCGTCAGCGTGTCGGAATAGCGGACACTGCTGCCGCTGCCGGTCGTCAGGGCCTGCCGGATCTCCTCCCGCTGGGCGTGGTTTTCCATGGAGGCGGCGTCTGCCTGCGTGTCGCGGAGCACGGTTCCGTCCGGCGCTACCCATGTAAAGCGGCAGGCCGTGCCGGCGGGCAGGGAGGAAAGGTAATCATCGCCCTCTGTCTCCACCGCAGAGGCCGCGAGGCGCAGCTCCTCCCGGAGCTGCTGCTCCCACACGGAGCCGAAATACCCATACAGGCAGCCGGAGAACACCAGCAGCGCCGCCAGCAGCACCGTCAAGGACGCGCCCAGCGCGGAGCGGAAGATTTTTCCGGTCATGGGGCCGCCTCCAGCCGGTAGCCCACATTCCGCACTGTTTCAATGAGCCGCCCGCAGTTACCCAGCTTTTGGCGGAGCGTACGGATGTGCATATCCAGCGTGCGGCTGTCGTCCATGTAGGCCATGTCCCAAACCTGCGTGTAGAGCTGCTCCCGGGTGAAGGCCATGCCGGGGCGGGAGAGGAACAGCCGCAGCAGCTCAAATTCCTTATAGGTGAGCTGCACCCGCTGCCCCTCCACTGTAACGGTGCGGCGTTCCGGGTCAAGGGAAATGCCGCCGGCGGAGAGAACGTGCCCGGTCTCCTGCGGCCTGCAGCGCCGCAGCACCGCTTTGACCCGGGAGACCATCTCCATCACGCCGAAGGGCTTTACCAGATAGTCGTCCGCCCCGAGGTCAAGGCTTTGAATCTTGTCATACTCCGCGCCCCTGGCCGTGGCCATGATGACGGGAATATCCCGGAAATTGGGGGAGGCCTTCATCCGCCGCAGCAGGGAAACACCGTCCTCCCCCGGCAGCATGACGTCCAGCAGCACCAGCTCCGGGGTCTCGGCCTGCAAAGCCTCCCAGAAGGCGGCTCCGTCCTCAAAGCCCCGGGCGCTCAGGCCGGTGGAGTTCAGGGCATACAGCTCGATCTCCCGAATCCCGGCATCGTCCTCTACGCACCAGATCATACGCTTCTCCTTATGTCAGTGTGATTTCGTCCTTGTGCACGCCGGTGACGGAGTAGATGACCCACTCGGCAATGTTGGTGGCGTGGTCTCCGATTCGCTCATAGTATTTGGCGATCATCAGCAGGTCAAGGGCGTATTCGCCCTCTGTAGGCGCGGCGGCAATGCGGCTGATGAGGCTCTGCTTGATGCGGGCGAAGCAGTCATCCACGTAATCGTCATCGGCGATGACCTTTTTCGCTAAGATTATATCACATTTTACATAGGCGTCTACACTTTCCGTCACCATTTGAATCACGGCCCGGGCCATTTCACGGAAAACGGCATCATTTTCCGCCTGCCGGTCCTCCAAAAAGGCGATGATCTCGGCAATATCCTCCGCCTGATCGCCGATTCGCTCCATGTCGGTGATCATTTTCAAAGCGGCGGAGATCTGCCGCAGGTCCCGGGCCACGGGCTGCTGCTGGAGCAGCAGCCGCAGACAAAGGCTCTCAATGTCCCGCTCCTTGCGGTCGATCTCACTGTCCACCGGCGCGACCTTTTTCGCCAGCGTCCGGTCGTTCTCCGTCAGGGCCTTGGAGGCCAGCGCGATGACCTCCTCGCACAGCGCGCCCATTTCGATCATCTCGTGGTTGAGCTGGGCCAACTGTTCGTCAAAACGGTTTCTCATGTTATCCGAACCTCCCGGTGATGTAGTCCTCCGTCCGCTTGTCGGAGGGAGTGGAGAACAGGCGCTCGGTCTTTCCGAATTCCACCAGCTCGCCCAGCAGGAAAAACGCGGTGTTGTCGGAAACGCGGGCGGCCTGCTGCATATTGTGGGTCACCATGACCACGGTGTAGTCCTTTTTCAACTCCACGGCCAGGTCCTCAATTTTGGAGGTGGAGATGGGGTCCAGCGCGCTGGTGGATTCGTCCATCAGCAGAATCTCCGGTTCCACGGCCAGCGCCCGGGCGATGCACAGCCGCTGCTGCTGGCCGCCGGAGAGGCCCAGCGCGCTTTTCTTCAGCCGGTCCTTTACCTCGTCCCAGATAGCGGCAGAGCGCAGAGAGCGCTCTACCAGCTCATCCAGCTTGGCGCGGCTGCGGATGCCGTGGGTCCGGGGGCCGTAGGCCACGTTGTCATAAATGCTCATGGGGAAGGGATTGGCCTTTTGGAAGACCATGCCGATGCGCTTGCGGAGCCATGTGGGGTCCACGGCGCCGTCATAGATATTCTGTCCGTGAAAGTCCACCTCGCCAGTGATCCGCACGGAAGGGATGAGGTCATTCATGCGGTTCAGCGTCCGCAGAAATGTGGACTTGCCGCAGCCGGAGGGACCGATGAAGGCAGTGATCTCGTGGGGCGGAATCGCGATGGACACGTCCCGGAGGGCGTGGGTCTGGCCGTACCAGAGGTTCAGGTTTTTTACATCCAATATAGGTTCCATAGGTATCCTCAATTCTTTTTCAGCTTCCGGCCCAGCAGGGCGGCGGAAAGGTTGATGAGCAGGGTCAGCAGCATCAGGATGGAGGCGATGGAAAAGGCCACCGCCGTTTCGCCCCGCTCGTTGGCGTAGACGTACAGCGCCACCGTCAGCGTGGCGGAGGAGGTGTGCAGCGCCTTATAAAAGCCGCTGAGCACCAGACCAAAGCCTGCGGTGTACAGCAGCGCGGCGCTCTCGCCCACGATGCGGCCCACGGCCAGAATGCAGCCGGTGACGATTCCGTCAATGGCGTTGGGGAGCACCACGGTGCGGATCATGCGCCATTTTCCGGCGCCCAGCCCCAGCGCCCCCTCCCGGTAGGACTGGGGGACGGTCTTGAGGCTTTCCTGCGTGGTGCGGAGGATAGTAGGCAGAATCATGACCACCAGCGTCAAGCCGCCGGCCAGAATGCCCGCCTGCAAATTCATTTTCTGTACGAACAGCAGCATTCCCACCAGTCCGAAAATAATGGAGGGGATGCCGGTGAGGGTCTCGGCGGCAAACTCAATGAGGCTCACCAGCCGCCGGTTCTCCGCGTATTCCGTCAGATATACGGCAGCGCCCACGCCCAGCGGCAGGACGATAATCATGGCCACGAAAATGATATAGAGCGTGTTCAGGATGTTCGGCAGGATGCCGATGGTATTTTGAATATAGCTGGTCTGGCCGGAGAGCAGGTCCCATGTGAGATTGGGAAGGCCCCGGCAGAAGATATAGCCGATGAGAAAGATCAGCAGGGCACAGGTCACACCGGCGCAGAAAATCATGCACAGGCGCAGCCCCAGATCATAGGCCCTGCGGCGGGGAGAAAGACGCTGGTCCATGTCAGCCCTCCTTTCTGCGCTTGACGCACACATTTAAAAATACATTGATGAGCATGATAAATAGAAACAGCACCAGCGCGATGGAGTAAAGCGCCTGATGATAAAGACTCCCCACCCGGGCGTAGGCCATGCCGGAGACGATGCCGGTGGTGAGAAAGCGCACCGGTGTAAAGAGACCCGGCATATTGGACACGTTGCCAGCCACCATGATGATGGCCATGGCCTCGCCGATGGCCCGGCCCACGCCCAGCACCACGGCGGTAGCCACACCGCTGCGGGCGGCGTGCAGACTGACGCGGAACCATGTTTCCGTTTCCGTGGCACCCAGCGCCAGACTGGCCTCCTCATACTCCCGGGGAACGGCCCGCAGTGCCGTTTCCGACACGTTGATGATAGAGGGCAGAATCATGATGGCCAGCACGATGATGGCCGCCAGCAGACAGGCGCCGGAACCGAGGCTGAACGCCTTCTGAATGGCGGGCACCAGCACGATCATGCCCACAAGGCCGTACACTACAGAAGGGATTCCTGCCAAAAGCTGCACGGCAGTGCGAATCACGGCTGCCAGACGCGGCGGCGCGGCCTTAGCCAAGAACATGGCGGTCATCAGCCCCACCGGTACGCCCACCACAATCGCCCCGGCAGTGCCGTATACTGAGGTGAGGATAAAGGCCAGAATGCCGAACTGCGCGCCGGTGGTGGTGTTCGTGGGGTCCCAGACCCGGCCCAGCAGAAATTTAAACAGGCCGATTTCCCGGATGGCAGGCAGGCCGGAGAGAATCAGGTACAGGCTGATGAGCAGCACAAAGGCCACCGCCACAATGCCGCAGAGCAGGAAGATCAGGTGAATCACTTCCTCCATGGCCTTTCGGGCGCGGTAGCTGCTCCGCTCCGGCTTATGGGGAGTATTTGCCATGCTTTCTGCCGCGTTTACGGCGGTCAGAATTGCATCAGAGTCCATACAAGGCTCCTTTCTTCGTTTTCATGGGAACAGCCTCCACCCACAGCGGCGGATGGAGGCGGAGAGTTGTCAAGCTGCGG
>ERZ831773.3288-NODE-3288-length-10600-cov-7.102134_pt1 | contig 10600 bp, 6 predicted proteins | sample MGYA00519696_ERZ831773 | MGnify/ENA primary metagenome ERZ831773 (study PRJEB31850, sample SAMEA3708720) | human gut metagenome | biome: human gut; feature: human-associated habitat; material: faeces | place: China | collected 2014 ...
AATTGCTTTCTGTGAATGCTTGCATTCAGACAGAATAGCAATTTTATATGGCGAGATAACCACATGAGCAAAATAGAAGCATCGAAGATGCGATTTTGCGAATGGGATTCTGAATAGTTACAGCAAATGAAATAAATCAGAATATAAGGAGGATATGAAAAATGAACGTAAAAAATGCAATTGTACAGGGCAAGAATTATCGTTTTACCGTACTAACACCGAGCATGATTCGTATGGAATACAGCGAAAAAGGTGTGTTTGTAGACAAGAAGACTCAGATGGTTGTAAATAGAACCTTTGATGTGCCGGAATACACTGTAAATGAGAAAAACGGCGAGCTGATCATTGAGACTGACAAGGCAAGACTTGTCTACACTGGAGGCAGATTTGCTGGAAACAACCTGCGTATCGAGCAGAGAAATCAAAAAGTCATCTATGAGTCCACATGGCATTACGGCGATACCGGACATAACCTGAAGGGAACCACTCGTACACTTGATCAGGCAAATGGCGAGATTCCACTGCAGGACGGTCTGTTTTCCATGGAAGGTTGGGCTGTTATCTCTGATAAGGGCTCCATGCTGCTGACAGAAGACGGTTGGATTGAAAGAAGAGAAGACATTGACGCAGAGGATTTGTATTACTTTGGATACGGTACCGACTATTTGGGCTGCCTGAAAGATTATTATAAGCTGACTGGTGCAACCCCGATCCTTCCAAAGTATGCACTCGGCAACTGGTGGAGCCGCTACTATAAATATACGGAGAAATCGTATCTCGAGCTGATGGACCGCTTCGAGAAAGAGAATATTCCATTTACCGTTGGTGTAATTGACATGGACTGGCATTTGACTGAGATCGACCAGAAATATGGAGCAGGCTGGACAGGCTACACATGGAACAAGGACTTCTTCCCGGATCCAAAGCGTTTTACCGACAACCTGCATAGAAGAGGCATGAAGGTAACGTTAAATGATCATCCGGCAGACGGTGTCAGGGCATTTGAGGATGTGTATCCAGAATTTGCCGCCTACATGGGCGTGGATCAGGAAAAGGGCGAGCCTGTTTTGATGGATTTTACGAACAGAAAGCTGCTTGAAGGCTATTTTAAATATGTCTATGAGAAGATCGAGAAAAAGGACGGTGTTGACTTCTGGTGGATCGACTGGCAGCAGGGTACTAACACCGCGATCCCGGGCCTAGACCCGCTGTGGATGCTCAATCACTATCATACCATACACAGCCAGAAAAAGGACGGCAAGGGACTTATCTTCTCCCGCTATGCCGGTCCTGGAAGCCATCGTTATCCAGTCGGATTTTCAGGTGACACCGTGATTACATGGGAATCATTAGATTTCCAGCCGTACTTTACCGCAACAGCCTCCAATATCGGCTATGGCTGGTGGAGCCACGACATTGGTGGTCACATGATGGGCTATAAGAACGATGAGCTTGCACTTAGATGGCTGCAGCTTGGTGTATTCTCCCCGATTATGCGTCTTCACAGCACTTGCTGCGAGTTTAACGGCAAAGAGCCATGGCGCTATCGCAAGGAAGTGGAATTGATCATGGACAAGTTCCTTCGTCTGCGCCATCAGATGATCCCATATCTTCATACGATGAACCGCAGAGCAAGCGAGGAAGGTATTCCGCTTATTCAGCCACTTTACTATCAGAATCCTGGCAAGTGGGATGCATTTAGAATGAAGAACGAATACTATTTTGGCTCAGATATTCTTGTAAATCCAATCACACAGCCAATAAGCACAGCTACCAGAATGGGTAAGGTTATGGCACTTCTTCCAGAGGGAACCTGGATTGATTTGTTTACAGGAACAGTTTACAATGGAGATCGTGAGATCGAGCTGTACCGCAGCCTTGACAGCATTCCGGTACTGGCAAAGGCAGGTGCCATTGTCACACTTGATGCGCGCACAACGGGCAATGCGATTGATAATCCAGAGATTCTTAAGGTTATCGTGGCAGCAGGTGCAGACGGAAGCTTTAGACTCGACGAAGAAGCAACAGATAATGTTTGGTGCTCAACCACATTTACATATAAGTGGGGCGATGAGGCTGTTCTTACGATCACACCAGAAAAGACAAAGAAGGAAGGAATGCCGGCAGAACGTGCTTATGAACTTGTATTTACAGGTACAGCACAAGGCATGACGGCACAGAAAAAGAAAGCAGACGGCACATATGAGACGCTTGAGACTTCTTATGACAGCGACAAGCAGTGCACAACAGTAATTCTTCCTATGCAGGATATTGAAAGTGAGATTACAGTCGTTACATACAATACTGCACTTGCTGATAATCATCAGGTTGAGCGTATCTTCGAACTGTTAAATCGCGCAGAGATCGAGTTTAGCTTAAAGGAGAAGATCTATGCAATCGCCCAGAAGAAGGGATCAAGAAATGATGCATATTTGCTTGATCAGCTCACACTTCTTAATGCACCAGAGGATGTATTTGGAGCAGTGAAGGAGATTTTGACAGCATTAGATTAAGAATAAGTATCATGTTAAAATAAAAGACAGTATTTAGTAGAAAGAGGTTATGAAGCATATGAACGAAAAATGGTGGAAAAATGCGGTAGTTTATCAGATTTATCCGAGAAGCTTTAAGGATTCAAATGGAGATGGAATCGGTGATTTAGAGGGTATCTATGAGAAGCTTGACTATCTGGCAGAGCTTGGCATTGATGTGATCTGGATGTCTCCGGTTTATAAATCTCCTAATGATGATAATGGATATGACATCAGTGATTATCAGGATATCATGGACGACTTTGGAACCATGGCTGATTTCGACCGTGTGCTTGCGAAGGCTCACAGCTTAAATATCAAGATTATGATGGATTTGGTTGTTAACCATACTTCCGATGAGCATAAGTGGTTTATTGAGAGTAAGAAGAGCAAGGATAATCCGTATCACGATTATTATATGTGGGCAGATCCTGACAAGAACGGCAATCCGCCTAACCGATGGGAGTCATGCTTTAGCGGTTCAGCATGGGAGTATGTAGAGAGTGTAGGTCAGTTTTATCTTCACTCCTTCTCCCGTAAGCAGCCAGATTTAAACTGGGATAATCCGAAGGTTCGCGAGGAAGTCTTTAAGATGATGACCTGGTGGTGCGACAAGGGAATCGATGGCTTCCGTATGGATGTAATCAGTATGATTTCCAAGTATCCTGGTCTGCCGGATGGACCAGAGAATGGAAATGGCTACACTGGAAACACAAGCTGTGACGGCCCAAACATCCACAAATATCTGCGTGAGATGAACGAAAAGGTGCTGTCTAAGTATCGTCTGATTACTGTAGGTGAGTGTCCTGGCGTAAATGCTGAGCAGGCAAAGAAATATGCAAACATTGATGGCAGCGAGCTTGATATGATTTTCCAGTTTGAGCATGTTTCAGGAAGTGCGCTGAAACCGTGCCATCATGGAAAGTGGGACGGTGAGGCAATGACTATGCCAGAGCTGCGTGCAAACTTTACAAAGTGGCAGAAGGACTTAGAGGGATGTGCATGGAACAGCTTGTTTTTATCTAATCACGATCAGCCAAGATGTGTTTCACGCTTTGGAAATGATAGTGAGCAGTACCGTGAGCTGTCAGCCAAGATGCTTGCAACTATGACCCATTTCCAGAAGGGTACGCCATATGTATATCAGGGTGAGGAGCTTGGCATGACAAATGCCTACATGGAAAATATCGCAGATTATCGTGATATTGAAAGTCTCAATGCTTACAAAGAGCTGACAACAAAAGAAAATATCCCGGCCAAAACAGTTATGGGCTATATCAAGGCAGTTGGACGTGACAATGCACGTACACCAATGCAGTGGGATGCATCTGACAATGGCGGCTTTACATCAGGCACACCATGGCTGCAGGTAAATAAAAACTACAAAACAATCAACGCAGCCGCACAGGTAAACGATCCAGATTCTGTTTTTGCTTATTATAAAAAGCTGATTGCACTTCGCCATACAAACGAAGTTATGGTGAACGGTGTGTATGACGTATTGATTCCAGATCATCCGCAGATTTACGCATATACCAGAACACTCGGTGATAAACAGCTGCTTGTACTTTGCAACGATTCCGACACAAATGCTGCCATCCCGGCAGAGCTTCAGGAAAAGATTCATGCAGCAAAGAACATCCTTATCCAGAATTACAAGGATACAGACGAGTCCACACTCAGACCATATGAGGCTGTTGTGTACGCACGGTGACCATGGGGACAGGGACGGTGGCTCAAAATGTGTCACTACTGGTTCGATATGTGTCCCTAAAAACATCATGATATTAAAAAGTCTGAAAGTTCAAGAAAAGAGCTTTCAGGCTTTTTTTGTGTTTTTACTAGAATGCAGTCGAGTTGTTAGGAACAAAAGTTCGAATAAATATTGACATATTGATGAAAATGCGGTATAACAGATAAAGAACAAATGTTCAGGACGATTAATGCGAAAAGAAGTTATGTCAAAAAAGACAAAAAATGTTATTATGGGACAAGCGTACAAATGAGAAAGGAGGTGTAGAGCATGATTAATGTACACAGCGAAGAGTACATATTGGGGCAAAATATAAGAAATTGTAGAATGAAAAAGAAATGGACACAAAAGCAGTTAGCGATTGCCGTGGATGTTGATCGTGCTGACATCTCAAGGTATGAAAATGGAACAAAAGGTGCAATGAACTTTAAAAAGTTAAAAATTTTTGCAGAAGCACTTGATGTAACAATAGATGATTTGCTTGATAAGGAAAATTTAAAAAGAGGAGCTTCAATACAAAAGAAATATGATCAATTAAATCCTGTACATCAAAATATAATAAACGAAACAATCGATGCATATTTGTGTAAAGAAAATAAAGGTACGATAATAAGTTGAAATGCCATTTAGCCCTTAAAGCTGAATGGCATTTTTTATTTGACAAAAAAGTGTGGTAAATTCGCCACATAGATGTGGCATATATGCCGCCAAAAGAACGCGTATATTTTGTTATGATAAGATCAGTTCAAAAAACAAAATTATTTTTTAGCCTGATTCTAGAGAAGGCGAAGGATACCATAGCAAAGCCTACAGAATAATGATTGATCAATTGATTCTGTAGGAATGTGTATGGGATTACTGAGTCTGCCTCTGGAATTTTTTTGCCATTCGCTAAAATTGGGCAGATACCATGTCTCTTATGTACATAGTTTATTTTAATGCGCTGTTGGTATTCTTCTCTTTCTGAATTAAGGGGAAAGGAAAAAATGGAGAATATCATTGCACAAAATGAACATGTTACGCTGAGGGAGTTAAGAACGCAGATAAGTGCCACATCAGAAGGAAAACTGCCTACATTTAAGCAGCTTATGGAAATGAAATCTGCTGTAGTGGCTCAAAAGGTTGTGAATACAGCATTGTTGACAGTCTATCAGAATGGATATGCAGTCTATGAAGCAGATGGTGCGCGAACCGTTATGGCAGTGGATCGCTGCAAAGAATATACATATGACTTTGACAATGGGACTCGAATTACTATTCAACAGGAACTACTGGAGAACGAAGAGTGGAGTATTAGACTTTTAATGGAAGGCGAAATGCGACTTGAACATAATCACAATAAAACTTTTGATAAATTCGAATGCGTATCGTTGGAGTGTGACGGTTCAGATTGGTCTGCGGCAGCAAGTGTGGATTTTTTGCAGGAGGATAATGAGATGGTATTAGCAGAAATAGAACTTTGCATGTTGTATGAGGCTATGGACAAGCTGACAAAACGTCAAATGGAAGCCATCCGACTTTATTTTTATAAGGGAATGAGCCAACAGGCAATTGCACAAAAATTGGGGATTGGTCGGAGATCAGTTGGAAACTGTATTGAAGGAGCTTTGAAAAAAATTAAAAAAATTTTTCAAAAAAGTACCTCCCAAGCTGCTTAAGACGGTGTGCTTTATGAGAGAACAAATTTCTCAAATAAATGAAGGAGGTACAAACCTATGAATGCGGTAAGTAGACTTACAGCAAAAGAATTAAACCTGGCAGCGAGAACTGTGTTTGCGGAAGCAGCTACAGAAGGATTGAACGGCCAGATGGCAGTGGCGCAGACGATGTACGATCAGCTGCACCACAACATTATCGGAGCAGATGGTTCAGGCTTTGGAAAAACACTCGAAGAGGTTATTAAAAATGCCTACACCACACCAACCGATCAGGATATCCGGGGAAGTAGCTGTTTAGAGGCGGTAATTCGTGTATTTCTTGAGGGACAGAGGATTTTTACAGATCATTACGTGTATTTCTTTATGTCTGACAGAGGAAGCAGCTACTGGAGAAATTACTGGGATACCCACTACGTAAACATGGGAAAGCTCAAAAATCATACCTTTTGGGGAGTGGCAATTCCAGATGATGAGAAAACACAGCCGTTTGCCCGCTATGTGGCATCAGTGGATGATCCAGACGGATGGACATTTGTGTATGAAGAAGCCGGAAGTGACAAGGAACTTTTAGAAAGCTATCCTCGTCTGAATAATGGAAATCTTGTGGAAGTGCTTGGCACACAAAAGGGAAGTGATGGAGCAGTCTGGAACATGATTTCCATTGCAGGAGCATATGCCGGATATGTCAGAGCGGATCACCTAAGGAGAAAGTAGGTGCGTCATGCTTGAGACATTGATTTTATGCATGGCACTGGATTATCTGACGGGGATGATGGCGGCAGGCATCTTTCACAAGAGCAAAAAATCTGCACATGAAGGTCTGGAAAGCAGGAGCGGTTGGAAGGGACTTTGCAGAAAAGGAATCTCATTACTGATTGTGCTGGTGGCCTACCGTCTTGATTTGATTGCTGGAACTGATTTTATCTGCAATGCAGTGATGGCAGCGTATCTGGTGAATGAGTTGTTATCCATTACAGAAAATCTCGGATTAATGGGAGTGCCGGTGCCAAAGGTTTTAACTAGTGCGATTGATCTTCTCAGACAGAAGAGTGAAGCACAGGAAACAAACAAGATGCAGAGAGCCAAAGGGGAATTGGTCGAAGCAGGGGAAAAAGAACAGAAACATCAAGAAAGAGAATATCAAAAAAGAGAGGAAAAAGAATTATGAATGGAGTAAATGAAACAAATAAGTCTAATGAGATGATTACAGCTGATAGAATCGAAGCTGTAAAGCAGGAAGGACGAAGTCTGGTGCGCGAATGCATCAAGGAAAGAAGCCGTTTTTCTCGTGTATTTGAGACAAAGAATGGAGAAAAGGCAGCAGTTATATATCCGAAGGCAGTACATTTCAAAAAGGATGATGCATGGGAAGCAATCGACAATACACTTGTGCTTTCTAAAGATCAGCTCGCATATGAGAATGCACAGGGCAGAATGAAGGTAAGAATTGCGAGAATGCCGAAGCAAACTGATCATAAGAAAAAAATGATGCTGTTTAATCTGGAAGAGCATCAGAATGCGAACAGTGCTCTGCAGGATCAGACAGAAGAAAGGTCTGAAATCATTGAGCTTGCCAGTGTAGAGAAAGATGGATTTATGATTTCCTGGGGACTGAAAACACAGGGAGAGAAGCCCGTCATGTTTTCACAGGTGAATGAGTCAGAAGTGACAGCAGTTCCAGTAGAATTCAAACCGAATCTGGTTCGCCAACAGACAGTAGAAGAAAAACTTCTGAAGCTTTCCAAGCTGTCATCCGCAGGATATTTTAGAGAGATTCTTCCGGGGATGGATATTCGTTACCGTCTGGAATCTGAAGTAATGAAGGAAGAGATTATTCTGAAAAAGAAAGAGGCTGCAACAGAAACAATCACATTTGTGATGAAACATCCGGGACTTTCAATGCATGTGCTTGCAGATGGCAGTGTGGCTTTATGCAGGATGTTCGCACAGGAAGCAAAAGACACCGCTGAAATTTCAGATGAAAATGCTGTATTCTTTTTGGATGCACCAATTTTATTCGATAAAAATGGAGAAATCTTAAAAGCTGCTTATCAGATTGAAAAAGGACAGGGAATTTCTGAAATTACAATTAAAATGGATGCGTCATGGCTCATGGATGAAGGCAGAGCTTATCCTGTTACGGTTGATCCGACAGTTCGCATTGAGAAGAAACAGACAACCATTGACGATGCTTTTGTGCGTTCGAAAGATCCAAGCAGTAGCTATGGCTATAACTTCAGTGAGCTGGAGGTTGGAAAGAACCGACCGTATGAGATATGCCGTACTTTCTTAAAGTTTAATACACTTCCGCCACTTGAAAAGGGAGCTGTTATTACAGATGCAAGATTAAATCTGTATCAGTATCGATTTTCAGCAGACAATGGACAGGGCTTTCGTGTCAGTGCTCATGAGGTGACAGGTTCATGGGAGCAGCGTACTCTAACATGGAATAATCAGCCAAAATTCAAGCCGGAGGCATTGGACTATCTGACACTGGAAAATACCAATGGCATGGCTGTGCCGAAGACATTTGATGTGACAAAGCTGATTCGTGGCTGGTACAACAATCCGTCTAGTAATCATGGAATCGCATTAAAAGCAGTCAATGAGAATGTATATGCAACAGCGACATTGGTCTCCTCTGATATGCCGGTCAATAAGTATGGCTTGACAGCTGACTGTTATCCGATTGGAATTGTCTATTACCGAAGTACAAAGGGTCTTGAGGATTATTATAGTTATCACGAGCAGGAGTTAGGACGTACCGGAAGTGGTTATGTAAACCGATATAATGGAAATCTTGTATTTATTCATGAAGATGAAGGCACAAGTGGTATTCTGATGCCGGTCAGTGTCAGTCATGTGTACAATCTTTCTGATTGTGATACAAAGAGTCGTTTTGGAAAGGGATTTCGTCTGAGTCTGATGCAGGAATTGAAGGCATCTGGAAACAGTGATTATCCATATGTCTTAACGGATACCGATGGAACAAATCATTACTTCTACAAGGATACCTCCGATTCCAATAAGCTCAAGGATGAGGACGGACTGGGTCTTGTAATTACACAGACTTCAAGCAGCGAATACGATTCGTACCGAATCATGAAGGATAAGGATGAGGTACAGTATGTGTTTGGTCAGGATGGTTATCTGCGTCAGATTAAGGATACGTATGGAAATGCAATGAAGTGTCAGTATGGACCAAACAGTGCCGGAAATTATATTCAGTATGCAGAAGATCCGACAGGTGCGAGAGTTGTATTTAATTACAACAGCGATCTGACAAAGCTTGTCAGCATTACGGCAAATAAGAGAAATACTTCCTTTGCGTATGATGCCGCCGGTCATCTGACTAACATTACCTACCCAGATGGAAAGACAAGTCGTTTTGGTTATGATGGCGATAAGCTGATCTGGGCAGAAGGATCGGATAAGAGACGTATTGTATATGGATACCGAACCGATTGCGGTGTGGAACGTATTGCAAAGATTGGGGAAGGATATACGGATGCAGCAGGAAGTTTCCATACAGGAACAGAGATTGAAGTTACTTATCCGGAGCTTGGAACCACTGTTTTCACAGAGCCGGGTCTGGATGGAAAACTATCATCAACAGCAGACAATCATGTGTATACATGGAAATTTAATCGATTTGGTTCTCCTGCTGAGATCTCAGACAATGCCGGTCATGTCAGCACTTTCAGTCATTATGATGATGGTGCCAGACGTCATAAGCTGAGACAGTCGTCATTGACAGGAAAACTTGTAACCAATCTGCTAAAGAATACAGGATTTGATGCGATGGGTGAGTTTGAAGACGGCTGGGGCAATGCATCCGGTCTGACAGAAGCGTCTGCATGGGGCGTTGAACGTGTTACGGACAAGGGATACTTTGCCGATACCTCCATTCGAGTCACAAAGACACAGAAAAACAGCTTTGCCGCTGTGATTCAGGAGGTCTGGTTAGAAGCAGGAACTTATACACTTTCTGCCTATGCATTTGTAAAGGATGTTGCAGCGGTTTCAAACAATGCACAGGCAGGAGCAGGACTGGCAGTTCGTTTTGCGGATAAGTCGATGGCATATGGACTTGAATTTCTGACAGGAAATGCGGACACCGATATTGACGGCGGATGGAAGCGAGTAAGCCAGACCTTCACTGTAAGCAGCGCACAGGTTGTCACAATCTATGGTGGAATTTTTAACACAACAGGTACAGCATGGTTTGACTGTTTCCAGCTGGAGACAGGAGATCGTATGAGTGATTTTAACATGGTGAATAATGGCCGCTTTGCAAGAAACAGCACTAACGGTGTAAATGACTGGAACCATGTAAATCTGGTCGCATCCGATACAACAGTAACAGACAGTGAGAGAGGAAGTTGTCTTAGAATCACAGGAGAGCCTGACAAAGAAAAGCGCGTGCTTCAGGGAATCTATGCGAAAGGCGGCGAAGGTGACGTATTCCGTTTCGGTTGTTTTGCCAAGGCAGAAGCCATTCCGGGAAAGACGTTTCGTATTGCAGCAGCAGTCATCTATGCCGACGGAACCCATAAGTGGGAAAATGTGGATTTTGATCCATATCGAAGCGGCTGGCAGTATGTTTCCGGTGTTGTATCAACGGATGATGAGGACTCTGTAACCAACAAGCAGTATAC
>ERZ831773.3301-NODE-3301-length-10540-cov-16.050358_pt1 | contig 10540 bp, 8 predicted proteins | sample MGYA00519696_ERZ831773 | MGnify/ENA primary metagenome ERZ831773 (study PRJEB31850, sample SAMEA3708720) | human gut metagenome | biome: human gut; feature: human-associated habitat; material: faeces | place: China | collected 2014 ...
AAGGATTCGATGCAGGCATTATCATAGGGGTTACCCTTCCTGCTGAATGAATGTAACATTCCCTGATCCTGTAAGTATTTCTCGAATCCTTCACTGGTATACTGGCTTCCTAGATCACTATGAAGCACTATTCCCGTTGTATCAGGGATACTAAGGCATGCATTCTTTACAGCCTGTGTGGCAAGCTCAGCTGTTATATTTTTACCATATGCCCATCCTATGATTTTGCGATCATATAAGTCCATTACGGATGCAAGATAAGTCCATCCTTCATTTACTACATGGATATATGTGATATCAGTTACAAGCTTTTTAAATACTGTATCAGCACTAAAATCACGATTAAGGATATTTTCTTTATCATCAGGAACTGTACCCTGATTCTTTTGGTATTGATACTTTTTAACAACAATGCTTTTAATTTCAAGCTTTTTCATATGACGTTGAACACGTTTTACTGAGCAGGGGATATTTCTATCATTAAGTTCTCTATGGATCTTAATTGCCCCGTAACGTTTCTTAAATTCGTTATATATTGATAATACTTCATCGCTGAATTCCTTATATTCCTGTTCTCTTTTTGAAGGAACATGATTTAATGCAGCATAGTAAGTGCTTCTAGGGAATTGAAGTGCAGAGCACATCTGTTTTACAGTATACTTGTCTAAGTTAGCTTGAATAAAGGACACGTATTCAGTTATTGATTTTTGGCGAATATGGCAGTAGCTTTTTTTAATATTTCATTCTCAATTTCAAGGTCTTTCATTTTTTTCTGAAGAGCCTTGTATTCCTTTAAAGAAATAGTCTCTTCCTCTGTAATAATTGCTGGAGCAAGATTTTTAATCCATGTAGAGACTGTGCCTTTTGGTATGCCATATTCGTTGCTTAATTCAGTTACACCTTTACCAGCTTTACAATGCAGATCAACAATCTGCTGTTTAAACTCTGGGGTGTATGATTTTTGAATTTTAGCCATTGTGTTGAACTCCTTTTTCTATAAGTATAGCTTGTTCAACATTTCGTGTCTATGGTTATATTCTAGCACCACTTTCCTTACTTTGGAAAATGTCCTTTAATAGCATTTAACTATTTAGTTTTGAAAGGTTCAAATCGCTAGAACGTACCTTTTTAGTCCATATCAGTCCACCAAACAATAATAATTTGATGTCAAATTGATGTCATTTTTTGTGCTCAACACCGCAAACCCTTGGCTTAACAGTGATAAGGAAGTAATTCTTATTTTTACTGTTGGCTGACAGATTCGGGTGTTCAGGGCAACCGTAAGGCTGCAAAAGCTGTCTGTTTCCAACAGAAACAGACAGCTTTTAATTTGCGTTGAAAGCATCTCGCTGTTTTCTCTCGAGCGGGGCGGTCTTCCCACGGACCGCCCCTCGAAGCCGTTACGGCTCGATGATGTTGAAGGGGTTGGCTTCGGTGATCGGGAACTGGTTCATATTCTCCATCATCAGCGTCAGCAGCTCTGCGCTGCCCTCGACCTTGACGGCCTGTGTAACCGTTTCCTGATTGTTGGTCAGGATCGCAAACAGCGCATTCTTCGGGCAGGTAATAGACACGTCCGCATCATCAGACAATGTATCCGCATAGACCAGCAGCACACCATTCTTCACGCGGAGCATGTGCTGTTCGCCCACGTCAGGCAGGATCACGTTCATGGTGAAGTCGCGGTCAGCCAGCGCCTGCTTGTCCATGACAATGGCCATATAGTCAAACAGCATGGGCGCGGAGAGGACCTTGACCATGTCGCCGGTAGATTTGGTGGAAGCGGTGAAATTGGCGTTTCCATGGCGCAGCTCCTGCGCGGCGGTCAGATATTCGTTGCGCCACGGACCGGACTCCGCCTGATACCCCAGCTGCTCCAGTGCATCGGCGCACAGAAGCCGTGCATCGGTGTTCGTCGGGTCGGCAAAGACGATGGTATTTGTGACCTCGGCGACCCACTGATATTCACCCTTGTCAAAATCCGCCTTTGCCATTTGCAGGACATTGTCAACATCCCCCAGGTACTCCACCCATTTTTTTGCGCTGTCGCTTGGCATGAGGGGGTTCAGGTTGACAGGGTTGCTGTCATACCAGCCCATGAACTTCTGGTAGACCGCCTTGGCGTTGTGGGCGACCGTCCCGTAGTACTGGCGGGTGTACCAGATTTTATTGAGCGCCTCCGGCAGCTCGATCATGTTGGAGATCTCGTCGCTGGTGTAGCCCTGATTGATATAGGTCAGAGTCTGGTCGTTGATGAACTTATACACGGCAGCCGTGTTGACCATGTAGTCGTTCACCACGTTGTTTCCCCAATGCGGCCAGTTGTGGGACTGGAAGGTGACCTCCGCGTCCTTGCCGTAAAGGGAAATGGCCTCGGTGATAAAGCTTGCCCATGCCGCGCCGTCGCGCACCTCCGCGCCGCGCAGCGTGTAGAGATTGTGGAGCGTGCCGGTGCAGTTTTCCGCCATCCACAGCGCCTTGTACTGGGGCAGCCACGTGTTCATTTCGGCGGGCGCTTCCGTACCCGGCGTGAGCTGGAACTCCAGCTCCACACCGTCGATCGTCAGCTTTTCGCCAGACTGCGTGATTTCATAGCTGGGCGTCATGAACGAGACCGTTCCGGTGGACTGTCCCATGCCGATGCCCTGCGCCAGCTTGCCGGTCACGCCGGGGGTCAGAAGGATGCCATACTGATAATTGCTGCGGCGGCCCATACCCTTACCGGCGTAGACATTTTCCTTCACGGAGTGCTCCGTGAAGCCCACAGGCGTGATCACGGGGATCTTGCCGCTGGCGAGCTGATCTTCAATAGAAAGTGTCTCGTCTGCCTTATCCTCTTTCGCCATCACGCCGGCGATGCCGCCAAAATGGTCGACGTGGGAATGAGAGATGATGACGGCCTTGACCGGGAATTTACCAAGATTCTTTTCGATCAGCTGCATGGCAGCCTGACTGCACTCCACGCTCATCAGCGTATCAAAGACGATCCAGCCGGTATCGCCCTTGACAACGGTGAGGTTTGCCATGTCATAGCCACGGACCTGATAGATGCCATCCGTCACTTCAAAAAGGCCATAAGCGTGGTTATTTTTCGTGTTCTCCCAGAGACTTGGATTTACGCTGTCAGGCGCTTTTTCGTAATCGTCCAGGAACGCATAGGCTTCCTGACTCCAGAGGATCTTCCCATCCTCGTCCTTTAGTTCCAGTGTTTCCGGCGCGTCGATCAGTCCACGGGTGGCGAATTCATATTCCTGCTTATCATCGAAGTCAAGTTCATCGTAGATGGCGGCATTTGCCTTTGCCGTAAAGTCTGTGGCGGGCTTGACATCGGCAGTCAGACCCAGGTCTGCCTTTTCCGCGCCCGGCTCTTTGCGCCCATCCTGCGCACAGCCGACGCAGGACAGCAATAGTATCGATGTAAGAAGCATTGCTGCAATACGTTTCATAGCCATTCTTTTCCGTCTCCTTATTGTTCGCGGATAACAGGTGGCTGCCAGCTATCCAGTGCTGTCATATCCGGTACATAGATCCGCATGAACAGATGAAATTCCCCGTCGGAAACAGGCAGCCAGTTAGAGGCGTCTTCCGGTGCATCCTTGGACAGGATAATATCCAATGTGCCGTCCGCATTCAGCTTGAAGTCGGAACGGTCGTTGATGCAGTAGCGGTCGATGGAATTGTCAATGAGGAAATCATCCTCTCCGTAGGCGGTCACGGACCAGAAGCCGCCCTCCAGCGTGGGAGGAAGGGTTTCAAAGTGGAGTGTATACTTCTTTTCTCCGGTCAGCGCTGCGCCGGTCTCATCCACCGCTGTCTTGTGATAGATTGCCACGTCCACGGTGTTGGCGCCAAGCCCCACCAGCGCTACCATCGCGCGGTAGGTATACTCCGTGCCGAAGTCGCCAATGGGCTTGCCGTAATAGACCCACTGGCCGAGTTTCTGCGCATACTTCGCGCCGTCGGCGGCGGGCGGGTTGACCTGCATCAGAGCGTTAGCCGTATTGAAAAACTCTGCTGGCGTCATGGAAAGCACCTTGTTCACGGGAACAAAGTCATTTTCCTCTTTATAAGCTCCCTGCGGTGCGGTATACTCGCCTCCCTGTACATAAGCCGAAAGCGGCAGGAGCTGCATCTGCTCCTGAATAGCATAGACATTGGGCAGGTCCTCGTTCCCGGACAGCACCGTGCGGGTGATCGACCACATCGTTGCGGTGGGCACGTCCACGCGCGTCACACCGTCGGGCAGCTCGCCCTCCCAGCCGGGAAGCGCAATGGCATAAGCACCCGCCTTGTCCAACACGGCGGCGGTGTTCGTCCACGCATCCAGAAGCTGCACATTGCAGAAGCGATCCGTTTCCGGCAGGACGTAGACCATAGGCTCTGTGCTGATGTCAAGCCATGCCTGCGAATAGACGGTATCGACGTTCGGCGTCACGACGGTGCGGAAAGAGGCGTCCGCCAGCTTTTTTGCATGGTTGAACTGATTGATGGGCGCACGGCCAGTCATGGTCCCGTCCGTATTGGTCGATAATGTTTTGGTTGCGTCGGTCAGCACCAGCGGGAACGCATAGATGTATGCCTCACTGACCATTTCCCACACGGTTTCAGTATCCGGTGTATCCGGCTGCGTTTTTTCGGCAGAGCAGGCGGAAAGAAACCCGCAGGAAAGCAGCGTAAGCAGCGATAGTAGAATTGCAAGTATCTTTTTCATGTTGTCCTCCTATGATTCTCTTCTGTTTTTGGTCATCTCCTCGAAAGGGTTTGTGCGTATGGATTGACTATAAAGTCGTTTGTGATTTTCTCTTTATGGTAAACTATCGATTATTCCGCCCCTTTCTTTCCGCAAGCCTTGAAAGCTCTTTTTTGACCGCTTCGATTTGTGGGTTAAACAGCGCTCGCTCGGCAAAGATCATATAATTGTTGATGGCGAGGATCGACAGATGAACGAACGGCGCAACCTCTTCGTCGGTGCAGCCGAGGATCTCCGCAATCCTACCCGTGTAATAAGGGTATCTTGCCACAAGCCGCACAAGGGAAGGCTTTACCTTTTCTCCGTATTCGCGCGACACACATACGCTGACCAGAAAGCGCATGGTAGGCGACATTTTATCCGCCAGCTCACCGAGATGATCCATCATGCTTTTGATGTCACTAATATCTTCAAGCACGATGGCAAACGCGGCCTTTTCAATTCGACTGATCGCTTCCTCGGCGCAGGCAAGAACGATTTCCTCTTTGGTGGAGAAGTAATAGTAGATGCCGCCGTTTTGCAGCTTTGCCGCCTTACAGAGGTTCTTTGTCGTGGCAACGGTCAGCCCCTTTTCGACAAAGCAGTCAAGGCAGACGCCTACAAGCTCCTGTCTCTTTTCGGCTTTCTTTTCTTCCCGCAAAACACAATCCCCTCATTTCTGTGCATTATCCAGTGTTTCTTATAATAAGATATCAGACTTCACAAAATAAATCAGGCGATTGCTTGAATAAAATTGTAAATTTTTATGATCACAATGCTTAATCAAACATCACAACAGCCTCTTTCAGCAGCCGCACCTCCGGCAAGCTATGGATGTACCGAATCGCCGTCCTTGCAAAGACATTGGACTTTACCGTATCCAACTCTGCCAGCTAGACGATCTCCGCTGTGCCGGTTGCAAAGTCAAATCTGATCTCTCCCCATTCGCCGTCGTTGTCTACCTAATATAGGTAGACTGCGTGGACAAAGGGCTGACGCGTCCACAGGTCATGCAGAGGCTTTCGCCGCCAACAGTTGCTCTGATCTGCTGGTTTTCCTTCTTGACATGAACAATGCTCCCTTCGTAATTGACAGTGTTTTTATTTCACTGTCTCTCATAAAGGGAGCATATCAATCAGAAACGGGGGTGATTTTGTAGTTTTTTGACAGCTTTCCTTGAGTCTTACTTTGCAAGTACAACGGAAATTTTGATTTCCTTTTCCGTCTTGCTCAGGTCGAACGCGCCGCCGTCCGCGACGCTCACACGCAGCTCATACAGTGTGCCGTCAGAAAGCGTATCCACGGCGCTGCCTGCTTCATCCGTGATCGACCACAGTTCGTTGCTGACCTCCGCCAACATTCCGTCCGCACCGTAAGCATAGAGCTTCAGTCCAGCGGCATCCCCGGAAAGATTGTTCATCCGGAACGAGACCGTCGTGTTGTGGTGGACATTTTCGACTGTCACGGTGTTGCGCCAGCTTGCAGCGAAATTTCTGTACCGATTGTTATTTTGTATACATAATCTCATCTGTATATGTTATAATTCAATATAATACTTCATGTCTAAAGAAAGGAGTTTACGAATGAAGAACTGGAAATTAGGTACTAAAATCACACTAGGCATTACCATCATCGTAATCATTTGCATGAGCCTGCTTTACCTTACTGCAAATAAGACAATGACTGGCATGATGCAGGAATCTGAGCTTAATGTTATGAAAAATACCCTGAATGCCCAAGCAAGTCTGCTCAACGAATACGTCGCACGTCAGGAATCCATCCTCACTGCTTTCAGTAAAACACCTTGTGTCCGCGACTTTTTAAAGAATGTCAATAATTCTGAGCAACAGGCAATCGTACAAAGCTATACAGCGGACTATTATAGCGGTCTTAACAACTGGGAAGGTATTTATGTCGGTGAATGGAATACGCACATCGTTGCTCATTCCAATTCAAAGGTAATCGGAATGACTACCCGTAAAGGTGATAGTTTAAAAGCCCTGCAGAATGCCATGACACAAAGAAACGGTCTGTATGATGCCGGTATTATTGTCTCCCCTTCCTCCGGTGAACTTATTTTATCCATGTACTGCCCTGTATTTGATACAGATGGAAAAACAATCCTTGGATATGTAGGCGGTGGACCTTTTGTAAAAGAGCTTGAAAAACAGTTATATAATTTAAAAAGCGAAAATGACACCCTCCGCTACTATATGGTCAATACCGAAACTAATATGTACATCTTTGCAGATGACAGCAGTTTGATTGCCACCGACATTCAGGATGATATGCTGTTAAACATTATTGATAAAATTAAATCCGGCGAAACCAGTGGTGATCTTAACTACAAAAAAGGTTCCGATTCTTTTGTGGCAAGCTATCAGTCTATCGCAGAACATGGCTGGGCAATGGTTTCTTATGACAGTGAAAAGAACATTTATGAGAACGTCCACAAAAATATGCGCATCTTAGGTCTGATATGTATCATCTTCGTTTTAATCATCAGTGTACTGGCATTTATCACAATTGCAATCAGTGTCAGACCTCTGTTATATGTCGAAGATGCAATTATCCAACTTAGCAATTTAAAACTTGAAAAGAGCAAACGTCTTACGCCTTGGATCAATACCAAGAGTGAAATTGGAAAAATTGCAACTGCAATGAATTCTTTATATGATGCACTCAGTGGCATCATTGCCACTTTATCTGACTGTTCAACATCACTTAGCAGCTCTGCGACCGCAATGCAACGTTCTTCAGAAACACTGCTTAGTTGTGTGGCAGACAACTCAAAATCCACGCAGACATTTGCAGAACATTCAGAAGATATTAACGCTACTGTAAACGATGTAGGACAGCAGATTTCCGAAATGACAACGGTTGTTTCTGATATCGAAGAACGTATCCGTCAGGGTAATGTCCACAGCAGCGAGTTACTTCAAAAAGTGGAAAAAATGCAGACCTTAGCTAATAATTCCATGGTAAATACAAATACCCAGATTGCAGAAAATCAAAAAGCTATCGAAAATGCAATGGAAAAATTACAATCATTAATGCGAATTGATGAAATGGCATCTCAAATTTTAGATATTACAAGCCAGACAAACCTTCTGTCCTTAAATGCTTCTATTGAAGCTGCAAGAGTTGGAGATGCTGGAAAAGGATTTGCTGTAGTTGCAGGCGAAATCGGTAACCTCGCATCTAATTCATCCAAAACAGCCACAGATATTCAGGCTATCTGTAATGAAACTAAAAACAATATATCACATGTCAAAACTTGTTTCGATCAGATTATTTTCTTCCTGCAAAATGACGTCCAGACACAGTTTACAGAATTGGTTCAGGAAACCCAGGATTACTACCAATCCATTCAGGAAATTCAGGTTATTATATCCGAAATTACAGAAGAGTCTGAAACCTTTGTCAACACAGTACAAAATATTCAAAACCAGATCCATGCTATTTCAGATGTTCCTGATTCCGACCATATCAGCAGTCAGGATATCTTAGAAAAGGCAAGACAAACAGAAGAAACGACACAGGAAATGTCCGTTATCGTAAATCATAACAAAGAAAATGCGTTGGAAATTAATAATATTGTAGAACGCTTTTCTTGAAAAAATAATTAATATCATATGCCAAAATAGATGTACATCCACCTGTTCAAGTGATCGTACATCTATTTTTATGTGTCAATTTTTTTACTGATTTGATTTATCAATGAAATCTTTTTACTTCTCACTCCATATTTTTCTGTATTTCATAAAATAGTAAATACTCATGATCATACTGAGTATCTCGCCTGTTGTGATCGACAGCCAGATGTCGTCTATTCCAAGCAGATTCGGCAATACCATAATGCATTGATTTTAGCAATTGTTTCTTCATCTGTTGCAAACATTTTCAAAAAATCTTTATATGACATAACATCGTCTATATTATGTTGCATTAACTGTTTATGAAAATCAACAAACTTATCCATTGTCAAATCATGGAGTAAAGGTTGAAACTTATGATGCGGTTTTGATTTATGTAAAAAGTAAGACTGGAAAAACACTTACACCAAAGTTTTTAATGGAGGGTGATTTAGAAGATGAATTAATGAGGACATCAGAAGATACAAAAAGAATAGTACTTGATAATAGCGTTTCTGTAGAGGAAATAACAGAAATTGAGGTTGGTGGTAGCAATTCTAATTATTACAGTAATGACTATGAAGATGAAGAGTTTATAGAAGGAGATGATTATTTTTGAAGAGAAGAGCAGATTTGCTAATAGATGGAAAGTATAAAGTATAGATTATCTAAGCTTGATATGAAATGTAAGAATGTAGAGCAGGAAAATAAAAAGATAAAATCAAGTTTTGGGTATAAGTTATTTGGTCAAAAGTAATACATAATTGGTAGTATTATTTTTCGTATAGACAGCGCAAATCGATAAATTGGTTATGCGTTGTCTTTTTTGTGATTATCCACTGCATAAAAACGTGCAAATACACATAAAATAGTAATGGCCATTGATTAAATAAACGTTGGATGATATAATGTTATTACTAAAAAATGTGCCGATACACAAAAATAAGGAGTATAGATATGGAGATTAAGAGAAATGAATACCTTGAACAGTTAAAGATAAGAAAAGATAATGGGATGATAAAGATTATCACGGGAATCAGGAGATGCGGAAAATCATTCTTGTTATTTGTATTGTTTAAGAAATATTTGTTGGAGAGTGGTGTAGATAATGACCATATCATTGAGATTGCCTTAGATGGTATTGAAAATGAGGAGCTGAGGGATCCGAAAAAGTGTTATCAGTATATCAAGGACGCAATGAAAGATGAACAGAAATATTATTTGCTTTTAGATGAAGTACAGTTTATGCCGCGATTTGAAGAAGTGCTGAACAGTTTGCTTCGGATTAGCAATATTGATGTATATGTGACCGGAAGCAACTCGAAATTTTTATCCAGTGATATTGTAACTGAATTTAGAGGCAGAGGAGATGAGATAAGAATTTATCCGCTATCCTTTGCAGAGTTCTATAATGCTTATGAGGGAGATTATGATGATGCATGGGAGGAGTATATGATATATGGTGGGTTACCACAGGTGGCACAATTTTCTGTGGAACGCCAAAAGGCAGAATATCTAAAAAATATTTTTACCAATGTCTATATCAAGGATGTTGTAGAGAAAAATAAGATTCAAAATGTTGACGAAATTGGAACTTTAGTAGATATTCTAGCTTCTGCCATAGGGGCACCTACCAACCCAACCAAAATATCAAATACCTTTAAAAGTGAACGGGGGATCAATTACAGCAATAAAACTATATCCAACCATATAGATTATCTGGCAGAGGCTTTTTTGATTTCTAAAGCGGAACGGTATGATATTAAGGGAAGAAAATATGTGGGGGCTAATCTAAAATATTATTTTTCAGATGTTGGACTTAGAAATGCCAGATTGAATTTTAGACAGCAGGAACCTACTCATATTATGGAAAATATTGTCTATAATGAGCTACTTATCAGAGGCTATAATGTGGATGTTGGTATCGTAGAAGTGTATGCAAAGAATGATGAAGGGAAAACGACTCGTAAGCAGTTTGAGGTTGATTTTGTAGTGAATCAAGGTAGTCAAAGATATTATATTCAAGTAGCCTATGATATGACTTCTGAGGAAAAGCAGACACAGGAACTTAATTCATTTAGGAATATTCCAGATTCATTCAAGAAGATTGTTATTGTAAATGGAACAAAAAAGCCTTGGAGAAATGAGGAAGGCTTTGTAATCATGGGAATGAAGT
>ERZ831773.3318-NODE-3318-length-10495-cov-17.105364_pt1 | contig 10495 bp, 7 predicted proteins | sample MGYA00519696_ERZ831773 | MGnify/ENA primary metagenome ERZ831773 (study PRJEB31850, sample SAMEA3708720) | human gut metagenome | biome: human gut; feature: human-associated habitat; material: faeces | place: China | collected 2014 ...
TTGCACCTAATATTAAAGTGATATTAAAGACTGACTCTAAGGCACTTGACGAAGTCGTAGTAACAGCAATGGGTATCTCAAAAGAGAAAAAAGCGTTAGGGTATGCCGTACAGGATGTGAAAGGAGATAAGCTGACTCAAGCATCAAGTAGTAACCTTTCCAGCGCTTTACAAGGTAAAGTTTCAGGAGTAGAGATCTCACCGTCATCAGGTATGCCGGGTGCCTCTTCCAAAATGACTATTCGCGGATCACGCTCGTTTACAGGAGATAACACTCCCCTGTATGTTGTGGATGGTATGCCTATCTCATCATCTACAGACTTGGATACTTTCAACTCTGTTACAGGCTCTGACTATGCAAACCGTGCGGTAGATATCGACCCGAATGACATTGAAAGCATCAACATCCTGAAAGGTCAAGCTGCTTCTGCTCTGTATGGTATGCGCGCATCAAATGGTGTGGTAGTAATCACTACCAAGAGCGGTAAAGGTGCACGTAAAGGTAAACCGGAAGTTACCATCAACACTGGTTTATCATTCGATAAGGTTTCTACTATGCCGGATTTCCAAAAAGAATTCGCACAAGGATTTAATGGTGCTTTTAGCCCATCAGATTCTCGTTCTTGGGGCCCTTTGATCTCAGAACTGGCTAACGATCCCAAATATGGTGGTAATACGGATAATACCTATACTCAGAAATACGGTAAACATCAGGGGCAATACTATGTAGACCAGCGTGCCAAAGCAGGACTGGACCCATGGGCCACTCCTCGTGCATATGACAATGCTAAAGATTTCTTTAATACAGGTGTAACGTGGAACAGCAGTGCAAACGTGGCACAAAGCCTCGATAAAGGAAGTTACTCTTTGTCTTTAGGAAGTACTACTGCAAACGGTATTGTACCTTCTACAGGTATGGATCGTTATAATGCAAAACTAACTGCACAAGCTCAATTGAACAAGAATTGGTCTACCGGTTTCAATGGAAACTTCGTTTATTCTAAAATCAAAAAGCAAACCGGTGCCAACAATGGTATCCTGGCAACTGTATATGGTGCACCGTCCAGCTACGATTTAGCCGGTATCCCATCACACATTGATGGAGATCCTTATACACAAAACACGTATCGTTCGACAGGCGGTTTCGATGGTGCTTATTGGGCCGTTGAAAATAACTCTTTTAAAGAACGTACTCAACGTTTTTTTGGAAATGCATTTGCTAAATATTCTACTGATTTCGGTACAGAAAATCATAAACTGGATGTAAAATACCAGTTAGGTACCGATGCTTATACCACTAACTATACCGATACATGGGGATATGGACACTCCAACGGAACAGGTAGCATTGAAGAGCAGAGCGTTACAAACAATGAAATAAATTCATTGTTAACTGTTACTTATGACTGGAAAATCACTCCGGAACTTGACTTAAATGTATTATATGGTAATGAATTAGTCGATAATTCTTCAAAATACAAATACAACCTCGGAAATAACTTCAATTTCCCAGGATGGAACCATATAGCTAACGCATCAATCTATTCGTCTACAGGAACCTACCATCGCGAGCGTACCGTTGGTAACTTCGGTAACATTTCATTAGCATATCGTAGCATGCTGTATTTGAATGCTACTGTTCGTAATGATATTGTTTCATCCATGCCACGCAACAACCGTTCATTCACTTACCCTTCCGTTTCTCTTGGTTTCATCTTTACCGAATTGGAAGCACTGAAGAATGATGTTCTGACTTATGGTAAAATTCGCGCTTCTTATGCAGAAGTAGGGCAGGCAGGTACTTACTATCCTTCTTACTATAAAACTCCGGTCTATGGTGGCGGATTCTCGTCAGGAACTCCTATCCAGTATCCTATTGGATCGATCAGCTCATATATTCCATATTACAAAATTTATGATCCTAACCTGAAACCTCAGAACACCAAATCATACGAAATCGGTGCAGACTTCAGTTTCTGGAACGGTTTAGTTTCATTGAACTATACATATTCACGCCAGAATGTAAAGGATCAGATATTCGAGGTGCCTTTGGCTACTTCTACCGGATATAGCGAATTGATCACAAATGGTGGATCGGTACATACAAACTCACACGAAATCACTTTGAGTGTAAATCCGATCCAAACTAAGAACTTCAACTGGGATTTTGCATTCAATTTCTCTAAAATCGACAACTATGTCGATAAATTAGCTCCGGGTGTATCAAGCATCATGTTAGGAGGTTTTGTTGATCCGCAAGTACGTCTGAGTGCCGGTGATAAATTCCCGGTTATCTATGGTACAAGCTATCAAAGAAACGAAGATGGTCAGATTGTCGTAGATGAAAACGGTATGCCGACATTAGGTGAAAACAGAGTGTTGGGAAGTGTATCTCCTGACTTCAGACTGGGCTTCAATACTACTTTTGAATTTTATAAGTTCCGCCTCTCTGCAGTACTTGACTGGAAGCAAGGTGGATGTATGTATGCCGGTACTGTGTCAACACTCGACTATTATGGTGTAACCCAGAAATCAGCAGACTATCGTAAAGCTGATTACTTCTACTTCAATAAACCGGCTGTAAAACAGTTGGCAGATGGTTCTTACGCACCTAATGACATCAAGATCAGCGGTGAGAACGCTTATAATTACTTCGACAGATTGAGTACGATCTCTGAAGCCGGAGTATACGGTTCTTCATTCTTGAAACTACGCGAAATCGCTTTAAGTTATCCGGTACTGGATAAGTCATACTTAGGCGTAACAGTAAACGTCTTTGCACGTAACTTATTGCTTTGGTCAGAAATGGATAATGGTATTGACCCTGAATCATCACAGGGAAATAACAACATGGCTGGTGCTTTCGAACGCTTCTCGCTCCCGGGAACATCAAGCTATGGTTTTGGTATTACAGTTAAATTCTAAAAAGGACAAAAATGAAATCAATATTTAATTTATCAAAAGGCATATTGTCTGTGGCATTGATTTCCGTTGCATTTGCTTCCTGTTCGGAAGATACAATGGATCGTATTAATGAAGACAAAGACCACACAACCAGTGTACCTGCCAAATTCATCTTGGCTGACGTAATCACTGCAACTGCATTTAGCAATATCGGAGGCGACTTTAATACATATTATTCTACCTACGTAGAGCATATGGTTGGAGTAGACAATCAATTGGCAAATGCGGAAAAGCGTAACGGAGAGCCTTCGGCATCTTCTACTTTTAACAATGTATGGGGTAATTTATACTCTACACTGAAGAATGCACGTATCGCAATTAACATAAGCTCAAATGAGGTTTCAGCCAATTATACAACCAAAGGTATTGCCGAAGTATTGGCCGCAATCAATGCAGGACTGATCGCAGACTCATTCGGTGACACTCCTTTCAGCCAGGCTGCCCTTCCGGAATTAGTCAATGGACAACCCCAGTTTATGACTCCGGAATTAGATAAGCAAGAAGCTATTTATACTACCATTATGGAATATTTGGATGCAGCAATCACTGATCTTCCCAAAGGTGACAAAAGCGATGAAATTGGTGAGTATGACTTCATATATAAAGGTGACGGAGAAGCATGGTTAAAACTAACATACGGCTTGAAAGCTCGTTATACAATGCGTCTGTTAGCTCGTTCTTCTTCAAAAGAAGCTGATTTACAAAAAATTTTAGAGTACATAGAGAAATCATATACATCTATTCAGGATCAAGCTGCTTTCTCTATTTATAGTGCAACAAACTTAAACCCGTTATTTGACTTCCAGTGGAGCCGTGACGGATTGGCTGCAAGTAAAAGCTACGCTGATAAACTAATAGAACGTAAGGATCCGAGATTACGCCGTATCTTTTGCATTGGACAAGGTAAGGTAACTGGAGAAGAAAAAGCTGTGTCCATCCAAGTAACCGGTGCAGATGACCCAAGATTCCTTATGGCCGATAACGGTACGGCAGAGTCTGTTAAATATGAATATAATACTCCTATATTCGTATATTCGCAAACATGTCCAACCTTATTAATGAGCTATCATGAATTACTTTTCCTGAAAGCTGAAGCATTGGCTCGCTTGAATAAGACCAATGATGCGGCAGATGCTCTGAAAGATGCTATTGTTGCAGCCATTGCAAATGCAGAAACAGGTGTAACAGCTGCACTTAACGCTCCTACAGTAAAAAGTTACGGAGGCGTTAAAGAGACTACCAAAGCTATCACAACTGCTGAAGCAGAAGAGTATTTCACCAACAACGTAAAACCATTATTCGATGCCAATCCTGTAAAAGAGGTAATGGTACAGAAATATATTGCATTCCTTGGAGCCTTCGGTGAGACAACAGAATGCTATAATGATGTACGACGCCTCAAAGCAATGGGCGAGGAATATATCAAACTGGACAATCCTTACAAGTTCCCACTTCGCGCACCTTACGGAGCAGATGATGTAAGTGCAAACCCGAACGTAGAATCTGCATTTGGAAACGGCCAGTATGTATATACCGATCCGGTTTGGTGGGCCGGTGGTAGCCGCTAATCAGCATAATACTTTCTAAAGTATTTATCAAACAATAAAGAGAATGCCCGGATTTACATATAAAACGTATCCGGGCATTCTTCTTTTTCTGAACGAATCAGTATCTGATTTATAGCAACCCTTCCTTCAAGATACCTACCAATATCGGATGCAATCCACTGACAAAACACTCAACAGCAATCACCATCAAAATAAGTCCCATCAAACGCATCATCACGTTATTTCCGGTCTCCCCCAACACTTTAACTAATCGGGTAGACGCACGCAGAATCAAGAAGGTAATAAAATAGATCAAAGCAATAATGCCAATTAACGTTCCTTTCATTTCAATGGTATGGGCATCCTCCATCAAAACAATGGCATTAGCTATCGCCCCCGGACCACAAAGCATAGGTATGGCAAGTGGAGTGATCGAAATATCGTCAGCATAGGTTTTAATCTCTTCATCTTTCAATTTCATCGGAGTGTACCGTGCCTGCAACATATCAAAGCCTATCTTGAAAATAATCACTCCACCTGCAATACGAAATCCGTTGGTCGAAATACCGAAGAATTTAAAAAGGAATTGCCCTGCAAAAACAAATACCATTAAAGTGATAAACGAGACGAAAGTGGCACGGCGAACAACCGCTTGCCGCTCTTTATCAGTCATACCATGAGTCATGGTCAGAAAAACGGGCATTGTACCCAACGGATTAGTCAATGTAAAGAAAGAAGTGAAACAGAGTAAAGCAAAAGGCAAGAGAGTGTCCATAGTTGTATTTTTATGCGTTCTATATTGAACGCAAAAATACAATATATCTATAAATGTTACAACAGTTCCACCAACTCTTTCAAATCAGTCATTGAATAAGTAGGACGGAAAGGAAAATCAGTGCGTCCGGACACATTATAATAAGCCTGATGCATTCCCACTCCATAGGCACCAACAATATCAGCTTCCCAACTATCCCCAATCATTAATGATTCACGTAGTTCGGATTGTGTAGCCGACAAAGCAAAATGAAAAATTTCCGGCCAAGGCTTCATCACTCCCAGATCTTCCGAAAGAATTATTTTATCAAAATATGTATCAATGCCTGCCGAACGCATTTTACAGGATTGCAATTCCCTGAAACCATTTGAAAGAATATACAAATTATATTTAGGTGCCAAATACGAAAGTACCTCTTCCGCATACGGCATTAGCCTCCTTTTAGTAGGAACTATCAAAAAGAAATCGTCAGAATAACGTTTTGCAAGCATTTCATCGTCAACGCCAACAGCTTTCAAAGGATATAAAAAACGCTGTCGATTCAACTCTTCTTTAGTCACCTCCCCGTTTCCATATTCTACCCACAACTCCGCATTCCTCTTTTGGTAAAGAGAATAAAAATGGGAAAACGAATCGAAATACCTTCCCAATCCATATTTATCGTAAACTTCTTCAAACGTATCATACGCATTTTGGGAAAAGGCCCAGAGAGTATCATCTAAATCAAAAAACAGGTTTCTATATTTCATATTAATATATCAGGTACATTTCAAAAAAGAGAGCACGGATTACATACTGTGTAGTCCGTGCCCTTATCAGTTACGTTTGTTTTATACTACTTATTTGACCTGGATTACCAGATATTTAGATACACTCCAGAATTCTTTCGGATTCGTGATCTTCAAAGTCAGCTGACCTTTATCATCTTTAACCAGCTCGTAAGATTTAGCCGGATGAGTAGTGAGCAAATCAGCACGTTTAGAATATAATTTAATCTCTTTAGTAGTACGGATATCGATCTGAGTAAAATAATCCTTGTTGAAATCCGCACTCTTCAGCACATCCCCTTTCTCAAGAATCTTCTGAGATTTAAGTTCCGATTTAGTACCAAACACAAACCATGCACTATTGATGGCCTTATCCTGTTCTGCTACGGTCTTTGCCTTGGCTTCATTTTCAGCAGCCAATGACTCTTTATCGGCAGTCAGTCCAGTTACTGCAGCATCCAATTCCTGAATACGGATATTCTTAGAAGCTAATTCAGCCTGAAGTTCTTCGATACGCTGAGTTTTAGCAACCAACTCCTGAGTCAAAGATTCAACGGCTTTTTTCAATTGTGCCGAATTATTCTTACTATTCTTCAGCATAGCCTGCAACTTAGCGATCTGTGCCTTGTTTTCTTCCATCTGTTTCGTGATGAATTCAATATCAGATGCTATTTGTTGTTTTGCGGTTGCAGAATTCTCAGAGATAGTGCCACGGGTCAAGTCAACACGGCTTTCAGCTGCGTTTATTCTACGAAATCCTTCCTGAACTTCGTTGAAAGTACCCATCATTTCGTCCAATTCGGCATTGCGCTGGGTCAACTCCATCAAAAGAGAATCATTTTCTGCCTTCAGGTCCTTACTTCCACCACCCAGGCCGTTACACGAAGCCAACATAGCTGCGCATACTAATAAAACTACTAACTTTTTCATACGATTACGTTTTACGTTTTTAAATGAAGTTATTATTAATCGTCTATTCCTGCAAGTACAATCACAATCTCTCCCCGGGGTTCGGTAACGGTAAAGTGTTCTATCAATTCACTCAAAGTCCCGCGAACCGTTTCCTCATGAATCTTTGAAATTTCACGGGACACAGATACCTGACGTCCGGAACCGAAATATTCGGCAAACTGTGTCAATGTTTTCAGCAAACGATGTGGGGATTCATAAAACACCATTGTTCTGTGTTCATCCACCAACGATTTCAATTTTGTCATACGCCCCTTTTTCTGAGGGAGAAAACCTTCGAAACAAAACTTTTCGTTAGGCAATCCCGATGCTACCAACGCCGGAACAAAAGCTGTCGCTCCAGGCAGGCATTGTACTTCGATACCATTGCGCACACATTCACGAACTACCAGAAAACCCGGATCAGAAATTCCCGGTGTTCCGGCATCCGAAATCAAAGCAATGGTTTCTCCTGCCTTTATTCTATTAACAACACTCTCCACCGTTTTATGTTCATTAAACTTATGGTGGGATTGCATCACGTTTTTAATCTCAAAATGTTTCAGCAAGATTCCGGAAGTACGGGTATCCTCCGCCAGAATCAAGTCGACCTCCTTCAGGACTTTAATAGCCCTAAATGTCATGTCCTCCAAATTCCCGACCGGCGTCGGTACCACATATAGTTTTCCCATATCCTAATAATCGCGTTTTTATATAAAGTACTTTTTGAGAAGTTCCACTAAATCAGCTTTAGCTTCATTTTCCTCTTCCACCTTTATTTTAGAAGATAAGAAAACAAGAGCCGCATCCAGTGAATGCATCTCCCCAATCTGTTGCAACACATGATTCATTTGCTCCATGCTTCCCCCAAACAGTTCACGGGAAAAGCGAAACGAATCATTCAGACTGATTGAACGGCGTAAATCTCCAGCTGTTTTAATCCGCTCGGCCAAAATAGGTGTAGAAGCCGTATTGGTTTCAATCTTCATAGATACTTCAGCCGATTGTGCCGGTTCTACGGTCACTTCAGGCAATTCCAATTGTTCAGATTCCGGCATCTCCGGAGCCTCCGGAACTATTACAGGCTCTTCATCTTTCTCCGGGTTACCCACAACTATTTCTTCTTCTTCTTCTTCTTCTTCTTCTTCTTCTTCTTCTTCTTCTGCTGCTGCTGCTGCTGCTTCTTCTGCTGCTGCTGCTGCTTCTTCTGCTGCTGCAGACACAGGTTCCGGCATTGGATTTATAATCCGGTCAGGAAGTTCGTTTTCCGGTAGTGCTCCCCGATCCAACTGTTCCAGTAAGATGTCCAACCGGCCACGCATTTGCACAATATTTCTCTTTGCCACTTCACGCAAAGCAGAATTCGGTTTACGCGAAACGGCCTCCATCAGGCATTTAAGTTCCTGAATATCCAATTCTATATCGTTCAACAATGCTTGCATATCTACATCTGAATTTCTTCTTGAATGACTTCGCAAATGTAGAAATAAATAATGAAAAAACACCGAGAAGCCAATAAAACTATTACTTTTGCAACCAATTATAACATACATCAGCATGGTATTATTTTCAGAAGATCATATACAAGAGACGAGAAGAAGAGGAAGAATTGAAGTAATTTGCGGTTCCATGTTTTCAGGAAAAACCGAAGAACTGATCCGTCGCATGAAGCGGGCCAAATTTGCCCGCCAACGCGTAGAGATATTCAAACCTGCCATTGACACACGCTATTCTGAGGGGGACGTTGTTTCACATGACAGTAATACCATTTCCTCCACCCCCATCGACTCTTCAGCCAGCATACTGCTTTTCACATCCGAAATTGATGTGGTAGGCATTGACGAGGCACAGTTCTTCGACAGTGGTTTAATAGATGTATGCAATCAATTGGCAAACAACGGAGTACGTGTCATCATAGCCGGATTGGACATGGACTTCAAAGGCATACCGTTTGGTCCGATGCCAGCTTTGTGTGCCATTGCCGACGAAGTATCCAAGGTACATGCCATTTGTGTAAAATGTGGACAATTAGCCTCTTTTTCACACCGTACGGTGAAAAACGACAAACAGGTGCTATTGGGTGAAACAGCCGAATACGAACCTTTATGTCGGGAGTGTTACCAGAAAGCCCTGCAAGAGGACAAAGAAAAATCATAATGACCTCACGGTAGCAAAGCCCGGACATTTCCGGTGAGGTCGCACATCAAACGTCAGATTATTATGGAAAGGAAAAAGATTACATTTGATAGTTTCATACGTGGTTCCATCTGCTGTGCGCTCATTGTGGGATTACTGATACTTTTTAAAAGGCTCAGCGGCGTGCTGCTACCTTTTTTTGTGGCATGGCTTATCGCTTATATGATTTATCCGCTCGTCAAATTTTTCCAGTATAAATTACGCTTTAAAAGCAGGATCATTTCTATTTTCTGCGCATTGTTCAGCATTACCATAATAGGAATTGCCATTTTTTACCTTTTAGTGCCCCCAATGCTTGCCGAAATAGGACGAATGAATGATCTGTTGGTTACTTATCTGACTAATGGTGCTTATCGTTCCGGAACAGTACCTCCTACTCTTTCGGAATTTATCCACAGGCATATCGACCTTCAGGCACTGAACCGAATCTTAAGTGAAGAAAATATAATGAATACCATTAAAGAGACTGTTCCTAAACTTTGGGCACTCGTTGCGGAATCTATTAATATTCTGTTTAGCGTATTCGCTTCATTCATCATTTTATTATATGTGGTATTCATCTTGCTCGACTATGAATCCATCGCAGAAGGATGGCTTCACCTGTTACCAGGCAAATACCGTACCTTTGCATCCAATCTGGTCAATGACATACAGGATGGAATGAATCGCTATTTCCGCGGCCAGGCACTTGTTGCCTTCTGTGTCGGCATCTTGTTCAGCATTGGGTTCCTGATCATCGACTTTCCGATGGCTATTGCCTTGGGACTTTTCATCGGTGCCCTCAATATGGTTCCATATCTGCAGATTATCGGCTTCTTGCCCACCGTCATATTAGCAATCCTAAAAGCTGCTGATACCGGTGAGAATTTCTGGGTAATCCTGGCAGGCGCCCTCGTTGTTTTTATTGTTGTTCAAGCCATCCAAGATGGTTTCCTTGTCCCAAGAATCATGGGAAAGATCACAGGGCTCAACCCTGCCATCATTCTTTTATCTCTTTCCATCTGGGGATCCTTGCTCGGGATGTTAGGTATGATCATAGCACTCCCGCTCACCACCCTAATGCTCTCCTATTATCAACGTTTCATCATCAACAAAGAGAGAATAAAATACGACACACATGAAACATCTGATAATCAGAAGATAGAGGAAGATGACGAAAAATAAATAAAACTTTTTTCACCCAAAAGCTTGCAGATATAAAAAAAGTCACTACCTTTGCACCCGCAATCAGGAAATAACTGATACGCAAATAAGGATTGATTCGCTAGCTCAGCAGGTAGAGCACAACACTTTTAATGT
>ERZ831773.3321-NODE-3321-length-10487-cov-3.089149_pt1 | contig 10487 bp, 10 predicted proteins | sample MGYA00519696_ERZ831773 | MGnify/ENA primary metagenome ERZ831773 (study PRJEB31850, sample SAMEA3708720) | human gut metagenome | biome: human gut; feature: human-associated habitat; material: faeces | place: China | collected 2014 ...
GAAACGAAGCTCCGCCCCCGGCGGCCCCGGCCCCCGGTCTGCTGATCGGCAAGAATTACGAGACCGTCCACGGAGCCGCTGACGGCCCGGCGCTTGATCTCGTTATTGGTAGAGTCGATGGTGGGGAGACACACGATCTCCTGACCGATGTGGTGCCCTGTAAGCCGCTGCCGCAGCTCCTCCGGCCGCAGACTGTCAGCAAGAGATATCAGGCGATAGCCGCGGTTGGTCACGGATTCGATCTCGTGGCCCTCCTGCCGCAGCACAGCCACGGCTTTGCTCACCGCCGCACGGCTGACACCCGCTGCCTGCCGGATGACCTCACCGGAGACAAATTCCCCGGGGCTTTGGCGCAGCAAACTCAGAATCGTATCCTTTGTCATAATGATATACCTCCCCATACTCCACATCATAGCAAATATCACCCCGATTGTCAACTTAATTTTAAAAAATGGTTGACAATCGGGGCGCGCTCTGCTACACTGCAAGCAAATTCACTCTTTGGAGGCAGTTTATGAACCAACATCGTACCCTACGCAGCCTGATTTTAGCCGCTCTGTTAGGGGCGCTGACCGCCATCGGCGCGTGGCTTCAGATTCCGGTGGGCATTACATCCATCACGCTTCAGTTCCTCTTTACCGCGTTTGCCGGTGTGCTGCTGGGCTGGAAATGGGGAGCGGTGTCCCAGCTATTGTATGTAGCTATCGGCCTTTTGGGCCTGCCGGTCTTTACGCAGGGCGGCGGCATCGGCTATGTGCTTCAGCCCAGCTTCGGCTTTTTGCTGGGGCTGATTCCCGCTGCGGCGGTCATCGGCGCGCTGACAGCCCGTCATCACAGCCATCCCGCCGTTTTTCTGGCGGCGCTGGTGGGAGACCTTGTGCTGTACCTTGTCGGTGTGCCGTATATGTACCTTATTATGCGGCTGTACCTCGGCTCGGACGCCACGCTGGCGGCGCTGGTGATGAAAATGGCGGTGTTCATCCCCGGCGATCTCATCAAGCTGGCCATCGTCACGCTGGCTGCGCCGCCGCTGCTGCGCTGCTTGGAAAAGGCGGGCTATACGCGGTCATAAAAAAGGAGGGCCGTTGGCCCTCCTTTTATTTCGATAGATTACGCCGTGCTTTGGCTGTCTGCTTCGCGCAGTGTGTTTTTACCTCAGTCGCAGGCACCGGTGTGTACCACCTTGCCGATGTTCCACAGGTGAGCGGCCTGCTGAGCGGCGATCAGCCGTTCCTCTGGCGTCTTGTAATCGACATGGGCCGTTTCTGTGCCGCAGTCCATACACATCACGTAAACGCACCAGTTCTGCTCATCCTCAATGGCGCCGACACCTCGGCACACGGGGCAGTCCTCCAGCTCAATCTCAAGAATAGGGTCGTCCATCATTGTTCTCCTTTACTTTAAAAAAATTATCCTCAAAACTTCCGGCTGCTGCCGGAAAAGCCTCGGCTGTTGACAGTGGTGCCGCCCCGGTAGCCGCCGCTGGGGCGGTGATTGCTGCTGGGCGGCGGGGCAATGGGGGTACGCAGCGTGGTGGAGTGGAGGTAGTGGTCCGTCCGCACCTTCAGCTGCACGGCGCTGGTCATATACGCTCCGGCGTTTACCGCCCGGCGGGCGGTCTTCATGTGTCCCTTCATAATGCCGCAGGCAATGAAGGCAATGATCGCCGCCGGAATCAGGGCCATGGCGAAGAAGGAAGCGAAGGCCGCGCCGAAGCTCACAGGCTCCTCCGGCTCCACATCCACCGGCGTGCCGTTTGCGGCCTCGGAGAGAAGATAGCCGCAGGTGTCCAGATAATGCTCCAGACCCGCGTACCAATCGTCATTTCCGAAGTCGGAGAGAAAGGCGTCATAGAGCACCTCCTCCCGGCCGTAATCCGTAAAGGCCGTGTTGCCGCTATCGCCGTGTACGGCAATGCTGACGTCCCGGGTCTCCGTACTCACCGCCAGCAATACGCCGTTTTGGCTATCACCCAGTCCCAGCGCGTTTTCCTCAAAGACATCCTGCGCGAAATCAAAAATATCCTCGTAGCCGTAGACCGTGAAATCCGGAAGCAGCAAAGCGTAAACACCGCAGCCGTATTCATCGGCAAGGCTCTGGGCGGTATCCTCCAGCGAGGCAAGCTCCTCCGCTGTCAGGACGCCGCCAAGGTCGGTAACGGCTGCGCCCTCTGTTATGGCGGGGCCTGCCGCCAGCGCCGGTACAGTGAGGCACAGGGATAGAAGCAGGAGCGTTGCATACGCGAAAAAGCGTTTCATGCGTCCCACCTCCTTACAATGCCGCCGCCACGGCGCCCACAAGGGCCACCGCCGCGGAAATGCCCGCCGTAATTCCGGCCCACCATGTCCAGTACCGCTTCCGGGAGACCGGCAGGTCGCTGACCATCTTCCCGGTCTGGCCGTTCATGGGAAAAAGGAAGTTTTTACCCTCCAAATGCGTAATGAGGAGCCAGACCGGCATCAGCGCACAGCGGACCTTGCCCCGGCGCAGATGGGCCTCCTTTTTCACCGGCATGCAGGTCTCATAGCCTACGGCTTGACGCTCCATGGCATCGATGGCGGTGCTCTCCGCCCGCTGCTCCGCCCGGGGGCTGCATTCCTCAATGCTGACATCGGGGATATCCGCGAAAAAGCCCGGGAGGTACGCGGTGGAAAATTCCTTCAGCTCGCCGTAGTCAAAGGGTTCCAGCGCGTCCATGTAATCGTCCGGCATTTTCCGGGAGGCGGCCGCCGGAATTTTTTCAAAGCTCACGGTCCCCGCCCGGCGCAGAGCAAAGTGCCGGGTGGTGGTGATGCGCTCCCGGCCGGTGACAATGACGCTGCTGCGGGTAGCCATGAAATCCACATCCGCCTCCGCCTGTCCGTCAAAGAGCCAGAACGGCACATAGACGCCCTTGATCTCCTGAATATGGTTCTCATCGGAGAAGCGCTTGGGCAGCAGCCGCTTGCCCTTGTAGTGGGCCCGCAGGGCGCTGAGGGCCTCCTCCCGCCCCACCTTGAAGGGGATGACGAGATCGGGCTTCAGTGCGCCGGTGAACTGGCCGGGGATGATAGTGTTGTTGCCGCAGTAGGGACAGGAGGTGGCGGCGGTGGCCTCGTCGCAGATCAGCTCCGCGCCGCAGGAGGGGCAGTGGTAGGTTTTCAGGTGGGCGGCGTCAGCGCCCCAATCGCCCTGCGCCTCCGGCGCGTCCCACTGTCCGGCGTCCGCCTTGGCTGCCTCGGCCTCCTTTTGAAAGGCTTCCTCCGCCTGCTTCTGCTTTTCCTCGCTGAAGGCCTCGGCCTCCTCCACCGTATAGCTGCTGCCGCAGTAATCGCACTCCAACCGCCCAGTGTCCTGCGCGTAGCGCAGAGGCGCCGTGCAGGCGGGACATTTAAATTCTGTGACCTGTGTGGACATAAGTCCCTCCTTTCAGATCTGTGCCGTGCCGGCTCAGATCAGGTCGCCATCGTTGAAGGGATCGCCGCACTCCGGGCAGAACTTGGGCGGGTTGCCGGGGGTCTTCGGTTCCCAACCGCACTTGCTGCAACGGTACCGGCGCTCCTCAGCAGGGCGGGGCGCACCGCATTCGGCGCAGAATTTGCCCTCGTTCATCGCGCCGCACCGACTGCATTTCCAACCGGCAGCGGGCCGGGGCTTTCCGCATTCCACGCAGAATTTTCCGGTGTTCTCCGCGCCGCAGGCGCACCGCCAGCACTCCGCTGCGGGAGCGGCGGCCTGCGGGGCCTGTTGGGCCTGTGCCGCCTGCTGCTGTCCCATTTGATAAAGTGTCTGGGCGTTGGTGCCGCCGACCTGACCGGCCATATTCATCCCCATGAACGCCATGGCGGGACCGGCATTGGGATTGGAGGCCGCCATTTTCATGGCGTCGCCCTGACTGGCCACCAGATGCGCGGCGCCCCGGGCGGGGTCGATAAAGGCCGCATTGCGCTGGAGCTCCTTGATGGTCTTTTCGTCCTCCTCATTGGCGGTGACGCTGGAAACGCCGCAGGAGACGATCTCCACGCCCCGTAGCTCCCGCCATTTGGCGCTGAGAATCTGGTTCAGCGTGTCGGCCAGCTCCATGGCGTGACCGGGGAGGGCGGAGTAGCGGATGCCCAGTTCGCTGATTTTGGCAAAGGCGGGCTGGAGGGCGGTGAGCAGCTCCGTTTTCAACTGGCTGTCCAGCGTGGAGCGGGGATAGTCCTCCGTCACGTTGCCGCAGACATTGGTGTAAAACAGCAGGGGGTTGGAGATATGGTAACTGTACTCGCCGAAGCAGCGAACGCCCACATCCATGTCGATACCGGCCCGCTGGTCCACCACCCGGAAGGGAACGGGACTGGCGGTGCCGTATTTATTGCCGGTGATCTCCTTGGTGTTGATATAATAGACGCGCTGGTCCTTGGGGGCCTCGCCGCCGAAGGTAAAGCGCTTGCCGATGTTCTGGAACACCTTTCCGATGCTCTCGCCCAGATGGCCGGCGAAAATGCTGGGCTCCGTGGAGGCGTCATAGACAAATTCGCCGGGCTCGGCGCAGACCTCCGCCACCTTGCCCTGATCCACAATGAGCATACACTGTCCGTCCGCCACGGCAATGACGGAGCCGGAGGTGATGATGTTCTCATCGCCCTTATAGTTGCTGGAACGGCCCGTGATCTTTTTGCGGCCCTTCACCGCCAACGTATCGGCGCTCAGCGCCTCACAGTAAAAATATTCCTTCCACTGGTCCGCCAGCACGCCGCCGGCGGCACCGGATGCCGCTTTGATCAGTCCCATGGTACGTTCTCCTTTCGTGGCCGCGCTGCTGTGCGCAATCTAAGCCCATTATACAGCACAGCGGCGGCAGTTACAACAAAAAAGAGCGCCGAAGGGCGCTCTTTTCGACAAAGTGGAAACCGGTTCGTGCCGCCGCTTCAAATTTTCGGAGCTGCAAAGAAGCCGTGAGAAGCTGCGGGAGCAAAACTGCGTTAATGATGGAACAGCCCGAACAGGCCGCCCTTCTTCTCATAGGGCTCGGACTGGACCTCCAGCAGCGTGTAGCCGGTATCGTCAATGGTCTTGCGGAGCTTTGCCTCATCCAGCGGCGCGTCGGAAATAATCACGCAGATCCCCTTGCTGTGAGAAGCCGTGACCTTTTTGACCGGGAACTCCTTGCGGATGGCATCGTTGATGTGGCTCTCGCACATTCCGCACATCATACCGTCAATTTTCAAAGTGGTCTGTGTCATAAAAATTACCTCCTGATCGGCGGGCTCGCGCCCGCGAAATAGACTGTCAAACGCAAGTAAGATAACTCTAACCGCAAGGCAAAAGAAAAGAGCCTCCCATTTGCCTGCCGGTATTGTAGCACAGCACCGCGGCAACTGCAAGAAAATCTTTTGCAGGACAATGGGTAAACGTTTACGATTGTCAAAAGGGAAGCAAAACTTGATTTTTGCTTACAAAAGACTATAATAGATTCCACTCAGTACAGGAAGCTGACAGGAAAGGATGATTAGGAAATGAGCAGGCTGGAAGTAAAAACACCGGACCGGGCTCAGGCGGTTGTAGAGCAGATGTACCGCAATATGGAGCGGCGCATCGCCGCCAGCCCTCCGGGTCTGTGCCCTGTGGACATGGCGCTGAACTCACTGGACCTGTGCCGGGCGCAGACCTGCGGCAAATGCGTTCCCTGCCGCATCGGACTGACCCAGTTGTCCGATATGCTCTCGGAGATTCTGGACGGACACTCCGATCTGCGGATGCTGCGGCATCTGGAGGAGACCGCACAGGTCATTGTGGACACGGCGGACTGTGCCATCGGCATTGACGCCGCAAACCTGATTCTCACCAGTGTCCGGGGCTTTCGGGAGGATTTTGAGGAGCATATCCTCCACCACCGCTGCCTCGGTACGCTGCGAAACCCTGTGCCCTGTGTAGCCATGTGTCCCGCCGGGGTGGACATCCCGGGTTATATTGCCCTGGTCAAGGCGGGCCGCTTTGCGGACGCCGTGCGGCTCATCCGCAAGGACAATCCCTTCCCCACGGCCTGCGCCTATATCTGCGAGCACCCCTGCGAGTCCCGCTGCCGCCGGAACATGGTGGACGACGCCATCAACATCCGGGGCCTGAAGCGGGCCGCCGTGGACCGGGCGGGAGAGGTGCCCCAGCCTGTCCCCACGCCGTCCACCGGTAAGCGGGTGGCCGTGGTGGGCGGCGGCCCCAGCGGCCTTTCCGCCGCGTATTACCTGTCCCTCATGGGCCATAAGGTCACGGTGTATGAAAAGCGCCGCCAGCTTGGCGGCATGATGCGCTACGGCATTCCCAGCTACCGTTTCCCCCGGGAAAAGCTGGACGGAGAAATTCGTTCCATCCTTTCCCTTGGCATCGAGGTACATACCGAGGTGGACATCGGCGGCGATCTGACGCTGGAGCAGCTCCGGGGCCAGTATGACGCGCTGTATCTTTCCATCGGCGCCCACACGGATAAAAAGGTGGGTATCGAGGGCGAGGATGCCATCGGCGTCATGTCCGCCGTGGATATGCTGCGGCATATCGGCGATAACGAGATGCCGGACTTCACCGGCATGAACGTGGCGGTCATCGGCGGCGGCAACGTTGCCATGGACGTGACCCGCAGCGCCGTCCGCCTCGGCGCCCAGCGGGTAACGTGTGTATACCGCCGCCGGCAGGAGGATATGACCGCGCAGGTGGAGGAGGTAGAGGGCGCCATTGCCGAGGGTGCCGAGATTCTGACTCTCCACGCGCCTCTCCGGGTGGAGGTGGAGGATGGCCGCGCTACGGCCCTTTGGGCGCAGCCCCAGCTCATCGGCGAGGTGGATAAGGCGGGACGTCCCCGGCCCAACACGGCCTCTGTGGAGCCAGTGCGGATTCCGGCGGACATCATCATCGTTGCCATCGGACAGGGCATTGAGTCCAAGGGCTTTGAGCAGGCGGGCATCAAGATTCAGCGGGGCGGCACGCTGCTGGCCTATTCCAGTACGCAGCTTCCGGAGCTGGACGGTGTGTTTGCCGGCGGCGACTGTGTCAGCGGCCCCGCCACGGTAGTGCGGGCCATTGCGGCCGGTAAGGCCGCTGCCGACAATATTGACGATTATCTGGGCTTCCACCATGAGATCGAGGCCGATGTGGAGATTCCCACGCCCCGGTGCGAGGATATCCGGCCCCGAGGCCGGGTGGACTGCCGGGAGCGGGAGGCCAGCGAGCGCAAGTGCGACTTTGACTGCATGGAATGCTCCATGACGGACGAGGAGGTGGCGCAGGAGGCCGGACGGTGCCTGCGCTGCGACCACTTCGGCTACGGAATCTTCAAGGGGGGGCGTGTGGAAAAATGGTAAATATCAAGATCAACGGTACAGATATTGCCGTACAGAACGGCAGCACCATTTTGCAGGCCGCCGCCCGGGCGGGAATCCCCATTCCCCATCTGTGCTATCTCCGGGATATTAACGAGATCGGCGCGTGCCGCATCTGCGTGGTAGAGGTAGAGGGGACGGAGCGCCTTGTCCCCGCCTGCAACACGCGGGTGGTGGAGGGGATGTCCATTCACACCAATACGCCCCGGGTCCGGGAGGCACGGAAGACAAATCTACGGCTCATTCTATCCCAGCACAATTCCACCTGCACCACCTGCATCCGCAGCGGGAACTGCGAGCTGCAAAATCTGGCCCATTACCTGAACATCCACTACCAGCCCTATCCGGTGAAGCCGGAGCGGAGCCGGCTGGACATGGACGTTCCCGTGATTCGGGAGGCCAGCAAGTGCATCAAGTGTATGCGCTGCATTCAGGTGTGCGATAAAATTCAGGGAATGCACATCTGGGATGTGGTGGGTACCGGCTCCCGCACCACGGTGGATGTTGCCGGAGGCCGTTCCCTGAAGGACACAGACTGCACATTCTGCGGGCAGTGCGTGACCCACTGCCCCACCGGCGCCCTGACAGCCCGGGACGATACCAACACCGTTCTGGACGCGCTGGCGGACCCGAACATCACCACGATCGTCCAAGTGGCGCCGGCGGTGCGGGTGGCGTGGGCGGAGGCCTTCGGCCTCTCTCCCAAGCAGGGCAGCACCGGCCGCATGGTGGCGGCGCTGAAGCAGATCGGCCTTGACTATGTGTTTGACACGAATTTTGCCGCAGACCTCACCATTATGGAGGAGGGCAGCGAGTTTGTGGAGCGCTTTACCCATAAGAGCCGCTACCGTTGGCCGATGTTCACCTCCTGCTGCCCCAGCTGGGTGCGGTTCCTGCGCTCCCAGTACCCGGACTACGTTTCCAGCCTCTCCACGGCAAAGTCCCCCCAGCAGATGTTCGGCGCTGTGGCGAAAAGCTACTTTGCCGAGAAAATGGGGTTGGACCCCCATAAGATCATGGTGGTATCCATGATGCCGTGCACAGCGAAAAAGGCGGAGTGCACACTGCCGGAAATGACCTCCGCCTGCGGCGACCCGGATGTGGACGTTGTGCTGACCACCCGGGAGATGTGCCGCCTGTTCCGAAGCGACTGTATCGTACCCACGGAGCTACCGGAGATGGAGTTTGACAGCCCGCTGGGCACCGGCACCGGCGCGGCGGTGATCTTCGGTACCACCGGCGGCGTGATGGACGCGGCGCTCCGCAGCGCCTACCACATGGTCACGGGAAAAAATCCCGATGCGGACGCCTTCCGGGAAATTCGCGGCAGCAAGCCGTGGAAGGAGGCTGTGTTCACCATTCCCGGCGCCGGCGAGGTGCGGGTGGCGGCAGTCAGCGGCCTTTCTAACGTCCGGGCGCTGATGGAGGCCATTGACCACGGCCGTGCGGACTACGATTTCGTGGAGGTCATGGCCTGCCCCGGCGGCTGTGCCGGCGGCGGCGGTCAGCCCATTCACGAGGGACAGGAGATGGCCGCGGTTCGGGGCGACCGGCTGTGGAAGCTGGACGCCGATGCCGAGCTCCGCTTCTCTCACGAAAACCCGGAGGTTCAGGCGCTATACAAGGAATACCTGAAAAAGCCGTTGGGAGAACGGTCCCTCCAGCTGCTCCACACGGAGCGGGAGCGGTAAGCCCTGCTTTGCACAATATCGAAACCAAAACTATCCCGGAAACCGTTCGGTTTCCGGGATAGTTTTTTGATGTGTTGAACTGCTTTGACCCACGTTGCCGTATTTTATACCCACGGTTGGCTGCCCTATAGGCTTACAGAGCACACAGGGCGGCCCTTTGCAGCCGGAGGCCTCGACCAAATTCCTGAAAGGCGCGGGTGATGAGAGCCTGCCCCTCGGAATTGGGATGAGTGCCATCGGCGCAGAGGGTCTGCTCCAGATGGCCATGGTCCAGAAACGCGCCCCGGACGTCCACCAGAGGGACCTGCTCCTCAGCGGCCAGATGCTCTACGGCGCGGGAGTAGCGCTCCTGCCATGCGTAGATATTGCCGACGTCCCCCAGCCAGCGCATGACCGCGCTTTTGTTCAGCCCATCGCACCACCAGTCGAAAAAGCGCTGACTGTCCAGCGGGGGCAGGTTGGTGAGGATGGGTCGGATACCCCGGGCTCTTACCTTGCGAATCATCTCCCGGTACAGCGTCACAAATTCCGGCAGCGGCACATTGGGAAGGTGCTCCCCAGCGGGGTCCTCCGCAATTTCCTTCCAGCGGAAGTCGCAGTCATTGCCGCCAAAGTCCATCACCAGAAAATCGCAGGCGGCGCCCCGGTCCAGCATCCGATCCAGCAGGCGGCTGCCCTTACGGACCGTAGCGCCGAAGTGCGCGTCATTATGAATGGAGAGCCTGAACTCCGATTCCAGCGCCGCTGTGTCCATCTCGTTCTGGGCGCGGTAGCGCCGGCTGCCGAGGTCCACCTGTATCCCCTTGAGAATGGAATCGCCCAGAAGCGTGACCTGTCTGCACTGTTCCATAAAAACACCTCACTCCATATAATATGGTTTTCAAAACTATATTATATGGCTTTGCGACGATTTGTCAAGAGGCGCAGCGTTAAAATTGCGGAATAAGCACACCAGAGACAGTTTTTGTCAGTTCTATGGCCGGGCCGGACAGACGGTGTACCTCCGCCTGCGGCCAGAGCGCGAGAAACGGCTCCACGCCGCCCACCTCCGCCAACCCGTAAGGAGCGTGGCGGTAGTGCATGGGGAGGACGCAGCGGGGCTTCAGGGCGTCGCACACCGATTTTGCCCCGGTGGCGTCCAGTGTATAGACACCGCCCACCGGCACCAGCGCCGCGTCCACCGGACCAATGGCGGCCAACTGCTCCGCCGACAGCGGATGGCCCAGATCTCCCATCGGCAGTGAAGACCCGGATGGTGTTGCCGCCCCGGAGCGTTCCGCCCCGGTCATCATGGAATGAGGCGATTTCCCGGACGGTAAAGGGGCTGTCCTGATGGGGCAGCAGCGTGACGCGATCCACGGCATTATGGTCAAAATGGCCATGACTGCAAAAAACGGCGTGGGCGGAAACGGACAGGGGCGGGTAGCCCGGTACGCCGGTATAGGGGTCGGTGACAATGCGG
>ERZ831773.3337-NODE-3337-length-10447-cov-2.805908_pt1 | contig 10447 bp, 7 predicted proteins | sample MGYA00519696_ERZ831773 | MGnify/ENA primary metagenome ERZ831773 (study PRJEB31850, sample SAMEA3708720) | human gut metagenome | biome: human gut; feature: human-associated habitat; material: faeces | place: China | collected 2014 ...
TGTGGTTGCATCCACCTGTCCGGTTGTGGTTGCTGTCAAAAGGTCGAAGCCGACATCTACAAACTGGCAGTCATCCGCAGACAGCCCTACGTTTTTCAGCATAGATGCAATCTGTGCCTCAGAAAGAGCCGTACCGCTATAGCCGATTTTCTTGCCTGCCAGATCCTCCGCACCCTTGATGCCGCTTTTTGCAAGGGAAATCACAACATTCAGAGAGCTTTGTGTCACTGCACCGACAGAAACAATCGGAACATTCTCCTCTACTGCCGTCTGGATTGCGTCCTGCAAATAGTAAATCCCGATATCCGCCTTGCCTGCCGCCGGCATGGAAATGCCGTCATTTGTGTTGGCAGGGAAGTTGATAACCAGGTTCAGTCCTTCGTCCGCAAAATAGCCCTTCTCCTGCGCTACATACAGGAAAGAATGAATCGCGTTGGGATACCAGTCCAGAACAATGTTGAAATCCTCCAGAGCCGTATCATCCGTTTTTGCATCGGTTCCGCCGCCGCAGCCTGCCGCACCAAATGCCAGTTATACGAAAAAGATGGTTTCCTGTATTACGAGGATACGGTCTACGGAATCAGCAAATTTCGCCCATGGATCTACGGTTTTGGAAGTTCCGCTATCGTTCTGGAACCAGTCAGCCTGCGGGAGCATATCATCCAGTCACTGAAAGAACGGAAAAACCGTTAAAAAATGGAAATCTTTATGGGGCATAGAAGTACCAAACTTCTATGCCCCTCTTTTACCTTCTTATATTTCGATAATATTGAAACTCTCCCTTTTCCAAAAAATCCTTATTTCCTATGTCATACTGCTTCAGACAAAGTTCCATACGCGCAATCTTAGAAAGTGCCTTCATTACTCCTATCTGCTTGGGTGACTTCTCCTCCAAAAAACGGTATGCTGCACTGACATCCGAGTTGGTTTCCGCTTTCCATTGAATCGCCTCGATCCTTTCATAAATTTTTTCTTCATCAAATTGCAAAACAAACGTATATTTTCCACTTTCAGTTGGTGCTTTTAAAAAAACTCGTTTGCTTTCATCTTCAAAAAAGTGACCTACTTGTCGTCGTGCTTCAACGATTTTATTTTCAAAACAACCTTTAGTATAGTAATATGCACTTCTATCATCCAATATCATATCTCGTATTTTTTTACCTGCATACATATCAGTCACCGGACGACTTTTACACATTGAATATATCTGTCGTAATGTTTTTATCGGTTGTTTGTTGGGTTCTCCATTATTATGTTCTCCTATATTCCTCTGATTCCTATTCCTTTCTGATTCCTTCTTTACCAAAAAAAGATTATTTATTGCATCATCAAATGAAAATGCTTCTTCATTAAACTTATCAGAATCAAAATGATTCGCACTTGAAGCAAAAGGGCAATTGTCTATATGAGGAAATTGTTTGTGAGTAGCTCTAAAATATGCTTTTCTACTACCATCTACTGCACATATATGCAAATGTGCATTGCAATCTTTATTAGGGCAGAAAAAGAGCGTATCTATATTTTCTGTCATTGCCTCAGATGCATATATAACCTCTGTTCTATTCCTATCTCTATATGCGTATGCTGACATATTATAACCTCCTTTAAATCTATTCTTCTTTTTTTTAATTATTAAAGTGTATGTATAACAATTTAATAAGCACTTAAATAGCAATTTATCTTGTATACAATATATCATATTTTAATAATAAACACAATCAACTTTTTACAAATGTTTCTATCACTTTTATTATAGTCCAATTATTTAATTTTTTCAAAGAAATTTATTATAATTTTTTAGGCAATCCATTAGATATAAAGTCTTAACAATGTACTATTTTTCCTTATTAATGTATCTTTCAAATCTTCATACAAATCGAATAAATCTATTGATTTTATGCAATTTTTTAAATTTAATAGACATTAATAAATATTGATACACTTATATTTTCATTAGACTAAAATAATTTTTTATCATAAAATTCACTAAATTAGAGATACTTTTATGAATCAAAAGAAGTTAGATTAATAAAGCCAAAATTTTAAATTCCGGCATTATATAAAAAATATACAATATTTATTTGTCAAAAAAGACACCTGTATGGTGTCTAATCACAATAAAATAGGATAAGTACATATATATTTTTTCATCTGCTGAATAGTAGTAAAACCGTAGTACAGGACTTTTTCTAACGGCACGATTTGCCCCGATTTACCCAATCAAAAGGCGATACGTCTTTTACACTCATACTATTGCCGTGGCAAACAAAAAGTATCTTAATCATTTTTCAAGTACCTCCTAAAATGCTGAGTTTTGCTCTGATTTGCCCCGATTCGCCGAGTGTAACAGAGAGGTTATTTTGCCCCGAACTCTGTCACCAAAATCCGAAACGGGGCAAAATACGGCAAATTGATGCCGTGGGTAGTAGTAAAAACGTAGTACGAATTGGGGTTGTTACTACTGTGGGGATTCTCGCCGTTAATATAAACTTATCCTATAAAATACTTTTTGTTATTTTTTATTTATCCATTTGTGTTTCTTAATTCTTTCATATTCATCCCCTGTAATTTCCATCACAACACCATGTTTAAATTTATAGGGAAATGTAAATTTCTCTTTAGAGCATTTTAAATTTATACTATCCAAAGATTCCATAACAAAAGGAACATATCCCATATCTTCTTTTTCACATCCATAGAAATCCAACATTAGGCAGATTTTTTTATCTGATAATGTATAAACCATCGGTGCTTCGTAAGTATTACATTTTTCCAAAGAAGCCATTTGTTCATCAAAAAAAATATCTCTTTCATACGGTCCATATAAAGATTGTGAGGTTTCATGTATAACTGCTTTAGGATTGTCTGCACTTTTAACAAAAAAATGATATGTGCCATTTGATTTATATAGAAACGAGTCCAAAAGTTCGCTGTCTGTTTTTTTACAAAACAATTTAGGTTTTGAAAATTTTTCAAAATCCTTTGTTACACTATAGTATATAGCCAACCCGCTATAATCATCATTTTTGTTAGAAGATGACCAATGAACCACATATTCTCCACTCTCATCGTCAAAGAATATTCCCGGAGCCCAAAAGCATCCGAGATTATCGTCATCAAATTGTAACAGTATTTCATCTGACCAATTCACCAAATCATCCGATTTCCACATTGCAATGGCCTTGCTGCCATCTTTAAATGCATTTCTTATGTTTCCTTTATACTTTGTATCTATATTCTTAATAAGGGCAAGATCTGTCGCCATTATGACAAATCTATTATCTCTTGTACGTGCTATTACTATATCTCGCACTCCCAAATCACCTTTTTTAGCAGTAATAACAGGGTTTCCGTCATTTATCATTTCCCAATCATATCCATTTTTACTTAAAGCAAAATAAACCTGCTCTCCATTTTCTGTCCACATTTCACGAAAGTGCACAAATAAATATGCCATTATATATTTCTCCATTCTACTTTTTTCAAAAAAGTTTTATTTTATTAACAATTATACCACATCACGCAAATCATATCAATTCGCAATACATACAAAAAAACAGCACCCAAGCCATAGCCCGAGTGCTGTCATTATTATCATTAATCATACAATTTTATATATGCATAATCAAAACATTGTATTGTTGAGAGTATTCTTCGAGTCACAGAATAAAGTTTTGAAAGCGAGTCGCACGCACAGAAAAGATACTCGGCAGAGTAATTGGTGCGGAACATATTCTTTAATCTTATTTACTTCCGAAACAGAAAGAAAAAGATGTGTTGCACAAACGGAATCCTACCAAACATTCAAAAGAGAATTTATAAGTTGATTATGTCTTTTACTTCATACAATTTCATATTATTATCCTCACCGTCTACCTATTATACCACAGTAAAAAAGCCTTGATGTGAGTCATTCGCCCACATCAAGACTTTCATTTTATACAAATCTCTTTTCAACTGCAGCCTTAACTTGTGCAAGGTGATCTTCCTTAACTTCTTCAAGAATAACTGCAATATCCGGATTATATTGCTTTAGCTTATCCCAAAGCAAATCTTTATTAAGCAATCCGTCGCACGGGAATTCATAAGCAACTTCACCGTCAACAAGTTTAAAATCTTTCAAGTGAAGCAACTTTGTTTTCTCGCCCAACAAATCAAAATGAGTATTAATAATTTCATCTTGATTTTTATAATTTGCGGTATTGATATAATTAACAGGGTCAAATATAACTCTGACATTTGGTGAATTAAGGTCATCGACCAATCTTTTCATCTTTGTCGGAGTATTTATAACATGAAAATGAACGCCCTCAATACCCACATTTACGCCTATTTCTTCCGCCGCAGAAACAAGTTTTTTCATATTCTTCAAAAGATACTGATATGTTTCTTCAGAGTTATTTATTTCATCGTCATCACTGAAACGGCAAGTTTCAAGACCGACCATTTCCGCACCGATATATTTTGCATAATGCAAATTCTCGATAAAATAATCAAGGCTTTCATTAAGGCTTTCCTCGTTTGCGTCAGACGGATTGATATAACAGCCCAAAATCGGCACACGAATACCGTTTTTACGCAATTTATCACCGATTGACTTAGCATATTCAGGTGTAAAATTACCTTTCTTAAAATCAGCCAACGATCTCAAAAGCACAAGCTGAACACCGCCAACGCCGTACTCTTTACACTTTTCGCACAAAGCGTCAAGCGTATTAGTATCGAAGTCATGACCTCTCATTCCAATATACATTTTACTTCTCCTATTACTTCAAGTCCTTTGTTTCAATGAAGTCCATATCGTCAAACTCTTGGTTTTCACCGCACATTGCCCAAATGAATGAGTAATTCTTTGTGCCGACACCTGTATGTATTGACCAGCTTGGTGAAATTACAGCTTCTTCATTATGCATAATGATATGTCTTGTTTCGTCAGGCTCGCCCATCATATGGAATACTGCGTCATTTTCGCCCATATCAAGATATAGATAAACTTCCATACGTCTGTCATGTGTATGACAAGGCATAGTGTTCCAGTTTGAACCTACGTCAAGCATTGTAAGACCCATTGCAAGCTGACAGCTCTGCATAACTTCAGGGTGGATATATTGATTTATAACTCTCTTATTACAATCTTCAACACTGCCGCAAGGAACTTTCTTAGCCTTTGTAATATCAATCTTTACTGTCGGATATTCCTTATGAGCAGGACATGATGAAACATAGAACTTCGGTGGGTTTGCTTCGTCAACGCACTTGAAAGTAATTTCCTTATTGCCTCTGCCGATATAGATACCGTCACGAGGGTTCATTTCATAATCTGTACCGTCAACTGTGATTATACCTTTTCCGCCGATATTGATACAGCCCATTTCACGTCTTTGTAGGAAATAGTCAGCAGCAAGTTCCTTACCGGCCTCCAATACAAGCTCTTGCTTTACAGGCATAAATCCGGCTGTGATAATACGGTCAATATGGCTGTATACCATTTTTGAATTATCCGGAGTAAACAATCCGCTGATATGAAATTCCTCTCTTAATCTTTCAGTTGTGTAATGCTTTACATCTTTTGGGTTTGATGCACATCTTAAATCCATTTTAAAATTCCTCCTTGTATAAATACTTTCTATATTACATTTTAACATATATTACTTTTAAAATCAAGTGGCTACTATTCCTTAGCCATTATGCAAATGCTTTTTTCTGCATTTACACCTTTTACCGTATGATTAGCCAAATCAAGTGCCTCGGTAACGTTTTCACCCGGATTAATCGCCGCGACGCCTGCGGTTATCACAACAGGACATTCTTTATAATTTCCGACCGTATCTGAAAAAGCTTCAAGCTTTTGTTGTATTTTCGTTTCTAAATCCACGCCTTCTTCAAACATAAAACAACTGATAAATTTATCCGTTCCGTTCAAATGACAATTCACGCATACCTCTTCAGAGCTAACAAGCAAGAACTTTGCAAATTGTTTTAAAACTCTGTCACCCTCTTCACGACCGTAAATACGGTTAAACTCATAAAATCTGTTAAAATTAAAATACACAAATCCGATTTTTTTGTTTGTCACATGAGCGTTTCTCGTAATTCGTCCGACTTCTTCTTCAAACTTACTCAACGTAAATACGCCGTAATCGTCATTATCAACTTTATTTTGAAGAAATTTTTCACGTTCCGTGATTATGTGTGACGATTTCATAAACATTGACAGTATCTTTGTTATTTCAAACATATCGTCAAATTCTTTCTTTTCCCAAATACGTTGTTTGTCCCAACACTGATAACAGACAACATAATATACATCTTCGTTTTCGGTATTTGATGAATATATCATTTGAACGTGTTCCGCCGCCTCAAATATGTTCCTGTATTTTTGTGTAAATTCCTCTTTAAAAGCAGGGGTATACTTAAATATATTATCCTTTTGAAATCTCTTTTTAAACAAAACAAGGTCATTATGCTCGTAATAACCGCTCTTTTTATCAGTGAACACAACATTATAATCACCGTCATGTTCTTTCCACCACTGAAATTCTATTTCAACTTTATCGTTAATCATATCGTATTTCATAATCTGAATACAGTCAAGATTAACTGCAACACCGATATGACGCATAAGGTTTGATATGGCATTATCCGAATCGGTTGATTTAGACGCAATTTCAAGTGCAACCATTATTATATCGTGATTTTCCGAAACTTCTTCGTTTTCATCTTCTTCGGTCATAATTCCGGTGTATGTCAAAGCATTTTTATCAATAAATTCACCGTTGAAATATTCAAAGCGATTTTTTCCGTTCGTCTTTGCCATATACAAAGCACTGTCGGCTTGTCTGAAAAGGTCCTCATACTTAACTCTGCCACGCCCCAAAGTAACACCCATACTGCACGAAATATCTTTTTCGTCATTTTTATCTATACGCATTTTTAGTATGGCAAGACGTATATTTTCAAGTTTTCTCTCCAACTTTTCCGGTTTTGTGTTATCTATATAAACAAGAAATTCATCACCGCCAAAACGACCGATTATATCCTCGCTGTCAAGCGTACTCTTTATACTTCCAGCAACCATCGCGATAACCGCGTCACCGTACAAATGACCGAATGTATCGTTTATGTTTTTAAAATTATCTATATCAAGAACGATAAATGCACATTCTTCGTTCATTGTTTGAGTTTTCAATCTCTCACGAATTTTCTCGATTGCCGTCTCTCTGTTAAGCACTTTTGAAAGCGGATCTATATATGCTTTTAATTTCAGCTGTTCTTCCTTTTTCTTTGTTTCGTTTATGTTTCGTGCACAGCCGATATATGTGTTCGTTTTCTCGGACGGTTTTAATACAAGTCTGTACCATTCAAACGGCTCTGACTCATTCATACGCATACGTGCGTCAATCGTCAATTCGTCTTTCACAGGCCTCCCTTTTAAAGACTTGAGCAGTATTGTATCTTCCTGAAACATATACGCATTATTATCAAGATTTTTCATAAAATTCTGAACAGGACGTTCCAACATTTCATTGTCGATAGACGACATATAAAATATCGTGTTTGTATCTTTTTGAGAATCATATTCAAAAAAGTACTCATTTGTCGCACTTAATGCTATGATATACTTTGAACATTGATTTTCAAGCTCCATAAATTTCTTCTTGTTTTCAGAGTCGTCAAATAATAATGCAAATATGTGCTTATCATCAAGCTTTACGGCAAACATACAAATATATATACTGCCACCGCTCAAGTTTTTGCTTTTGAAATACAGTCGCTTGGGAGTGTCGGCACTTCGGATTGTATCGTCAAATAATTTGCGACATTCTTCTTCAACTATAATATTATCTTGGTTAAAATTTCCGTTGTTGTATGTGTCATTGGTGTAAAATATTTTGTAATCATCATCAACAGAAAACACCACCGCACTGCACGGCAATGAATCATATATTTCATAATCTTCTTTAAGAAAATACGTCATTGTTTTTCTCCGTTTACTCATTAATTTGTATTTTATATTATAACATACACTGAATATTTTTGCAATTAATTAATAAAAAAAGAACACTCAAAATTTGAGTGTTCTTAAATTAACAAATTGTCTTAAGCCAAGCCTGCTGCTTTTAGACCGATGTAGATTGCAAATAATACAACTGAAATCCACATAACAGCGCTGATGTCCTTTGCCTTACCTGTAACAAGCTTTAGTATTACCCATGATACGATACCGAACATAATACCGTTAGCGATTGAATAAGTAAGCGGCATCATAATGATTGCCAAGAATGCACCGATTGCATCGGCAATATCACCGTCAAACTTAACTTGTCTGATTGATGAAAGCATCAACAAGCCAACATAAAGCATAGCAGGAGTTGTTGCGAATGAAGGGATTGATGTAAAGATTGGTGCGAATATCAATGATATGAAGAACAATACTGCAGTTGTAACTGCTGTAAGACCTGTTCTGCCGCCTGCCGCAACACCGGCACTTGATTCAACGTAGCTTGTAACAGTTGATGTACCGAAGCAAGCACCTACAACAGTACCTACAGCGTCAGCCATAAGAGCGCCTGTTGCGTTTGGAAGTGAACCGTCTTTATCAAGAAGCTTTCCTTTTTCCGCTACACCTATAAGTGTACCTACTGTATCAAAAATATCTGTGTACAAGAATGTGAATACGATAAGTATAAATGCAGGAACATTCTTTGCTATAAATCCAAAGTCAAATTGGAACATCTTTGGAGCCTCAAAAGAACTTAGTGAGAATTGAGGAATAACTGAATATACGCCTGCCTCAGGATTTGGCACATACCAACCTACAAGCTGTGCTATAATGCCAAGAACCCAAGTTATAAGTATACCTAAAAGTATTCCGCCCGGAACTTTGTAGTGCTGTAAAGCACCGATTATAAGCAAGCCTACAAGCGAAAGTACAACAGTCGGTGAAGAAAGTTCACCAAGTGCAACAGTTGTTGATTCACTTGCTACAACAACGTTTGCATTAAGCAATGCTATGATAGCAATAAACAGACCGATACCTGCTGTGATAGCAAATTTAAGGTTTGAAGGAATCTTGTTTACAAGAGCCTCTCTGAATTTGAATAGTGAAAGCAACATAAATATGATACCTTCAATAAATACTGCGGTCAATGCAACTTTGTAGCTGTAACCCATAGCACCGCATACTGTAAATGCAAAGAATGCATTTAGTCCCATACCTGACGCAAGAGCAACAGGATAGTTTGCAAAGAACGCCATACATAATGTAGCTATACCTGCTGAAATTGCAGTTGCAGAGAATACCGCTCCGGCTGACATTCCGTCAATTCCACCCAAATATGATGGGTTTACGGCAAGAATATATGCCATTGCAAGGAATGTTGTAATACCGGCAATAATCTCAGTTTTGACATCTGTACCGTGTTCCTTTAGTTTGAAAAGTTTTTCCATGGTAAATTTCCTTTCATTAATTTTTTGTTTTTGTAGATTACATTCTATCATAAAAAATTTAAAAAATCAACGAAATATTCATAGTTTATTCAAATTTTAAACTATTCTTCATACTTTTTTAACAGTCTTGTTGACACAAAAAAATTACTGTGGTATAATTTTAAAAAATATAATAAGTCTGCCACCGGGTAGAATAAATCAAAGCACTCGTTACACATCGTCAGGTCTTAGAAGATGTATAACGAGTGTACTTATTTTTAATTGTATAATTTTGAAAGGTGAATGAAATGTTTAGAGAAATGCGTAGAAAAAAACAGGAATTGAGTAAAGAAGAATGTATTGATATATTACAAACCGCTAAAACAGCCGTACTAGGTGTTGTCGGTGATAATGGATATCCTTATACCGTGCCGATTAATTTTGTATATGCAAATGATAAAATATATTTCCACGGTGCAAAAAACGGTCATAAAATCGACGCTATAAACAAGTGTAATAAAGTGTCGCTTTGCGTTGTTGATAAAGACGATGTTATTGAAGAAGAACTTACAACTTATTTTAAAAGCGTTATTTTGTTTGGTAAAGCAAGAATTTTAAATACAGATAAAGAAATTTTTCACGCGGCAAAAGTTTTTGGTTTGAAGTATAATAATGATGTGACCGCAGTGGAAAAGGAAATTAAACGTGAGTGGAATGCCCTGTCCTGTATTGAAATCAAGATAGAACATATGACAGGTAAAGAAGCAATCGAATTGACACGTAAACGTGGGTAATATAAAAGCAAAAAAAGCCTTTCATAATGAAAAGCTTTTTTATGGTGACCCGTGCGGGAATCGAACCCGCGTTACCGCCGTGAAAGGGCGGTGTCTTAACCGCTTGACCAACGGGCCATATTAGCCAAAAAATCAGAATAAGTAATTGGCTTATTCTGATTTTTTGGTGTGGCTCCTCCAGCTGGGCTCGAACCAGCGACATCATGATTAACAGTCATGCGCTC
>ERZ831773.3341-NODE-3341-length-10436-cov-3.965803_pt1 | contig 10436 bp, 8 predicted proteins | sample MGYA00519696_ERZ831773 | MGnify/ENA primary metagenome ERZ831773 (study PRJEB31850, sample SAMEA3708720) | human gut metagenome | biome: human gut; feature: human-associated habitat; material: faeces | place: China | collected 2014 ...
ATATAAAAAATGATGTGCTTTTTTGTGCAATATTTTCGTTCAAAGTTTCTTAATAATATTGCACATATAAAAAAAATATGATACAATATATACCATATAGATGGGTTAGGATTGTGCAGATTTACTCAAATCGACATCCTGTACCTGTTAAATTAAACAAGACTTGGAAACAAGTTAAGGAAAGAAAGGGAGAGAAGAAATGAAAAGTAAAAAACTAATTTCATTACTTTGCGCCGCTGCTATGTCAGCATCTGCTTTCGCAGGCTTGACAGTAACAGCAAGCGCGGCAACAGACTTATTTACCTTTACTGATGGTTCAACAACTGGTTGGACTATGGCTAACGGTACGGTCACTCAAAAATCAGATGATGATGGTGAGTATCTTGAACTTCAAGGTTCAGGTAGTGGTAACCGTACAGCTACATACAGTTTAGGCACAAGCATTTCCGGTGAATATACTATCGAATATGATACAATGATGATTCGCGGAAACGGTATGAGCAGAATTATGCATACAAATCAAATTGCGTTTACAAATGATACTGATACAAAAGACACAAGAGATGGTGCGGGTATTGTAGACGCTGTAAATGAACAACAAGGTACAAAGTATCAATCAGGTGCTGGTTCTTCTATAGCTAATGCGGCATTGAAAACAGATCTTAGACCTTACCTTACAGATAAGTGGATGATAAATGATGATGCAACATCAGAATTAGTTGCTTATCCTGAAAATGCTGTAAATGTTGCAGATTCTAAATGGGTCAGAGTACAAGCAGCAGTAAATGATAATAAAACTACTGTAACAGTAATTGACAAGGCAGGCAATAAGCTAGTTGACGGTGTTGAATATACAAATTCAGGAAATTCTATCAATTCAATTTATGTTTGCTCAAACAGAGGTGATAGCGGTAGTGGTATAATTGATCTTGATAATATTCATATTTATCAAGGTGCTCCTGAAACACTTACAACAGACGGGCTTAGAGGCGACGCAACTGTTGTTGTTCCGACAGTAGCTCCTGTTATGCCAACTCCGGCAGTTAAGACACAGGCTCCTGGTCTTACAGCTCCTGAAGGTGTTACAACTGTAGTAAACAATACATTCAGTAAAGCACTTGCATCAACAGCAATGGGTGAAACTGATACAACAATTACAGATGTAGACGGTCTATCTATCGCTATGAAGAGCAGAACAGGCGGCGATACAGGAACAACTGTTTCTGTAGCAGACTGGGCAGCTGGCGATAAGACTCTTACACTTATAGGCGGTCCTTACTCAGGCGCAGGCAGAGGTCCTGTAGTTTCAGCTGTTGATTCATTGGAAGTGGCAGACGGAAAGTCATCAGTCATGACATTCGCTGTTAACCTTGGTTCAAACAAGGGCGGCGGTGCAGGTAGACTTTACATTCTAAAGGATAACAGCCAAGCCGGTGAAAAAAAGGACGGCGCATATAACAATGTTATGGGCGTACTTACAACAGACGATACAGCGTCAAGCTATACAATCGGTAGCGGTAGTAATGTTGTAACAATCGGTCAGCAAGTTGAAGCATATGAATGGTATAAAGTTGCTGTTATAGTTTCAAGCGACAAATTCAGAATTTGGGTTGCAAAAGCTGATGAAGACTTTACAGAAAAGCCACAAGTAGACTGTGACCACGTCGGAACAGGCGAAACAGCATCATCAGTTACAGCACTTCCATTGTTGGCAGTAACATCTGAAAAGGGTGGTTCTTACACAGGTTCAGTTGCAAGAATTGATAATATGCTAACATATTCAGGAACAGCTGATCAGCCAAGAAAACTTCTTCCAACAACAGAGGCAGCTCCTACACCTGCTCCGATACCTGCAAAGGTTACAATGAGCGTTGATGAAACTGCAAATACAGTTACATTGACATCAGATAAGGATACAGATGCAGTTCTTGTTCAAGCATCATACAGAACTGATAATACGTTGGAGTCAGTTAAGAAAGTTGTAAATCTTAAATTAGAAGCAAACAAGGCTACAACAGTTCCTGCAACAGATTTAGATGCATTCACAACAAATGATAAGATAATGGTTTGGGATAGTCTAAAGACTATGACACCGCTTGCAGGTGTTTATACAGTAAAGAACGGTGCAGCTCAAGCAACAGCTAAGCCGGCTCCGACAGCTGAACCAACAGAAACTCCTGCAGAAACAGTTGCTCCGACAGCTGAACCGACAGAAGCTCCTGCAGAAACAGCTGTTCCGACAACAGAGCCGACAGAAAGTCCTGAACCAACAGCTGAACCAACAGCTGAACCAACAGCTGAACCGACAGATACACCGGCTCCGACAGCTACACCTGTTCCTACTTATGCAGTATCAGGTACTGTAGACGCAGGTGTTAAATCTGTAACTCTTACAGATAAAGCAGAAGCTGAAAATACAATTACAGGTACAATCGAAGATACAGCTGTAACATTTACAGGTGTTAAAGCCGGTACATATACAGTATCAGCTGTAGCTAAAGATGATTACAAAGATTTAACAGTAACTCCTCAAGAAATTACAGTTAGCGGCAATCTAGCAGGTGTATTCACAGTAACAACAACTGCTAAAGTTAAGAGTGCAGTAACTACTGCAGTAACAGGCGGTACTGCTACAGTAACAGGCGCAACAGATTTGAAAAGCGTTGCTGAAGGTACAGAACTTACAATAACAGCTGCAACACCTGCTTTGGGTTACCTTGCTACTAATCCGACAATTACAGTAACAAAGACAGACGATGCTGACACAACAGTAGCTGTAGCAGAAGGCAAGTTCACAATGCCTGCATACCCTGTAACAGTAACAGTTGCATATGCAGCTGATCCTACAGTGGCTATTGCAACTCTTGAAAATACTGCAACTTCAGGATGGGGCAGTAACTCTGGTACATCAGTAAATACTGAATCGGGATTAGAGCATTTCAATCTTGATGTTGATACATCATGGGCAGGAACAGCATTTGCACAGTTTACATTGCCGACATTAGCTGAGGGCGAAGGTGTTGCAAAAGCTGAATTGATTTACAAGGTGGCAATAGATCAAGAACATCTAAAATTTTCGCTTTGACAAACGGTGAGTTTGACTTAACAACACTGACAGGTGCTGCTGCTGACAGATTTGCTGATGCAAGAACTCTTATTACTTCATTTGATACAGCTGTAGGCGAAAATGCTTTAACAACTGATGTTACTGCCGCTGCACAAGGTAAGAGCGGTAAAATTACTCTAATGTTTACAGACAATGCAGGCGGTGCGGATTTATATGGTAAAGCATCAGCTGATAAAGCTCCTGTTTTGAAGATTACAAAAGGTAAAGTGGTTACATTTAATGTGACAGCCGCAGCAAATGCAGATACAAAAGTTGCAGGTGCAAAGATTGTAGTTAAGAATGGTGATACAACTGTTGCAACTATAACAACTGACGATCAAGGTGTAGCATCAACAGCTTTATCAGCAGGTACTTATACATACACTGTTGAAAGCAATGATTACGCAATCAAGACAGACGGTGAATTTACAGTTGCAGATTCAGTTGTAGCAGAAAATGTTGCTTTGACAGCTAATGCTGCAAAAACAGTTGAAATTGCTAACCCTGCAACAGGTACAACGCTTGCTCAAGGTGAAGAGGCTACTTATACAGCTACTGTAAAAGACCAGGATGGCAGAGTTATGACAGCAGCTGTTGATTGGGCTGTAGTAAACAGTGAGGATGTAGCTGCAGAAAGTATTACAGTTGCAAACGGTAAAGTTAATGTTGCAGAAGAAGCAACAGCAGGTGATTACAAAGTTAAAGCTACAGTAAACGGAACAACAGTTTCAGCAACTGCTGATTTGAAAGTTATTGCTGCTGAAAAACTTAACCTAAGCATTACTTCTCAAAATGCTGACCAAGGTACAGTTGCATATACTGTAAACGGTGTTGCAAGTACAGATACTCAGTTGAATAAGGGTAAGAAGATTGTTGCAACAGCTACTCCTGCAGCTCTTTATGAATTTGCAGGTTGGGCAACATCAACAGAAAATGCAACAGCAGGAACATATGTAAGCACAGATGCTCAATATTCATTTGATTTAAATGCTAATACGACACTTATTGCTGTATTTAAGTATAATGGTATCTATTATCAGAATGATTATAACAATGCAACAGAAAGTGATTGGGTATCAGGAAATACAGGTAGATATACTGTATCTATTGCCGGTGATGACGATAAGTATACAGATGTAAGTGCGATTTCAGGTGGTAGTAATGGTACAACTATCAGTAGTAATGCTGTTCAAGTTGACGCAGATAAAGATTATGTTTTAGAATTTGACTTGGCTTTAACAGGTGGAAACAATCAGACTTCAGCATTTGCTGTAAAATCAAAAACATCAAAAAAGTATCCACTTGTATTGCAATTAAAAACTGCTAATACTACAACATGGACAGTAAACGGAACAACTGAAGTTACACTTGAAAAGGGTGTATTCTATCACTACACAATAGAAAAGGTTGAAACAGGTGTAAAGGTTACAATAGCACCAACAGCCGGTGGTGATGCAGTTGTTGACGGTGTAACATATGCAAATGATACAGATACAGCCAGTAGCGAATTTGCAGGTACAATAAGTAATGCCGGTCTTGCTGGTATGCAATTTAATACAAAGAGAATGTATGCAGGAATGAAGATTGATAATGTATTGGTAAAAGCCCCTGCAGCAACATCTGTAACTGAATAATTTATAAAGTAATAAAAGAACGGTCGTATGACCGTTCTTTTTGCTTGACAAATTTAGTGTTGTGTGATAATATAATAAGAGAAATGGTAAACAAACCATGCTGCAGTTGATATGTTGTAGGAAGAAATACTTTCTACGAAATAGTTACCTATTTGGACGATAGGTAACTATTTTTTTATTATCACTATACAAAGCAGTAAAACCAAAGTTAAATAAACAATAGCTTCACTCATATGCACACCCCCTTCAAGGTGGTGTCAGCATGGTTTGCAACCATTTCAGAATGTTATTATATCATAGAGGGAAGAATTTGTCGATAAATGTAAATGCTATGATAATTTCTTATAATAAAAATATGGAATTTTGCGTTTAAATAACAAATATTTCAAAAATATTTCGTATTTTGCGTTTAATGTGTAATCTATATGTAACAAAATTACGAAAATTACTTGCATTTATATACAATATATAGTATAATAGTTTAGATAGCAAAAAAGTAATTTCGGAGGGGTTTTATGTACTGCAAAAATTGTGGCAGACAACTGAAAGAGGGAACGCGTTTTTGTGACAGATGCGGTCAATCAGTAAGAAAAAACAACCAGAACAGCCAAACTACAAAACGCAAAGAAATCGAGGAACTGAAGGCTGAACGTCTTAATCGTAAACGTCGTTTACAAGAAAAAGAGGCAAAACAAGCCCGTAATAAAAAACGTAGAAAAAGTAAGGGAAGTGTTATGATTTTCATAATCGTAGCACTGCTTATCGCAATAGTAAGTGTGATTATCGGCTATAATATGATGGCTCCGAACGATAACGGATTAGGCACTGCTCCTACGTCAACAAATTCGCCTGCAAGTGCAACGAATACGCCGACAGATACAGCAAACAACGTATCATCAACATCATCGCCGTCAAATTCAGCAAGCAAAAACGGTTATTCAAAAATGACAATAAGCGGTGTGACGTGCGTTTATCCGTCTACTTTTAATTCAAATCCGACAACAGGAAATCAAAAACTTAACTTGACCGATGCGCTTGGCGGTGCAACTATGACTGTTTCGCAAGAGGGAAAGAGCGGTGCTCCGTCTGACCTTATGCGTGACTATGCACGTCAAACGGGCGGCGAAGTTTCATATTCTCGTGCCGGTGACGATTGGTATGCAGTCACTGTGACAACAGATGATACTGTTTACCACAGAAAATGCGTATTGAAAAACGGAATTGCGGTATATTATGATTTCTCATATTCTTCAATGACATCAACAGCTCAAAAATATACTGAATATATTGACTATATGGACAGCAATTTCAAATAATTTAAGAAAGATATTTGATTGCAAAACATATTGACGCAATCAAAATTAAGCAAATCAATATTTTTAATATTTTAGATTTCGAGCGGACAGCCTTTGTTGGTTGTCCGTTTTTTTGTATTCGTTCGATGTAGCGACTGACTATTGTTTCCGCGTCCGCTATTCAAGTTTTGGATTATAGTCTTTGAGAATTATTATTGCTTGGCTCACATACGGTGATGAAAAATTATTTAAAATAACTACTTTCTTTGTCAATTCTTTCATTACTAATCTCCAATCATTTCAATTTGTTTTATTTCCATTATCTCCGACTATGAAAAAGTATATACCTGCTTTATTTTTGTAACATTAATCAAAAATAAATGTAATAATATGTAAATATCGTGCATATAAATAGTAATATATGGGAAAAGTTAAGTAATATATTTATTCATATTGCAATATTTGAAATTATTTTGTAATAAAAATGTAATAAAAAGCTTGACAATGTAACAATTTTGTAGTATACTATGGGACAAGTAATGAAAGGGGTTTAACTTTTATGACTACACAAGAGATGACAAAACAAGAAATGATAATGAATTTGCGTGAAAAACGCGAAGAAAAGAAAAAAGCAAAATTGAAAGCAAAGCACAGAAGATGTACGATTGCAATTATTACGCTTGTGGCAATGATGACGGTAATATTCGGTACTGTATACAGCGCATCGGCGAAGGAAATCACAATTACGGAAATAAACGAATTTGCGGGAACAAATGAAACAAAAACTGTAAAGACAAGAAGTGAAAGCGTTGAGGGTGCTCTTGAAGAACATGGCGTGAATGTTTCGGATACCGATAAGATTAATGTTTCAACAGAAAAGCCTGTTGAGGATAATGAAAATATTGTTATCAAGCGTGGTAAGCGTGTTACAATTAAAGTCGGTGAATCGGAAGAAGTTGTAACAGTAACAAAGGCGGACGTTAAGGACGCACTTGTTGAGGCAGGATATATTCCGGGTGAATATGACCAAATTTCAGCCAACGGCGACACTGTTGCAAGCAGTGACACAATCCAGCTTGTATCGGTGAGCCATACAGACGAAACCGAAACGGAAGTAATTCCTAAAGGTGTTGAATATGTTGATGATTCAACTTTGATTAAAGGTCAGGAAAAGGTTGTTGACGAAGGACAAGACGGTGTGAAAACAATCACTTACAAGGTTACATACCAAGACGGTCAAGAGGCGACAAGAGAGGTGATAGACGAACAAGTTACAACTGAAATGCGTAACAAGGTTATTGCAAACGGTACAATGGAGCCGACTCCCGCACCTAAAAACACAACTGTTAAAGATACTTTTGCGACAAAGTCAACAGTAAGCGATGACGGCGGTACTGTAAACGGATATAAATATAAGAAGAAAATCACAATGACTGCTACAGCTTATTCGACTTCACCGTCAGAAAACGGCGGTTATACGGTTTCTGCAATGGGTAATCCGCTTGGATACGGTATAGTTGCAGTTGACCCGAGCGTTGTTCCGTTGGGTTCAAAAGTGTATGTAACATCAGCCGACGGCTCATGGTCATACGGCGTTGCAAGTGCCGAAGATACCGGCGGTGCAATTAAGGGCAACAAAATTGATTTATGCTACGGCTCAAATGCCAACGACTTCGGCAGAAGAAGTTGTGTAGTGTATATTTTGGAATAATCAAAAAAGCGTTTTGACGGTGTATGTCAAAACGCTTTTTTTAAATTTTTACAAAATCCAGAATTTTCGTTCTGTGCCGAAATTACCTTTTTCAAGTGTGTGAGATTATTTCTGTAAATTAATTTTTCTATGATAAAATACTTAGTTTTATTTGGGCAGATAAGCAAAATTCAGCTTATCTGCTTTTTTGTAATATAGCACGGATTTTCTTCCGCGTCAAGAGCGGTCTTGCAAAAGACCGTATTTTTCACACTATACAAATGTAAAAATATATGCTAAACAAGTCGTCCATCATACATAATTGACAGTTCTCCGTAAACTCTGCCCCAATTTCTAAGTGGCATTGTCCACTTCTTTGTTGCTTCAAAGGTTGCCAAATACAGTGCCTTTAAAAGGGCTGTATCGCTCGGAAATACGCTTCTTTGGCTATTCAATCGACGAAGTACGCTATTAAGGCTTTCTATTGCATTTGTTGTATACATAACTTTTCTGACTTCTGCTGAAAATTTGAACATCGGTGATAAAACATCCCAATTTTCTTCCCATCTTCTCATCGCATTAGGATACTTTTCTTGCCATTTTTTTGTGACACTCTGCATACGTTCGTATCCGCTTTCTTCGTTCGGTGCATGGTATATACTCTTTAAATCATTTGCAAATGCTTTTTTGTCTTTTTCCGCTACATATTTCAATGTATTGCGCACTTGATGGACAATGCAACGCTGATACTCCGTATTTGGATAGGCTGCTGCTATTGATTCCTTTATCCCTGATAAACCGTCTGCACATAATATTAATATATCTCTAACACCACGATTTTTGAGTTCATTTAAAACTCCCAGCCAATATTTCGCACTCTCATTTTCGCCAATGGTTATGCTTAAAATTTCCTTCTTACCCTCGTCATTTACACCAAGAATTATGTATGCAGCTATCTTTTTCACTATATGTTCATCACGAACCGAAAAGTGGATTGCATCAATGAAAACTATCGGATACACAGCTGATAAAGGGCGTTGTTGCCATTCCTCTATTTGAGATAATATTTTATTTGTAACTGCGGTTACCATACTTTCGCTTACCTCAAAACCATATATATCTTCCACAATATCTGAAATTTGTCTTGTTGTCATACCCTTTGCCGACATAGCAATGATTTTTTGTTCTATTGCTGATATGTCCTTCTTTCGTTTAGGGACTATCTACGGTTCAAAATCACCGTCACGGTCTTGTGGAACATCAATAGGTATCTCACCATAAGAACTACGAAGTTTTTTGTGTTTTACTCCATTTCGATAATCCGGATTGTCACTACGTGCGTATTCGTCATAGCCTAAATGTTCATCCAGCTCAGCTTCCATCATTTCCTGAATAGTACCGCCTAACAGATCCTTTAGCGCCTCTTGAATATCTTCTGCTGTCTTGATGTCGTATTCCTGAATCAATCCGGCAATGATATTCTTCTTTCCTTCACTCATTCTTTCTCGTCTACGTCTTGCCATAAAAAAATTCCTCCTATGATTTATTTATATTCTATCATAGAAGGATTATTTTTTACAGACTTTTTCTCACACTCTCAAATAGTCCAAGAATATGTCCGCACCCCCTACTCCTATTGATTTTGCGGATACCAAAACAGGTCACACCCTTGGGGTATGACCTGTTTTGAGAGTTCAATACAAACAAATATTATATCTGACTACTCCAAATCCTTTTTTGTACTATGGTAAAATATATTCGTACCATCTTATAAGAAATTAGTTTTTTCTATCCGTCATAATATTGTAAGTTACATCTTTTATTGGTTCGTCCTGTGAATCAAAATAAATAATAATTCTAATATTATTTTCATCAAACTTTAAATCATAATTAGCATTAATTATTTTACCTATTTCCATTCCACCATAACTATATGTTCCACCGGCTATTGCATGATATGGCTCAACAAAAGTAGCTTTCTCCGGTGAAAATACAACTCCTCTTCCTGTCTTTTGATATTCAAATTCAAAATCAACTCCATCTGCTGATATTGATTTAATAGTTAAAACATCACATAAATCATTATATATTTTGCTGCTGCCGTTTAAAACAGCATATGTTCCTTGATATTTACTGTAATCAATTTTATTTGCTTTATTATCATATTTATAGTTATCTTTAGAAAGCTGAATAGTATTATTAAAGAAATCCACATCAAATCCGCCAACAACATTTGCAACATCACGAAGTTTAAAATATGTGCTTCCATCAATATTATATCCGTCAATAGAAACATTTTCTCCATTTAATTGAACTGGGAAAGTATTTTCTGTCGCAGTATAATACGATGCAAAAGCACCAACAGTACCAAATAGCAAAGCTCCACTTACAAAGCAAATAATATTATTTTTATCAATTTTCATACAAATTACCTCCTTTTATACATTATTATAACATATAATGCAAGAATAATCAATTACAAAATTACAATTAATTCAAAATTATCCCTATTCCTACTTATTGGTACATCAAATTCGACATGATACTCCCCAAAATGCTAAAATACCCAAACTGATATTTTTATTATATCAATTTGGGGATTACATCTTGAAGAATACTCGATAATATGTCCGTATTCCCCTTTTATATGATTAATAGTATAAAATGCGTTGAGCTCATCAGTTTTTTTTATAAAAAATTGATTTTTATTA
>ERZ831773.3347-NODE-3347-length-10413-cov-6.504538_pt1 | contig 10413 bp, 8 predicted proteins | sample MGYA00519696_ERZ831773 | MGnify/ENA primary metagenome ERZ831773 (study PRJEB31850, sample SAMEA3708720) | human gut metagenome | biome: human gut; feature: human-associated habitat; material: faeces | place: China | collected 2014 ...
TTAAATGCGAAGCCACGGCAAATTCTGTTACTGGGCACGTATGCGTGAACAGTAACAAATACAGGATGGTATGATTTATGTTATTTAGTTCCCTTGTGTTCCTATGGTATTTTTTGCCAGCGGTATTTTTTCTTTATTTTATAACGAAAAATCTGCATATCCGCAATAGCGTCCTTCTGACTGCCAGCCTCTTTTTTTATGCGTGGGGCGAGCCGAAGTATGTGATTCTGATGCTTGTTTCGATCGGGCTGAATTATTTCTTTGGATTGTGGATTGGGAGGATGCAGAGTAAACACAGAATGCGCCTTGCTGTTACAACCTGCGTGTTTTTAAACCTCCTTCTTCTGGGCTATTTCAAATATTTTAACTTCGCAGTCGAGATTGCAAATTCTCTGTTAAGCTGCTTTGCGGGCGGCGCATATACACTTTCTTTCCGCGAGATTGCTCTTCCGGTCGGAATATCCTTCTACACGTTTCAGGCGCTTTCCTACGTGGTGGATGTGTACCGGGGGACGATTCAGGCGCAGAAAAATATCTTTCATCTGGCGCTCTATATTTCCTTCTTTCCGCAGCTCATCGCGGGACCGATCGTCAAGTATCACGATGTCTGCGAACAGATTGGGAACCGGCAGTGTACGGCGGAGGGGATGGCGTATGGAATCAAGCGCTTTTCCTACGGACTGGCGAAAAAAATGTTGTTTGCTAATACCTTTGCGGCGACGGTGGACTGGATGATGGAGAAACCGCTGGCACAGCTGGGAACGGTCAATGCGTGGATGCTGGCGGTTTTGTACACACTTCAGATTTATTTCGATTTTTCGGGATATTCGGATATGGCGATCGGATTGGGAAAAATGTTTGGATTTGATTTTATGGAGAACTTCAATTATCCGTATATCTCTACCTCGATCCGCGAGTTCTGGAGACGCTGGCATATTTCACTCTCGACCTGGTTTAGGGAATATCTTTATATCCCGCTGGGCGGCAACCGGAAAGGGCAGGTGCGGACGTATGTTAATCTGCTGATTGTCTTTTTTGCGACCGGGCTCTGGCATGGAGCTGGGGCAACCTTTATCATCTGGGGATTGTACCATGGGCTGTTTCTGGTGGTGGAACGCATGGGACTTGGGAAGCTATTGGAGAAGAACTGCTTCCGGGGACTGAATCACATCTATACGGCGTTGGTTGTAGTGGTTGGCTGGGTGTTCTTCCGCGCCGATACGCTGGCGGATGCGAAAGTGATCCTGCATCAGATGTTTACCTGGGAGAACGGCATCTATCCGGCATCGCTGTTCGTGAATCCGAAGGTGATTTTTCTTGCGGTGCTGGGCGTGCTGCTTTCGGGCATCGCGCAGAGTATATGCCCGAAGCTGCGGGAGCATTTGTATGAGAAAGAAGTGACAAAGACAGTGGATATTGTGATTATGGCTGTGCTGCTGTTTTTGTGTACCATGTATCTCGTCAGCAGCACGTATAATCCGTTTATTTATTTCAGGTTTTAGATCCAGCCGCCGTCCAGTTGAATTATCTGTCCCGTTAAATAGGAGTCCTCGCTCCCCAGCTGGTATGCCAGTTTTCCGACTTCCTCGGCACGCCCCATACGTCCTGCTGGAATTTCTTCCAGCAGGGCATTCCGTTCTTCTTCATCGAGAAACTGGTTCATTTCGGTGTCAATAGCGCCGCAGGCGATCGCGTTGACCTGGATGCTGCTCGGCGCAAGTTCCTTCGCGAGGGCGCGCGTCATGGCGTTGATGCCGCCTTTGGTGGCAGAATAGGCGACTTCGCAGGAAGCGCCGCAGACGCCCCAGACGGAGGAAATATTGAGAATGCGTCCCGATTTGCGTGACACCATCATCGGAACGGCGAGGCGGCAGCAGTTGAAGACGGAGGTCAGGTTGGTATTGAGAATGTGGTTCCATTCGTCCGGCGTCATATCCTGGAACAGACCGATGTAGGAAATCCCTGCATTGTTGACGAGGACATCCAGGGAACCGAAGCGCTCCCGGATCGCGTCAAACAGGCGGGAACAGCTCTCAAAATCGCCCGCATCGCCCATCCAGGCAAGGCAGGAAACGCCCAGCGCTTCAATTTCGCGCTGGGTCTTTTTTAATTCTTCTTCCCGCCTCAGGCAGGTAATCACGACATCCCAGCCGTTCTTAGCGTAGGTTAATGCAATCGCTTTCCCGATTCCGCGGGAAGCGCCGGTTACGAGGATAGTTTTATGATTCATGGCAGTAAACTCCTTATATGCGAATGTTTTTGAGAATTGCGGGAGCACGCAGTGCAGAGCAATTCGGTATCAGAGGGGTCAAAAGCTTTTGACCCCAACATCATATTTGATTGAATTATAGCATGTATTTAAAATTCATGAAATAGTTTCATTTTTCCGCCTGTCATAAAATCGTAAGAAATTTTCATCCATTTTTTGCTGTTCTGAGTGTTTTACAGCATTGTATGAAAGTGCCAAAATGTGTTATACTAAAACCAAATGGATCTGACACAGCGATAGAGCGGATCAATTACCGAACAGATTCGGAAGAAAGGAACTGTATACCATGTATGATATAATAATCATTGGTTCCGGACCAGCTGGCTTGAGTGCGGCGATTTATGCACAGCGGGCGTGTCTGGACACGATTGTGATAGAGAAGAATGGAATCAGCGGCGGACAGGTGCTGAATACCTGGGAGGTGGACAATTATCCGGGATTTCCGGGTGTGACCGGCTTTGAGCTTTCCAGACAGTTCCGGGAGCATGCAAACAAGCTGGGAGCAAGAGTTGTACAGGATGAGGTCGTGCAGGTCGAGCTTTCAGGAAATGTGAAGAAAGTAGTCTGCGAGGAAGAGACGTATGAGGCACGCTGTGTGATTCTGGCATCCGGAGCACATCACAGGACGTTGGAGGTGCCGGGAGAAGAGGAACTTCGCGGGGCAGGCGTTTCATACTGCGCGACCTGCGACGGGGCATTTTTCCGGGGAAGGACGGTTGCCGTTGTGGGCGGCGGCGACGCGGCGCTGGAAGATGCAATTTTTCTTGCACGGATGTGTGAAAAAGTATATATCGTCCACCGCAGAGACAAGCTTCGCGGGGCAAAACGGCTGCAGGAGCGCTTACAGGCGCTTGAAAATATTGAATTTGTCTGGAACAGCGAGACGGTTGCGATTGAAGGGAACGCTCAGGTGGAGGCGTTGCGGCTGAGACAGACCAAAACCGGAGAAGAGAGGCGGCTGGACGTGGATGGTGTCTTTATTGCGGTCGGAATCGCACCGGAGAGTGAGCTGTATGCGGGTCAGTTAGAGCTTGATGAGCAGGGCTACATCCGGGCGGATGAGAGCGGTCAGACGAGCGTTCCGGGCGTATTTGCAGCCGGAGATGTCCGGACCAAGGCGCTGCGCCAGATTCTGACAGCGGCATCGGACGGTGCAAACTGCGTGGCATCTGCAGAGCGATATCTTCAGGCATAACTCATTTTTAACATAGAAGAAAACAGAGTAACTGTTTAGTAGGTCTGCGCATTTACTGCGCTGACCATACGAAAACATGGGTCAGCAGGCAAAAATCCCATTGCCGTAGTCAATTTTTAATGGATTTTTGCGCGTGACTGTGAAGGTACTGAACAGTTACAGTTTGAGATAAAACGACGGAACAGAACGGACAGAAGAGTAGGAGGTCCTTATGAGAAAAACGCTGAAATTTCTGATAGCATCAGGAGCGTGCCTTGTGATGGCAGGGACGGGACAGATGAGCGCCCAGGCGGCGATGAATCTGGAGACGGATGCCCCGGTCGCTGGTGCGTCAGTGGCGATCAATAATTACTATGCGAGCAGCTTGAACCCGGAAAAAGAGCTGGCGGAGGCATTTGCTTCTAAAGAAGTTCTGGCAGTGGCGGGAGCCGGTCAGACGGGAGTGGCAGGCGGCGCGCAGACAGCCAAACCGGCACAGGTGCCAGCAGAGACGAAAGCCCAGCCAAAGGAGACAACTGGCGAGACTGAGGCGGTTGTCCGCGCGATGTCCAAGTCGATCTACGATAATATCGCGATTTCCCGTGTGACCAATTATGTCAATGTTCGCGCACAGGCGAGCACAGGCAGCGAGGTAGTTGGAAAGATTTACAATAACTGTGCGGCGACAATTCTGGACACGGTGGACGGCGAGGGCGGCAAATGGTACCATATCCAGTCGGGTTCCGTGACCGGTTATATTAAAGCACAGTATTTTGTGACCGGTGAGGAAGCGTCCAAGATTGCCAGGGAGGTCGGCACAACCTACGCAAAGGTTACAAATACCTCTACGCTTCGCCTGAGAGAGACGCCGAGCTTAGAGGGCAAGACGCTGGATCTTCTTTCTGCCGATGCAGAGTATGAGGTGATCGGAGAAGAGGGCGATTTTGCCAAGATTTCCGTCGATAATGATCTGGTCGGATATGTGTATAAAGATTATATTACGACGCAGGTAGACTTTAAGCAGGCAGTTTCCGTAGCTGAGGAACAGCAGCAGAAAGCTGAAGAAGAAAAACTGAAACAGGAAGCGAATGCGGCGATCGAGAACCTGGAACAGGTAAAGAAGAAAGCCGAGGAAGAGTCGAGGGCAGCGGAAACCACGGCAGCGGCGAAGGAAACCACGGCAGCTGCCAAAGAGACGACCAAAGCACCGGAGACTTCCTACAGCGGAACAATAGAGGCGAATCCGAGCGAAAGCAAGGCAGCTGGGACGACAGCGGCAGCCAAGGAGACGACAAAGGCAGTTGAGACGAAAGCGCCGACTACCGTGGCAGCGACGAAAGCGACCACTGCAAGCGGCGTTGGACCGGGCGGCGGACCAGGCACAGGCGGTACGTCCTCTTCTGGAAATGAAGTAACAAATGCTACCCGTTCTGCGGTTGTGGCATACGCAAAGCAGTTCCTTGGAAATCCGTATGTATACGGCGGAACCAGTCTGACAAACGGTGCGGACTGTTCCGGATTTACAATGAGTGTATTTGCACATTTCGGTATTTCAACCGGACGAAGCTCGAGAGATCAGGCGGCAAAGGGCAAGGAGGTTGCGGTCAGCGCAGTACAGCCGGGCGATCTGCTTTTTTATGCGAGCGGCAATTATATCAATCACGTAGCACTTTACATAGGCAATGGACAGGTTATCCACGCAAGTACGGCAAAGAGCGGCATCAAGATTTCGCCGTCCAACTACCGAACACCGTGTAAGGCAGTTTCATTCTTAAATTAGTAAACGCAGATAAAGGAGTATATCGGTTCTTACGGAACGATTTCATATCCGTAGGGCGCGGTGGGAATACCGCAAAATTACGTTGCCAGCGGGGCAGAAGATTTCTGATCGGTGAGACAAGCAATTTTGCGGTATTTTTTCATTTTCATAGGAAAATGTGTGCACTCGCGCGAAGAAGAATTATGTCGCAGGCGACCGCGCGAGGCGCGAGAATGTGCCAAGGCACATTCTTTTTCATAAAAAAGGAGAAAAATCATGGCAGAATTAAGAGAACTTTCCGTAAATCAGTTCGTAGAAGAAACTGCTTCGAAGGCGTCTGTACCGGGCGGCGGAAGCGTGTCGGCGATGGTGGGGGCGCTGGGCGCGGCATTGATGGAAATGGTGGCAAATCTGACGATCGGAAAGGAAAAATATGCCGGGGTGCAGGAGGAAATGCAGGCGCTGGCAGCTGAGGGCGCTGCGCTGCATGAGGAGCTGCTGTCAGGGATCAAAAAGGACAGCGAATCGTTCAATGGATATATGAGAGCGCTGAAACTTCCGAAGGAGACGGAGGAGGAGAAAAAAATCCGCACTGCCGCCCTGCAGCAGGGGTTAAAAGAGGCAACCGAAGCGCCGCTTGCGATTGCGGAGTCAGCGGCAAAGATTTTTCCGATGGCGGAAGCGGTCGTAAAGAGGGGCAATAAAGGTGCCGTTTCCGACGGTCTGATTGCGGCGATGTTAGCCCGGACAGCGGTTGTGGGTGCCCTCTTTAATGTGAAGATCAATCTGGCATCGATCAAGGACGAAAGTTATGTATCAGAACTTGAGAAAAGAGTAGAAAAACTGGAATCGGATGCAATTTTTTGTGAAAAATCAATTTTGTGTCTTTCCAAATTGTCAGACACAGTATATAATAGATAACATTCACAGCCTTTCTGGGAAATTCACAGGGGGGGATCGTCTTTACAGCAGATAAAGCAGATAACATTCACTGTGTGGAAACTTCCGGAACAGGCAAAACCGCAAAAACAGGGAGGTACAGGAGTAATGATGACAGATATTGAGATTGCACAGGCAGCGAATCCACTGAAAATCGGTGAGATTGCACAGGCAGCAGGCGTAGACGAGAAGTATCTGGAGCAGTATGGAAATTATAAGGCAAAGGTAGACTACAGTCTTCTGAAAGAGACCGAGGGCAAGGATGGAAAACTGATTCTGGTGACCGCGATCAACCCGACTCCAGCCGGAGAAGGAAAGACCACGACCACGGTCGGTCTGGCAGACGGATTGAAACGCCTTGGCAAAAAGGTAACCGTAGCGCTTCGTGAGCCGTCGTTGGGACCGGTCTTTGGTGTTAAAGGTGGTGCAGCTGGCGGCGGATATGCACAGGTCATTCCAATGGAGGATATCAACCTCCATTTTACCGGTGATTTCCACGCGATCGGCGCAGCAAACAACCTGCTGGCAGCGATGCTGGACAATCATATCTATCAGGGCAATGCACTCCGCATCGATCCGAAGCGTATTACCTGGAAGCGTGTTGTCGATATGAATGACCGTCAGCTCCGCAACATCGTAGATGGTCTGGGACGCCGCGTGGATGGCGTGACCCGTGAGGACGGATATGACATCACGGTTGCCAGCGAGATCATGGCAGTTTTGTGCCTGGCACGCAACATTACGGATCTGAAAGAACGCCTTTCCAAGATTATCGTAGGTTATACCTATGACGAGGAACCGGTCACTGCCGGTGATCTGAAAGCAGCGGGCGCGATGACGGCTCTTTTAAAGGATGCCCTGAAACCAAACCTGGTACAGACCTTAGAGCATACACCGGCATTTATCCACGGCGGTCCGTTCGCGAACATCGCGCATGGATGTAACTCCGTCATTGCGACAAAGATGGCATTAAAGCTGGGTGATTACACGATCACAGAGGCTGGCTTCGGCGCTGACCTGGGTGCGGAGAAATTCCTGGATATCAAGTGCCGGATGGCAGAGCTGAAACCGTCGGCGGTCGTTGTAGTAGCGACGGTACGTGCCTTGAAGCATCACGGCGGCGTGGCGAAGGCTGACTTAAACGCAGAGAATCTGGAAGCACTGGAGAAGGGACTTCCGAACCTGATGCAGCATGTAGAAAATATTACCAAGGTATATGGACTTCCGTGTGTCGTAGCGATCAACCGCTTCCCAATGGATACCGAGGCAGAATTAAAGCTGATCGAGGATAAGTGCCATGAGGTCGGTGTCAATGTAGCTCTGTCCGAGGTATGGGCGAAAGGCGGAGAAGGCGGCGAGGAGCTGGCAAAAGAAGTCATCCGCCTGTGCGAGACTGAGAGCGAGTTCCACTACTGCTACGAGACCGATACAACGATCGAGGAGAAACTGGATGCGATCGTGAAGAAGATCTACCACGGCGACGGCGTTGTACTCACGGATGCAGCAAAGAAGCAGGCAAAACGCCTGACTGAGCTTGGATTTGGTAACTATCCGATCTGTATGGCGAAGACGCAGTACAGCTTTTCGGACAATGCGAAGCTGCTCGGCGCACCGAAGAACTTTACAGTAACTGTCCGCAACCTGAAAGTATCCGCGGGCGCAGGCTTCATCGTAGCGCTGACCGGCGACATCATGACGATGCCAGGACTTCCGAAGGTGCCGGCGGCAGAGAAGATCGATGTCGATGAGAATGGACGGATCACGGGTCTGTTCTAAGAAAAGAAATAGGATATGAATGGAACTTAACACAACGCAAAAAGGGGAACTGCCACATGGCAGCTCCCCTTTTTGCTAGGAAACTTGTCTACTTATAGTACGAAGCGATGAATTAAAATTCTGGTTCGATCAATCCGTAGGTGTTGCCTTTACGTTTGTAAACAACATTGACCTGCTCGGTCTCGGAATTCAGGAATACATAGAAACTATGTCCTAAGAGTTCCATCTGTACACAAGCCTCTTCCGGATCCATCGGCTTCATAGCGAATTTCTTTACTTTGACGATATCTACTTCGTCGTTGGAATCATATTCTTCGTTTATGAAGAGGTCAGAGAATGCAACGGCCGCCTGTTTCTTGTCTACGATTTTATTCTTATATTTTTTGAGCTGACGCTCGATGATTTCTTCTACCAAATCAATCGATACATACATATCGTTGCTTTCCTGCTCTGCACGGATGATGGTGCCTTTGACAGGGATGGTAACCTCGATCTTCTGACGATCTTTCTCAACCGTAAGTGTGATATTCACTTCAGTGTCCTGATTGAAGTATCGCTCTAACTTTCCGATCTTCTCCTCTACAGCTGCTTTTAACCCCGGGGTAACATTGATATTTCTTCCAGTAATCTTATAACGCATAATCATCGCTCCTTTTTATTGGGATGGCTATAGTATACCACTTTTGGATGTTAAATTCAACCTTTTTCGCAAAATTGTCAACACAATTAATTGAAAAACAGGTCGAAATACTGTGTCGTTTGATTTTTCACGAATTGCTGTTGTTTTATAAGGGATTTGCGCGCGGTTTGTGCGGCGGACAATGAAATATGAAAAAAGAGTCTTGCAGGATAGGGCAGAATGGGTGTGTTTTTGCAACAGAAAAAGGCCGAAAAAGCTAGAAAAAACGGGGGTTTGGAGGCAATGCGAGGGTTCTTCATTTGTCAATAGATCTGCTTGTATTTTTGGAAGAAATATGCAAGTTTATGAGATCTGAACAAAAAAGAAATCAAAATGCGCCGGGGAAAATGGGTGCTTCGTGAACAGACGGAAATTGTGGATAATGTGGATAAGTCGGTGCAAAACTCCATTTTCCCTAAAAAAGGGAAAAAATGGGTGTGCAAAACTTATCCACAAAACTGGGGACAAAATGTGGATAATGTGGACAACAAGAAAGTCGAACATATATTTTGTGCAACTTGTCTGGTTTACCATAAAGTTGGCGGGCTGGCAGAAGAAAAAACGTTTTACCTGGATAGGCAGGGAGGCAGCGTTTTACAGCAGGTCCCTTTGTTCGTGTATGGAGGGGCTTGTTTTATGGCTGGGATTTTCCGGGTACGGCAGGTTCGGCTTATCTCAGCCGGGCGCGTGCGCAGAATAAATGTAAAAAAATCATGAAATCATTGAATAAAATCCCTGTTAGTGTTAGAATAAATAAGATTGTATAACTATACCTATACGATCTTTTCGATCTAAAACATATCATACATTGAGCTATAAAAACGAAAAAAGAATGAGAAAGCAAGAAATAGGAGAGAAAAGCATGAATCTGATAGAGAAAGTGTTTGGTACCCACAGCGAACGCGAGCTGAAGCTGATCCGCCCGATTGTGGATAAGATTCTAGGTATGCGCGAGCAGATGGCTGCCTTATCGGATGATGAACTGCGCGACAATACGCGCAAGTTCAAAGAGCGCCTTGCGAACGGCGAGACGCTGGACGACCTTCTGCCGGAGGCATTTGCAACCGTGCGTGAGGCGGCGAGACGAGTATTAAATATGGAGCATTACCCGGTTCAGCTGATCGGTGGTATCGTCCTGCATCAGGGACGTATCGCAGAGATGCGTACTGGTGAGGGTAAAACCTTGGTTTCCACCGCACCGGCGTACTTAAATGCGCTGGCTGGAAAGGGTGTATTCATCGTTACCGTCAACGACTATCTGGCAAAACGAGATGCAGAGTGGATGGGCGAGGTTCACAGATTCCTCGGTCTGACGGTCGGAGTGGTTTTAAACTCGATGAATTCCGACGAGCGCCGGGAAGCTTACAACTGTGATATTACCTATGTTACCAACAATGAGCTTGGTTTCGATTATCTGCGTGACAACATGGCGATCTACAAAGAGCAGATGGTTATGCGGAATCTGGACTATGCGATCATCGATGAGGTCGATTCCGTCCTGATCGATGAGGCGAGAACCCCGCTTATCATTTCCGGACAGAGCGGCAAGTCCACGAAGCTCTATGAGGTGTGCGATATTCTGGCACGTCAGCTGGAAAAGGGCGAGGAATCAGCAGAATTTTCCAAGATGGCAGCCATCATGGGCGAGGAGATCGAGGAGACAGGCGATTTCGTAGTCAATGAGAAAGATAAAGTAGTCAACCTGACCGAGGCTGGTGTGAAGAAGGTCGAAGATTTCTTCCACATCGAAAACCTGGCGGATCCGGAGAACCTGGAGATCCAGCACAACATCATTCTGGCACTGCGTGCCAACTACC
>ERZ831773.3363-NODE-3363-length-10369-cov-2.515513_pt1 | contig 10369 bp, 10 predicted proteins | sample MGYA00519696_ERZ831773 | MGnify/ENA primary metagenome ERZ831773 (study PRJEB31850, sample SAMEA3708720) | human gut metagenome | biome: human gut; feature: human-associated habitat; material: faeces | place: China | collected 2014 ...
GTTTGGTTATCGTCTGGAGCATAAGGGCCGCACGAACAAGCAAAATCAGGATGTAGGAGACCTTGTTGTAGACCCGGACGAAGCGGAGATCGTGAAACTGATTTTTCAGAAATATCTCTGCGAAGGGTATGGAGCGCAGCGCCTTTGCCGGTATCTTGCCGAACAGGGGATTACAAACCGAAAAGGACGCAACATACCGACTACTTCAATCAACCGCATCATTAAGAACCCCATTTACACTGGGGTCATCCGAAATGGAGACAGCCAATCAGAGGTGCTGCCAGAGCTTCAAATTATCGACGCAGAAACTTATGAACGGGCACAGCAGATGATGGAAAAACGGGTGACCTGACATAATGATGTGCCGCTCAATACAAAGGGACGGTCTTTGCTGGTGGGGAATATCTATTGCGGTCACTGCGGCGGACGTCTGACACTGACCACCAGCGGACGAAAGCGTGTCCGAAAGGACGGGACTGTTATACGCGAGACCAGAGCTAGGTATCAATGCCATTACAATATTCGGCATCCAGGCGAATGTGACGGGCAATCCGGGTACGGCGTTGAAAAGCTGGATAAGCTGGTGAATCAAATCATTCGTATCCAGCTGGGACGAATCCGGAGCGCACCCTCGCAGGAATTGATAGCGAAACAGCAGGCTAAGGAAGTAGACCTCGCAAAGTCCAAACTGAACCTGCTGAACGAGCAATATCGGCAGAAGCAGCGGGAATATCAAGACCTGCGCGCTGAGACGATCAAGGTCATCCAAGGCACCAGCCGCTTGAATGCAGACCTGCTGAACAGCCTTGTCAGCGAGACTATGGAACAAATCAAGCAGTTGGGGGCGCAAATTCAGACCACCACAGCCGAACTGGAAGAAACTGTCCAGAGTGCCAGTCAGGTGCTGCGGGAGTATGACCAGCTGATGGGCTGGGCTGAAATGTACGATAACTGCACCTTTGAAGCCAAGAAAATGATCGTGGCCCAGTTTGTAAAAGCAGTCCATGTGCGGCGAGATTATGAGATCGACATAGAGTTCAATGTGTCATTTGAGGAATTTCAAGCTCTGTATCTGGAGGGGAGCCAGATCAAGCAAAAAGGCCGGGAGCAGATACGCTCCTGACCCATTGAAACGAAAACAAGACAAGCGATATAATCGCTTGCCTTGTTCATGGTGGACTCGAAGGGATTCGAACCCTCGACCTCCGCCGTGACAGGGCGGCGCTCAAACCCTCGACCTCTCGGATGCGAACCGAACGCTCTCCCAACTGAGCTACGAGCCCAAACAGCTATATTATTATAACATATTTCTGCGGCTTGTAAAGTACCTTTTTGAAAAAAACGAAATTTTGAAAAACAGGCCCGGAAGCTCCGGGCCTGTTTTGGTCATGTGTAGGAATGCTCCACCTGCACCACGGCGGTATAGCGGCTGTCCAGTGAGCGGACCAGCGAGCGTACCTGCCGGGCCATTTCGTCATCGGCAATGCGGAAGCCGGGAGGCGTTACCACATCGAAAATCAAATTCGTATGGGTGGAGCCGGGGACGATTCGAAAATCGTGAATGCTGACCGAGGCGTCGATGCACTTCACCAGCGTCTCCACCTGTGCGCGGAGGGCAGCGGTGCGGCTGTCATCGGCGGCGATGGGGTCCATGTGAATCACTGCCTCACAGCCCAGCTTTTTATGAAGCTCATGCTCGATGTTGTCAATGACATCGTGCAGCTCCATGACGCTGCCGGAGGCCGGGACCTCCGCGTGGAGGGAGATCATCACCCGGCCGGGGCCGTAGTCATGCACCACCAGATCGTGTATCCCGCAGATTTCCTTGTGGGCCATCACCAGATCCTGAATTTCCCGAACGAACTCCGGCGTCGGCGGTACGCCCAGCAGGGGATCGATGGTAGCCTTGGCGGCGTCGATGCCGCCTTTCAGGATGAGAACCGCCACTACGGCGCCGACCCAGCCATCCACGGCCAGCCCTGTGAAGCGGCTCACCAGCGCGGCGGCCAGCACGGCGGCGGTAGAGATGCTGTCGCTGACGGAATCCGCTGCTACGGCCAGCAGCGCCGGGGCGTCCAGCCGCTTGCCGACTGCGCGGTTATAAAAGGCCATGTAGAGCTTTACGCACACGGAAACCGCCAGAATCCCCAGCACCAGAGCGCTGAAGGCCACCGGCTCCGGGTGCAGGATTTTGCCGATAGACTCCTTGCCAAGCTCCATGCCCATGAGCAGAATCAGCATGGACACCGCAAGGCCCGAAAGGTATTCCGCCCGCCCGTGGCCGAAGGGATGGCCGGGGTCCGGCGTTTTGGCGGCGATTTTGAAGCCCAGCAGCGTAATGATGGAGGAGCCGGCGTCCGAGAGGTTATTGAAGGCGTCCGCTGTGATGGCGATGGAGCCGGACAGCGTGCCTGCCAGCAGCTTACCGGCGAACAGAAGCAGATTCAAGGCGATTCCCACCGCCCCGCAGAGAATGCCGTAGGCTGTCCGCAACTGGGTGGGAGTGCGGCCCTCCGGCTTGCAGAAAATTTTCGCAAGAAGCGAGATCATATCAATCGCTTCCTTTCTGTTATAAAGTATAGGCCGCTTTTGCGGCCCATGCGGTTGACTTATTTCTTTCCCGGGATGACCAGCTTCATGTGGCAGCAGAGGTCATCAAGGTCCCGGTCTGTGGCGGCGCTGAGCCGCAGCCGTGCGCCGCAGTCACGGCACGTAAGCTCCACGGCGTCCCGGCGGATTTCCATGGAATAGCTGTGGCTGCCGCAACCGCAGGTGATGCCATTGGGCCGGGCGGCAATATCCCGGAGCTCCGAGAGAAATTCGTACATGATGACATTATCGGTGAAGGCCTCTGTCTCGCCGTTGCCGGACTGGGCCTTTTCCTTGGAGATGGCGATCTCTGCCTCCCGCAGATGATGGTCCACAATGCCCTCATCTCCCACAAAGCAGCAGAACTGCCGGCTCTCCGGGCAGCTCAGAGCCGTGGCCCCCTCCCGGATGCGCTCCGGCGGACAAACCGCCTCGTGAATTTTACCGCAGATGCCGCAGGGCACCAGCAGGCAGTAGCACTGCCCGTCAAAGCTCGTATGGAGCACGCTGCCGCCGCAGGAGCAGGCAATTTCCGCATCGGACGCCTCCAATGCGAAAATGGAGCGGGCACCCATTACCGGCGCGCCGCATTTTGGGCAGATGTAGCCCAGAGTCCTCATATCACCAGCCATCATGGCCTCCTGTTCTGCCGCTTAAAGCGGCGTGTTTTCCGTTTTATGGTGCTGTTTGTAGAGAAGGACCTGATCCCCGGCCAGCAGAACCAGTCCGCCGTTTGGAATCAGAGTTTGTCCCCGGCGCCGGACCATGACGATCAGCGTCTGGCGGGAAATGTCCAGATCGCGGATGGGACTGCCTACCCACGGGTTCTGAGGCTGGAGGGTGATCTCCTGAAGCTCAATGCGGCCATCCTCCCGATAGGAGCCGGCTCCCAGCACCAGAATGTCCCCGCTCCGCAGCACCGTGCCGCCCCGGGGGACCAGCGTTTCCCGGCCCCGCTGAACAGCAGCCACGATGATTCCCTCCGGCAGACCCAACTCGCGGATGGCCCTTCCGGCCCACGCATCCTTCTGCGTTAAATGGACGCAGATAAAATGAACATCCGAGGACGTGCCGTATTCGCTGATGCGCTTGATGCGGGAATACTGGTCCACAAAGCCGGCGGAAATGATGCCGGTGGGGATGGCCACCATGCCGACGCCAAGAAACGTGATGAATATGCCGAAAATCTTTCCCATGGTCGTAATGGGATAAATGTCGCCGTAGCCCACGGTGAGCAGCGTGGACACAGACCACCAGATGCCGGAAAAGGCGTTGGAGAACACCACCGGCTGAGCGTCATGCTCCAGCGAGTACATACAAAGGCTGGAGGCGGTCATCAGCACAAGAATGATGAATACGGAGCTGAGGAGCTGCTGGGCCTTGCTGGTGAGCACCTGTGTGATAACGTTCAGGGAATCGTAATAGGCGTTGATGCGGAACAGGCGGAAAATGCGGACCACCCGGAACATCCGGAACGCCACGGCCCCGGCGGGGAAGAACCAAGGTAAGTAATAGGGCAGAAAGCTCAGAATATCCACGATGCCGCCAAAGGAGAGCAGGTATTTCAAAATGGCCCGGGTCTCCGGCAGGTCGGGACAGCGGTATTTGGCGGTCCAGACCCGCAGCGCCCAGTCCACGGCAAAGTAAGCCACCGTCCATTCCTCAATGGTAAGCAGCAGCGCCCCGCAGCGGTCCTCCGCCGTATCAAAGGTATAGGCGATGGTCACGCCTAAATTCAGAAAAATAACAAGGGTGTAGACGATGTCATACGCCCGGCTGGGAAAGTCCTCCGTGGAGCCGATGTCCACAATGGTCCCCATGCGCCGCCGGAGCGTCTCCAGAGTGCGCGGACCCGACATACGCCACCTCCTGACAGTTCCGCCGATACTGCGGCCGGCGCAGAGCACCGGCCCTGGCAAAGCACCGGCCCTGAAAGTCCTATCTATTATAATGATATTATGGGAAAATGTAAACAGATTTTCTGGATTTCCTTTTGATTTCAAGGGTTTGATGGCCTTAACATGATGGATGAAGCCGTAATTTTCTCTGTGGCGTCCGGCAGCGCGGCAAAAAGATGCACCGTCCCACTTCGCATGGAACGGTGTATGTTCAGGGGGAGCTTATCGCTCCTGTACCTCTTTCCCGCTGAGGTGTTCGATCTCGATTTCACACATCCGCACGGCTCTGCCGCCCTCTAAGATAGCCTGATCCGCCAGCGCCTCATCCGGGTAGTACTTCATGGCAAAGCGCTTCAGCAGCGCCATGGTCTCCGGGGTACTTTCCAGCAGGCGGCAGCGGCCGAATACCACGGCGCTCCGCATATAGGGCGCCCATGCTTCCTTGCGGACGATTTCTGTTCCGTAGGCCGTGAAGCAGACTTTATCGCAGACCTTGATGGCGTCCAGCTTGTATCCGGTGCGGGAGCTGTGGAAATAAATCCGCCCGGCAGTCTCATCATATATAAAATTGATGGGAATTGCGTAAGGATAACCGTCCTCTCCGTTGACCGCCAGCACGCCCCGGCGGGCCTCACGTAGAATTTGCTTGGTATTCTCGGTGCTGAGCTCGTTTTTCTTTTTTCGGATAGGTCGAAACATGATTGCTCTCCTTTCTTTTATGTTGGACGCAGCAGGCCGCTTAGTGCGTCAGAATATAGGTCTCCAGCTCTGCCGCTGTGTGAACCACCGCTGCGGCGCCGGCCTGCGCCAACTCGCCCGGCGCCGCATAGCCGAAAAACTCTACGCCCACACAGGGGAGGCCGCATTCGGCGGCGCCCAGTACGTCATATTTGCGGTCGCCTACCATCAGCATGGAGGGCTTGTCCGCCTCCGCCAGTCCCAGGCGGCGCATGACCTCCCGGATGACATCGGCCTTCTGCCAATCCGCCCCGATGGGGCTTCCCACGATCGTTTGTAGACTTTGGGTGAATCCGAAGCGTTCGCAGATGCTCAAGCACAGCTCCTCCGGCTTGGAGGAGGCCAGCGCCAGCGTATATCCCCGCTCCTTCAGCCGCGCAAGCAGCTCCCGCAGACCCGGCGCGGGCTGGTTTTCATACTGGCCCACCGGCTCCCGGAAAACCTCCACGCCCCGGGCGGCGGTTTCCGTGTCATAGCCGCAGTAGGCTATGAAGGACTCCTGCAGGGGCGGGCCGATGAATTTCAAAAGCGTCTGCTGGTCCGGCATAGTGCCGCCCAGCTTTTCAATGGCATATTTCACGGAGTTGACAATTCCCTCCCGGGAGTCCGTCAGCGTACCGTCCAGATCGAATAAAACAGTGCGAATCATAGTGCAGGTCCTCCTGTATGCGGCGCGGGAAGGGGGAAAGCCCCGCCGGCAGCCGCTTTTTTCTTGCTGTATTTTATCATGTCCGCGCCGGGAGTGCAAACGGAGATTTGCATTGTCAGCGCGGCCGCAGTACCCCGGTGTGGTCCAGGGCCCGGAACAGGCAGGCCGCCGCCACGCCGGTCACCGCCCCGGTGAGCAGAGAGGCTGCCAGCAGCACCGGCAGATAGGCCAGCGGCGCGGTGCTCCATAGTGTCAGGACCGCTGCTGCGATCTGCCCGCAATTATGGGCCGCCGCTATGGACACGCCGTATACGGACAGCTGCCCCGGCCGGGACAGGAGAATCATCACCAGCATGGCGGACACGCCGCCCAGCACGGAGAAGATCAGCGCATTCATATTTCCGGCGAACACCGCTCCCAGCAGGCAGCGTCCCACTAAAATCAAAAGCGCCTGTCCGGGCCCCAAGGCGTAGAGGGCGAATACCGTTACGATATTGGCAAGGCCCAGCTTGATGCCCGGCAGGGGAATGGCGAGGGACAGGGGGAACAGGTTTTCAAGATAGCTCAGGGCCAGCGCCATGGCGGTCAGCACGGCGCAGAGCGTCAACTGTTTTGTTGTCAGCTTCATCGTGGGCCTCCTAACCGATCACAACGTCCACGCCGGAGGAATCCGCCGCGCCGCCGGTGAGGGTGATGACGATGCGGGCGGGGAGGCAGATGATGCTCTGCCCGCTCCGGGAGATGGCCCCAGTGTGCACACAGTCCTGTGTGGGGCAGTCCGCCGAGGCGACATGGAGACGCACCGTGTCCCCGTCCCGCTCCGCCGCCACGGTCAGCGTATAGCCGTTATGACTGTAACTGCGGGGGCTGTCCAGCAGCGCCTCCGGGGCAAAGCGGTCCAGCTCCGTGCCATCGGCGGTGACGGTAACGAGGGGGGCACTGCCGCTGTCTGTGCCGCGCCAGACCGCCAGCGCCGCGAACATTGCCAGTGCAAGGATGACCAGCACGACAAGCCCGTCCCAGATATTCGGTTTCAGCTCAGGAGACTGTCTCATAGGTATAACCGCTGTCCTTTACCACTTCAAATCGGTCGGAAAGTCCGTCCGTTATGATGACCCGGCCATCCGCCGTGACCAGAACCAAGTCAAAGTCATAGCCGCCGGTCTGCCAGAATTCCAGCGCCCGCTCCTCGCCCATGACAAACAGGGCGGTGGAAAAGGCATCGCACATGGTCCCGTTTCCGGGACCGGAGAAGTCCGGGCCGTTGGCCTCCGCCACCACCGTGACCGACAGCAGGCCGCTGTCTGCCGGATAGCCGGTGGAGGGGTCAATGATGTGGTGGTATGTGTTCCCATTTTCCGTGAAATAGCGCTCATAGCCGCCGGAGGTGATGGCGTAGGCGTCCCGCAGCGTTAGGACTGCCGCCAGCGCGTTTTCGTCCTGCGGGTCGCGGATACCGACACGCCAGTCGGCCCCGTCCGGCTTTCCGCCCAGCACAAACACATTGCCGCCGAGAGAGATTTTTCCGCTTTCAATTTTGTTTTCCCGGAAGACTGCCTCTACGCAGTCGGAGGTGTAGCCCTTGGCGATGCCGCCGAGGTCAATGGCCTGTCCCGCCCCCAGCGTGACGCTGCTGCCGGAGAGCCGAATTTCATCGCTGTTCACGTTTTCCAGCAGCGCGTCCAGCTCATCCTGAGCGGGGACGCGGTAGCTGTCCCCGGTGAAGCCCCAGGCGTCCATCACCGGCGCGATAGTAATATCGAAAGCGCCGCCGGTGGCGTCCCGGAATGTCAGGGCCTCGGAAAGCAGCGCTTGCTCCGCCGCGGATAAATCCTGTGCCGCGCCGTTTTGGTTGAGGACGGACACCAGACTGTCCTCCCGGGTGCGGGAGAGCCGCGCCTCCAGCGCTTGAATGGTTTCCTCGGCATCGCTGACCGCCTGCTTTACCTGATGGCCATAGGCGTCCAACTGCATGACCGTGTCCATGGCGAAAAGCTGGGCCGACGCCTCATCGGCACTTGCGCCGCAGCCGGTGAGCAGCAGCGCCACCGCGCAGATAAACATGAAACTCCGCTTCATGGGGCCTCCTTTTAATATGTAATAAGCAGCAATAACATCAGTCTGATTTTTTCAGTATACCACGGTACGAAAAAAAAGCAAACAAAATAGAAAAGGTTTTCCTTGCAAATCATAGGCGGGTCTGCTATACTACTAACGTGTGTCGGCGGGAATACGTTCCCGCATTTTGGGAAATATAACCATGGAGGTTTCGTATAGATGGCAAAAAATCCGAACAAAAAGGCAAAGGCTCTCCAGAAGGACGAGCAGATGAACGGCGCAATGAAGTTTTTCCTGGCCGGCTGCGTGGCCGAGCTATATCTTCTGATTATCCGCAGATTCTATATCAATGCGGATTCCGAGCTTTCCAGAATCGCGTGGTATGACCGTTATCTCTGGATGCTGGCGGGTATCGGCGCGGGCGTGCTGGCGGTGGGTCTCATTGCGGCGCTGACCGCGAAGGCCAATGCCGGAAGACGCAAAACCGGCTGGGCACTGGCGGGAGCCGGTGCGTTTGTTGGGATTGCCTCTGCGCTGGTGCGCTGGAATATGGCAACGCTGTCCCTGATGACCATTGTTGTCCCGGTGGTGATTTTGCTGGGTGTGCTCTGGGCGCTGTATGATCGGGAATGCGCACTGGCGCTGACAGTCCTTGGCGTGGCGCTGCTGGCCCTGTGGGGCTATCGCCGGTATGCCTCCAGTATGTATGTGGGTACGGCGGTGAAGGCACTGGTGGCGCTTTATCTGGTGGCGCTGATCGTGCTGGCCGTTCTCACCAAGCAGGGGAAGACCGGCAAGCTGCTGCCCGAGACTGCGGAACGTCTGCCGGTCTATATCTCCTGTGGCCTGTCCGCTGTGGCGCTGCTGGCCGCGCTGGCAATTCCCGGCGCCGCGTATTATGCCATCTGGGCCATGGCGGCGGTGATTTTCGCTTTGGCTGTCTACTATACCGTCAAGCAGCTTTGATTTTGCTGATACGAGCCGCTCCGCTTCTGCGGAGTGGCTCTTTTTTTACGCATGGACAAAAGGTTCTTCGCGAGGGTTGTCCGCAGAAGCAGAGGAAGCGTTTCGGCAAGACTGAAGGAAAGCAGAGATACAGTCGAGCGCTGTCTGTCAAGAGGAAAAAACGGCGGTTTTTGACTGCTGTTGCCGGAAATGTATGTATTATGTAAATCTTCTGTAAAGGGGTATCATGGGGATAACCTTGAAGCAGCGCAGTGGATAAATTTGCCTGTAGATTAAATTTTCGCTGAAATTTCAATGAAAATTCAATGTTGAAAACTCTGTGGAAAATGTGAATAACTCCTTGTAGACAAAAATTATCATAAATTTTATGTAAATATAAAATGAAAAGAGATACTAAAACGTCGGGCGTGACCATCGGAAAAAACAGTCACTTTTTTAGCAAAATTTTTGCGGGAGCGCCCAGGCTGGATTTGTAAAGATGGCAAAACGCCAAAATTTGAACATCGCAATGGCTGCCTCATATACGGGCTGTATTATTTTTGCGAATATCTGCCATTCGATTTTCCACATGGAAAAAACGGCGGACTTTTGCCGAAACGCCCTTGACAAGCGGGGGAACTCATGATACTGTATTGAAAGTTTATAGACAGATAAGGAGCGATGCACTGTGACCGCAATTTTGAAAAACGCACAGATGTTCCGACACGGCGTATTTTCCCGCGGCGATGTTTCCGCTGATATGGGTCCCCGTGTTTCCCGAGGCGGCAGTGATTCCCCCTTTTCCGTGGATGCTTCCTCTTTTGTGATATTACCCGGTTTCGTTGATGTTCATGTACATCTTCGGGAACCGGGTTTTTCTTATAAAGAGACCATTCGCACCGGCTCCCTTGCGGCGGCTCACGGTGGCTATACGGCTGTGTGCGCCATGCCGAACCTGAACCCGGTGCCGGACAGCTTGGAGCATCTTCAGCCGGAGCTGGAGGCCATCCGCCATGACGCGGTGGTTCGGGTGCTGCCCTATGGTGCTATCACCCGGGGGGAGCAGGGGGAGGCGCTGGCGGAGCTGGAGGCCATGGCCCCCTATGTAGTGGCCTTTTCCGATGACGGGAAGGGCGTGCAGAACCGGAATATGATGCGCTGGGCCATGCAGGAGGCCAAGCGCCTCGGCAAGCTGATCGTGGCCCACTGCGAGGACAACACCCTGCTTCACGGCGGCTATATCCACGATGGCGCCTATGCCAGGGCCCACGGCCACCGGGGCATCTGCTCTGAAAGCGAGTGGCGGCCCATCCAGCGGGATCTGGAGCTGGTGCGGGAGACCGGCTGCGGCTACCATGTGTGTCACATTTCCACCAAGGAAAGCGTGGCCCTGATCCGCAAGGCCAAGGGTGAGGGACTGAACGTTACCTGTGAGACCGGCCCCCACTATCTGTTGCTGGATGACGCCATGCTGGAGGAGGACGGGCGCTTT
>ERZ831773.3366-NODE-3366-length-10358-cov-3.307677_pt1 | contig 10358 bp, 8 predicted proteins | sample MGYA00519696_ERZ831773 | MGnify/ENA primary metagenome ERZ831773 (study PRJEB31850, sample SAMEA3708720) | human gut metagenome | biome: human gut; feature: human-associated habitat; material: faeces | place: China | collected 2014 ...
ACACATACCGAGAATTGCGGAAATCCACATCCAGAACACGGCTCCCGGACCACCGGATACAAGAGCGGCTGCCACACCTGCAATATTACCGGTCCCCACCGTTGCTGCAAGGGCGGTACAGACCGACTGGAACTGTGTAATTCCATGGTGGGCCCCGGCAGCACCTGTACTTTCATCGCCCTCACGTTCCTCTCCCCATAAGCTTCCGGCAGTTGCCTTCCACCAATATCGAAATCCCCGGATCTGAAAGAAACGGCAGCGCACCGATAACACCAGTCCCACAACCAGAAACACCCCCACCGTCCACGGCCCCCATATGATCCCATGCACCATTTCCAGAACTTTCATATGCGCCTTATTTATGCCTCACTGCAACCTTCTTATGAGGTTTTTATGCACTGTTTTTCCCTTCTATGCCTGCTTTATCCACAAAAATATGGTATAATGTAAAGAGCGCAGGAACCTGCGTGGCCCCACAACGCCATCAACACCCGAAAGGAGGCCCCACAACCATGCCCGGCTTCACCACCCACTACATTCTCGGTATGAAGGCATACAATGACATGCCTCAGAACAACTTAAAATTCATCATTGCAAAATACCGCTGGCTCTACCAGCTTGGTCTTCAGGGACCGGATATGTTTTTCTATAACCTGCCTATCCTGCGCCACCGGGACCACCGAAATATTGGTTCCTATATGCATGAACACCATGTAAATGACTTTTTCCGCTGCGCATTCACCCGTCTTTCAAAAATTGAGTCCCGGCAGCAGCGTGAGGAAGGCCTTGCTTTCTTATGCGGTTTCATCAGCCATTATATTGGCGACTCTATCTGCCACCCTTATGTATATGGCCGCATCCACTATGACGCGGAGCATCCAACAGCCGCCTGTCACGGCTTACATGCCAGGCTGGAAAATGACATTGATGCCCTGTTATTGATGAAATACAAAAAGAAAAAGCCGTCCCAGTTCAACCAGGCGGCTACCATCTGTTTAAACGGCATGGAAACACAGTTTATCTCTCGTTTCCTCTCCTCCTGCTTAAATGACGCCTTCTATCCTTTAAGCAGCAAAAATCATTATCAGGTATCCCCGGGAATGATCCACCGTTCTATCCTTGCCCTGCGTCTGGGCTGCCGGACACTTTCCGACCCAAACAGCCAGAAAAAGAACTGGATCGAATACGTAGAGTCCCTGTTTTTAAGAAATCCTTTAGCTTCCAGTAAAATGGTAACCGATGTGGTAGAAGACCCTGTATGGAGCCTGAACCTGCGCCATGAGACCTGGTGCAATCCCTGGGACAAGAGCATTGCTTCCCAGACCTCTTTCCCGGATCTGTTCCGCCAGTGCCTTGCAAAACATGCCACCATCTACTATATGATCAACACTTTGATGGAAGAAAATAATATTCGCCCAGCATCCTTTGACCGGATACTGGACGAACTTGGAAATTATTCTTATCACAGCGGTCTTCCCTGCAACGACGAGGAAGACTGACGCATCATAATTCTTATAGCATTACCGCTGTCCATAATAAGCGCCCGGGCCATGCTTGCGCAGATAATGTTTATCCTGCAGGCACTTAGGCGCTTCTTTTACGTCTGGATTTAAACGCTCACAGCGGGCTGCCATTTTAGCAACTTCTTCCAGTACTACTGCATTGTGTACTGCCTCTGCCGCATCTTTTCCCCAGGTAAAAGGACCATGATTTTTACACAGAACACAGGGAACTGCCACCGGATCCAGTTTTCTTTCTTCAAACAGATCCGCGATCAGAACTCCTGTATTTCTTTCATAATCCTTTAATTCTTCCTCTGTCAGGTTTCTGGCACAGGGAACTGCCCCGTAAATATAATCTGCATGGGTGGTTCCGTAACACGGGATGTCTCTTCCGGCTTGTGCCCAGGAAGTAGCCCATGGACTGTGGGTATGTACGATACCACCGATCATCGGAAAACGGTTGTACAGTACCAGATGGGTCTTTGTATCAGAAGACGGATTTAATTTTCCCTCTACCTGATTTCCCTCCAGGTCCATAACCACCATATCTTCCGGTTTCATTTTATCGTAATCTACCCCTGAAGGCTTGATCACAAACAGTCCCTTTTCCCTGTCAATAGCAGAAACATTTCCCCAGGTAAAAGTGACCAGACCATACTTTGGAAGCTGCATATTGGCTTCATATACTTTCTGTTTTAATTCTTCCAGCATTTATTTCCATCCTTCCACTGCGCCCTTTTCAGCTGCCAGTCCTTTGATATAATCCTTCATAAAGCTGTCAAAGCCCTCTACATCCTCTGCATCCGGCTCCATTACTTCTTCTTTGGCATCCGCAAATACATACTGGTTCAGATAATCAGAAAGGCTTTCCCCTTCTTTCTTATCTTTTCTGTAAGCTGCTAAAAGAGCAATGCCCCAGGCGCCGCCCTCTCCTGCTGTCTCCATAACAGCAACAGGTACATCTGCTGCTGCAGCCATAATGCGCTGTCCAACACCTTTTGTCTTAAAGAAACCGCCGTGTCCCATTAATTTGTCCAGAGACACATTCTCTTCTTTAAACATAATGTCCATGCCATATTTAAGGGTTGCAAGGGAACTGTATAAATGAGTCCTCATAAAGTTAGCCAGTGTCAGTTTGCTGTCCGGTTTTCTCATAAACAGAGGACGTCCTTCTTCAAAACCTGTGATCGGCTCTCCGGAAAGATAACCATAAGACATAAGGCCGCCGCAGTCAGCATCCCCTTCCAGGGCTTTTCTGTAAAGATTACCAAATAAAGTATTTTTATCCACTTTCTGGCCCATCATCTCATAAAACTGCTCAAACAGTCCTACCCAGGCATTCAGATCCGAAGTACAGTTGTTGCAGTGGACCATTCCTACCAGATGACCGTCAGGTGTAGTTACAAGGTCGATCTCCTCATGGACCTTCTTTAAATTCTCTTCCAGAACTACCATAGCAAACACAGAAGTACCGGCAGATACATTTCCTGTACGGACAGCTACACTGTTTGTAGCAGTCATACCAGTTCCTGCGTCTCCCTCTGGCGGACAAAGTGGGATACCTGCCTGAATCATTCCGCTTTCATCTAAAAGGGCTGCTCCTTCTTCTGTAAGACTTCCCGCATCTTCTCCTGCAGTAAGGACCTGAGGCAGGATACCGGATAATTTCCAGGAATATCCTTCCGGCTCCATCAGTGTTTCAAACTTGCGGACCATTTCTTTCTCATACTGGCCATCTGCCGGATCGATTGGGAACATTCCTGAGGCATCTCCTACGCCTAAAACCTTCTTTCCTGTCAGCTTCCAGTGGATATATCCAGCCAGAGTGGTGAAGAAATCCAGCTTTGACAGATGTTCTTCTTTGTTTAACACTGCCTGGTATAAATGGGCAATGCTCCATCTTTGCGGAATATTATAATCAAACAGTTCGGTCAGTTTCTTTGCAGCTTCCCCTGTAATGGTATTTCTCCAGGTTCTAAATGGCACCAGCAGTTCTCCTGCTTCATCAAATGCCATATATCCGTGCATCATGGCACTGATACCCATAGAGCCGATCCGTGTAAGTCCCACTCCATACTGCTTTTTTACATCTGCTGCCAGATCCTGATAGCAGGAACGCAGGCCTTTCCAGATATCCTCCAGGGAATAGGTCCAGATCCCGTTTTCCAGGCGGTTTTCCCACTCGTAACTTCCCTGTGCAACAGGGGCGGTGGTACTGTCAACCAGTACCGCCTTGATCCTGGTAGAACCAAACTCGATCCCCAGAGATGTTCCCCCGTTTGTTATGTCATTTCTTATTTCTTCTACACTGCGACCCATAGCTCCTTCTTTCTTCCTGATCAGTGGAACTTGTAATAAGCCTCATTCCAGCGCAGTTCATTGCGCAGCTGACGGATATTTGTATCTTTGTCAATATAAACGGTTTCAATTCCCATTGCATTGGCCCAGTCTCCCATCTGCTCTGCAGTCAGGTCATAGGAAAAAGCAGTATGGTGCGCGCCGCCTGCATAGATCCATGCTGCAGCCCCTGTTTCAAGAGATGGCTCCGGAGTCCAGAATGCAGTTGCTACCGGAAGTTTCGGCATTGGTTTTTCTGCCTTCTTTACTTCCACATCATTGATGATCAGACGGAAGCGGTCTCCCAGGTCAATAAGGGAAGTTGCAATACCATGTCCTTCCTTTGCAGTAAATACCAGACGGGCCGGATCTTCCCTGTTGCCCATGGAAAGCGGGCACTCTTTAATGGAGATCTTTCCATCTGCGATGGTCGGGCAAACCTCTAACATATGAGCCTGAAGGATACCTTCTCTTCCTTTTACCAGATTGTATGTATAATCTTCAAAGAAGCTGGTTCCCTTTGCATCCTTTGTTCCTGCTGCCATGATCTTCATCAGACGTACCATTGCCGCTGTCTTCCAGTCACCTTCTGCGCCAAATCCATAGCCTTTTTCCATCAGTCGCTGGATCGCAAGTCCCGGAAGCTGCTTTAAGCCGCCCAGATCACCAAAATGGGTTACGATCGCCTGATAATTGTTGGCATCTAAGAACCGTTCAAAGCCCAGCTCGATCTGTGCCTGTACAGCTACATGACGGCGGAATTCCTTTTCATCCCTGCCTTCTAAGAGGATGTCATATTTATCATAATATTCTTCTACCAGGGCATCTGTATCTGCCTGTGAAACAGCGTCTACCGCTTCTACGATCTCATTTACAGGATAAGCATCTACTTCCCAGCCAAATTTGATCTGTGCCTCTACCTTATCACCGTCTGTAACTGCTACGTTGCGCATATTATCGGCAACACGCATTACACGGATATGGGAAGACTCCATTACTCCGATGGCTGTACGCATCCAGGAAGCCAGCTGATCCTGTACTTTTTCATCTGCCCAGTGGCCTACGATCACTTTTCTTTCAATCCCCATACGGGTCACAATATGTCCATATTCTCTTCCGCCGTGGGCAGACTGGTTTTCATTCATGAAATCCATATCAATGGACTCATAAGGGATCTCCTGGTTAAACTGGGTATGCAGATGGCATAAAGGCTTGTGATATTCCTGTAATCCCAGGATCCAGCTTTTAGCCGGTGAAAAAGTATGCATCCAGGTGATAACGCCTGCGCACTCCGGATCCTGATTTGCTTCGTTAAATGTCTTCCGGATCACTTCATTGGTGATCAGAGTCGGCTTCCATACAAGCTCAAATGGAAGTCTTCCGCTCTTATTCAACTCTTCTACTATGATCTGTGAATGTTTCGCTACATGAGCCAGACACTCATCTCCGTAAAGATCCTGTGAACCGGTGCAAAACCAAAATTTATATTTTTTCTCCGTCATCAGCATAGCAAACTTCTCCTTATTTTTCTACATTTTTCTATTTTTTCTACTTCTTTTTCTTCATCATGGCAAGAACAGACTGGAGTACAATGAAGAAGCATAACAGAGCTGCAATGGTAATACGTGTCCACCAGGAAGATAAGGTTCCCTGGAAGGTGATAAAGGCTTCGATGGTTGCCTTGATCAGTACACCAAATAAGGTTCCAAATACATTTCCCACACCACCGGTAAGAAGGGTTCCACCGATAACGGAAGAAGCAATGGCATCCATTTCAAAGCCCTTTGCCTGCTCTACGAAACCGCCCAGTGTGTTTAAGCAGAATAAAATACTTCCAACGCCGCAGAGGAAACCGTCTAATACATAGGCTTTTAATTTGACCCTGCGTACATTTAAGCCCATCATCAGGGCTGACTGCTCATTTCCGCCTACTGCATAAATGCTGCGTCCAAACTTGGTATATTTTAACATGATAAATGCCAGTACCAGAAATACCAGGGCGATCACAACGGTAGGATACATATAAGGATAGACCATAACGCCCTTTTTGTTCAGGTAGCCGCCAAATGGCAGATACAGCTTCATTTTTGCCCATGCCATAAAGGTCTCATTGGTAATACTGATCATATCTTTGGAAATGATGGCAGTCATACCTCTGGCAAAGAACATACCTGCCAGTGTTACGATAAATGGCTGGATGTCCATGTAGGCAACTAAAAATCCCTGGACCAGGCCAAATACAATGCCTGTCACCAGAACAATGATCACTGCAGGAACTGCACCAATACCGCCTTTTTCCATCATCCAGGCAAGCATCATACAGCCCATAGCCACGAAAGAACCAACGCTGATATCAATACCGCCGGTGATCATAACAACAGTCATGCCGATACCGATAACGATCAGTCCTGCATTGGATATAAACAGGTTTAAGAAGTTCTGTGTCTTGGAAAAGCCCTGTGCGTTAAACAGCACACAGCCGATCCCGTACATAATAAAGAACAGCAAAATGGTAACAAGCAGCAGGAAACTGTTCTGTTTTAATTTCATTTTACCTTTCATGTCATGCTGCCTCCTTTCCTGCTTTTATCTCTTTCTTCTGTAACAGAGATTTTCTCCATCTTGCAAAACCTGGAGACTGGAGAGCTACAATGATAACAACTACGATAGCCTTATAAACAGGCACCTGGTCAGAAGAAACATGCATTGCATACAGGGTAGTTGTAAGTGCCTGGATGGTAAATGCACCGATCACGGAACCTGCCAGTGAAAATTTTCCGCCGCCTAAGGAGTTTCCGCCAATGGCAACTGCCAGAATGGCATCCAGTTCCATGTTAAGACCAATGTTGTTGGCATCTGCAGAATAAATACGGCTGGAAGCGATCAGGCCTGCAAGGCCGGAACACAGGCCGCAGTACGCATATGTAAGGAAAATGATAAGAACGGATTTAATACCTACTAACTGGGATGCTCTCTTGTTGATACCTACAGACTGGATGTACATGCCCAGGGCTGTTTTCTTTAAAAGCAGCGAAGTAAGGGCAACTACCAGCACTGCCACGATAAACGGGGTAGGAACCGGAAATCCCGGGAAAGAAGCGCCCAGTACACGGTAACTGTCTACACGCACATAGGTGATCTGTCCGTCTGTGATCAGCTGTGCAATACCTCTGCCTGCTGTAAACATGATCAGAGTTGCCACCATAGGCTGGATATTTAACTTTGATACTAAAAATCCGTTAAAACAGCCAATGGCTGCGCCTACTACCAAAGCTGCTATAAAGCCAAGGATCAGTGGATTTGCATAAGCAGTAGCTGCTCTCTCTCCACCTGTAAGGATGTTACAGCATACAGCTGCACTTACTGCCATAATAGCGCCTACGGAAATATCCGTTCCTGCTGAGGAAGATACTACCAGGGTCATTCCTACTGCCAGGATCACAAGTTCGGAGGCACGGTTGATGATATCGATCATATATCCATAGAGAACGCCATCACGGATCTCAATGGAAAAGAAGTTCGGTGTTGTGATGATATTTACCAGCAATACCAGTGCCAGGCAGAAAATAGGGAGAAATAATCTCTGGGATGTTATGTTTTTTAATGTTTTATTTTTCATGACTACTGCCCTCCTGCAATGGTTGACATAATGGAAGACTGGTTCATTTCATTTCCGGAAAGTTCTCCTACCTTTGCACCGTCACGCATAACCACCATGCGGTCACAGGTACGGAGCATCTCTTCGATCTCTGAGGAAATAAATACCACTGCCATTCCCTGGGAAGCCAGTTTTACTACCAGCTTCTGGATCTCTGTTTTGGTTCCTACGTCAATACCTCTTGTAGGCTCGTCCAGAATAAGAAAATCCGGATTGGTCAAAAGCCAGCGGCCAATGATCACCTTCTGCTGATTTCCACCGGATAATGATTTGATCGGTGTTTCACGGCTGGCTGTTTTGATCTGCAGCATTTCAATATATTTATCTGTAAATTCTTCCTGCTGCTTTCTGCTTAATAAGTGGAACATGCCACGTTTTGCCTGAAGTGCCATGATCATATTTTCTCTTACAGACAGGTCTGCAATGATACCTTCATTTTTACGGTCTTCCGGAAGATAGGCCATTCCTGCATGCATGGAAGTAATTGGGTGTTTGGCTGTTATTCCATTTCCCTTTACCTGAAGGGTTCCTTCATCCGGACGTTCTGCCCCGTAGAGAACACGGACTGTTTCAGATCGTCCGGAACCTAACAGGCCTGTAAAGCCAACAACCTCGCCTTTGTGGATCACCAGGTCAAATGGCTTGATATAGCCTTTCTTTCCCAGTCCCACTGCCTTGATAACGATATCTTCCTCTGTATGTTCCTCTTCGTCCTTTGCTTCCTTGATGGCAGCCAGATCATCAAAATCTTTACCCATCATCTTTGCAACCAGCTGGACTCTTGGAAGTTCTGCTGTGGTAAATTCTCCTACCAGCTGTCCGTTACGCAGTACTGTGATCTTATCGCAGACTGCATATACCTGCTCCAGGAAATGGGTAACAAAGATAATGCCCACTCCCTCTCCTTTTAAACGCAACATCAGCTTAAACAGCTTTTCTACTTCTCCGTCATCCAGGGAAGAAGTAGGCTCATCCAGGATAAGAACCTTTGCAGACATGTCCACTGCACGGGCAATGGCGATCATCTGCTGGATGGCGATGGAATAATTGTCAATAGTCTGTGTAACATCTGCATGTATGTCAAGATCCTGCAATAATTTTGCAGCTCTTTTATTCATAGTTTTCCAGTCGATCAGCCCTGCTTTTCTGGGCTCTCTTCCAATAAAAAGATTTTCTGCCACTGTAAGGTTGGGGCAGAGGTTTACTTCCTGATACACGGTACTGATACCGCGGCTCTGGGCTTCCTGCGGACTGCGGTTGATGATCGTATGGTCACAGCCATCGATCATGATCTCTCCTGTTTCAAACTCCTCCACACCGGTGAGAACCTTGATCAGAGTGGATTTTCCGGCTCCGTTCTCACCCATAAGTGCATGTATTTCCCCTTTTTTTAATGTAAAATCCACATTCTGCAGAGCTTTTACACCTGGGAATGTCTTATATATATGCCGCATTTCAAGGACAGAATCCTTTTCCATAAAAGCCATGCCTCCTTTTTTCTAAAAAAAGACACGGGAGGGGACTTTTGTCTCCCGCCCCGTGCCTGATCTGCTATGTATTACTGGTAACAGATTGCTGGTTATTAGTATGCTCTGGTCTTTAAGATCTCTTCCAGATCCATGGAGGTATCAAAGTAAGCTTCATCTACATACTGGATCTTTTCAACTTCTTCGCCCTTTTCCAGTTTCTGGATGATCTCAGCTACACGTGGTCCATGAAGTGGGTTGCACTCGAAGGTTGCGTTTAAGTCACCTGCGATCATAGACTCAAATGCTGCCTTTACAGAGTCAAAACTTACTACGATAATGTCACCCTCTGGTCCACAGGTCTTTCCTGCTGCCTTGATCGCGTCGATAGCACCGAATGCTTCGTTATCATTCTCACAGATAACTACGTCAATATCATCGTAGCTCTTTAAGAAGGACTCCATAACTTCCTGTCCTTTAGCCTGTGTAAATTCACCGGACTGCTTGTCTAACATATTCCAGTTGGAATGTTCTTTTAACTTGTTCTCCATACCTTCTGTACGGCCAACCTGTGCAGATGCACCGATGGTTCCCTGGATATCAACAAGATTTATTTCTTCATCTCCACGTCCCTTTGCTTCCAGATATGCATCCAGCCATGCCATAGCTTTCTGACCTTCAAGTTTGAAGTTGGAGCCTACCCATGAAATATATTTGTCCGAATCATCAATCGTACGGTCAATGACGATAACCGGAATACCTGCCTCCTCGCACTCTGTCAGTACCGTGTCCCAGCCTGTCGATACGATCGGGTCGATGATGATGTAATCCACATCCTGCTCGATGAAGCCACGTACTGCCTCCAGCTGGACTGCCGAATCCTGGTCGCAGTCAACGAACTGGAGATCATATCCGTTCTCTGCCGAGAAGATGGACTGTGCGGAATTCGTGGATGCGGTACGCCAGTCAGACTCATGGCCAACCTGTGCAAAGCCGATTGTGATTACATCCCCGTCAGCTGCGTCTGCCGCATCTGCTGCGTCAGAAGCATCCGCTGCTTCGCTGTCCGCTGCCGTATTTGCGTCTGCTGCATCTGCTGCCGTTGTGTTGCTGCTGTCAGCAGCCTCCTCGCTTCCGCAGCCTGCCAGTAAGGTTGCGCCCATTGCCATGCACATCAGTACACTCACTAACTTTTTTTTCATTTTAAAAACCTCCCAAAGTTTTTATTAGATTTGGTTAAGTCCTTAACCATGTACCTATTATAGCTTTCGGACGGTTTAAAAAATACCGACTGGCTTTTGAAATAAGTATAATTTTTTACTAAATTGTGAACAGCTTTCATATATTTCGGTAAAAAAGTGTATTTTTTTTGGAAAAATGTGTATTTTTTATGAA
>ERZ831773.3370-NODE-3370-length-10348-cov-15.787720_pt1 | contig 10348 bp, 9 predicted proteins | sample MGYA00519696_ERZ831773 | MGnify/ENA primary metagenome ERZ831773 (study PRJEB31850, sample SAMEA3708720) | human gut metagenome | biome: human gut; feature: human-associated habitat; material: faeces | place: China | collected 2014 ...
GAGCACTTGGCTACGGACCAAGGTGTCGGGAGTTCGAATCTTCTCGCGCACGTATGCTAAATAGTCTTAGATTCTTGAAAAATCAAGGGTTTAGGGCTATTTTTGTATATGCAGATTTTATGAATCCTTTTTAATGCGGAAAATTCCATAAGATGGTATAATAAAAAAGATAAATTACTGGAAACAATGAATTAAGGTAACCTTAAGGTTATTCGAGTTGGAAAGTAAGATTTACGTGTTAAGATGGCATCATCAAAGATAAGAGGAGGAAAAAATATGTGGACGAGAGCGGAATTAAAAGACAGAGCAAAGTTTGCATTTAAAAGAAACTATTGGAGAAGTGTGCTGATCAGTTTACTGCTGGCGTTTTTGATAGGAGGCGGCAGTGGCGCAGGAAGTGCAGGTTCGGCTTTGTCATCAGCTTTAGGAAGTGACGGAAGTGATATTACCTCGGATTCCTATGATGATTTTTATGATGACGCAGATGACATCTGGTATGAGATGAATGATGTCTATGACAATACAGATCATACTGCACTGCTTTTTGCGGGAGTTATTTTTGTTGTGATCTTCATTATTGTATTTGTGATCATTATGGCGATCACAATTCTTTTGGATGCATTTATTTTTAATCCATTAGAGGTCGGATGCAAACGTTTCTATTTAAGAAATCTCAATGAGGCGGCCTTAGTGGGAAATGCCGGATACGCATTTGACAATAATTATAAAAATATTGCAAAGACAATGTTTTTCCGTGATCTGTATACTGTTTTGTGGTCAATGCTTTTTATTATTCCTGGCATTGTAAAGTCATATGAATACCAGATGATCCCATATTTGCTGGCAGACAATCCACAGATGACAAAAGAGGAGGCATTTGCAGAGAGTAAGAGAATGATGCAGGGACAGAAATGGAATGCATTTGTTTTGGATTTATCATTCATTGGATGGGATATTTTATCTGGAATGACAATGGGAATCCTTGGAATCTTTTATGTGCAGCCATACAAAGATGGAACACATGCCGCATTATATGAAGCTTTAAGATACAGAACTCCGTATCAGCAGATTCAGGATCCGGCACCTTACCAGCAGAATGCTGCAATGGATCAGCAGACAACAGAGATGCAGAATAGATTTGAAAATCAGAATATGGATCAGCCGTTTGAGGACAGAACGGATTATTAGGAGAACGACTACGGATGGATTACAAAATCTTGATCGCAGATGATGAGCCGGAGATCAGAAATCTTCTCCGGCTTTATCTGGAAAATGAAAACTATCATGTAATAGAAGCGGAGGATGGACAGCGGGCACTCGATTTATTGCGGGCAGAGCAGCCGGCATTATGTATTTTGGATATTATGATGCCGAAGATGGACGGCTATCATGTATTGCAACAGATTCGCAAAGAGAGTAATATTCCAGTGATCATTTTGTCAGCGAAGGACGCAGATTCGGAAAAAATCCTGGGATTAAATCTGGGAGCAGACGATTATCTGGCAAAACCGTTCAATCCTTTAGAGGCGGTTGCCAGAGTGAATTCCAACATTAGGCGTTTTTATTCTCTTGGAACAAAAGTGGTTCAGGAGGGATATTTATCTGTCCGGGATCTGGTATTAAATCAGGACGCATGTACTTTGAAAAAGGGAGACAAAATCATACAGCTGACCTCTGTGGAATACCGCATCATGGAACTGTTCATGCAGCATCCGGGCAAAGTCTTTACAAAACAGCAGATTTATGAACATGGATGGGGGGAAGATTATATTGTGGCAGACAATAACATTATGGTCTGCATCAGTAAGCTGCGGGCAAAACTGGATGATGATCCATCCGCTTATATACAGACAATCCGTGGTCTGGGATATCGCTTGGAGAAGTAAATGAAGAAACAGAATGATTTACAGTGGTTTTTGATCAAAAAATTTATTGAAATACTAGCAGTTGTTGGAGTTGTGGAATATCTGTTGACTTTTCTGGTCAGCAGATTTGTGCTGCCTAACGTACTGCTATATTTTTTTCCGGGCGTGGAAGAAAATCCGCTTTTGCTCGGTTCCGGCGTGATCTTCTTCCTGTCTGCAGTTTTAATGTTACTGATCTTAGGAGCATTGAATGCAATGTTTCCATCACCGCTTCACGAGATCGTACAGGCGGCTCTGGAACAAATGCAAAAAAAATTTATGTATATCGTTTCCTCTGAAAAAACAGATTTTTCATTTTATGAATTAAACAGAGGACAGGCAATTCTGCTTTTTCTGGTTGCTTTTGTAGTAGTGTTGGTAATTTTAACCCCGTATGTGTTAGGAGCAGTTTGTTTTGCAAAAATAACGATTAAAGAGTTTCGTCAGATCCAGAGAGAGAGGGAGGAGGAACAGAAAGAGTTTGACCGTAAAAGAAATCTGATGCTATCAGACATTGCACATGATCTCAGAACGCCGATGACAACGGTAAACGGTTATGCAAAAGCACTGGCAGACGGAATGGTGGTGGAGCCGGAGAAACAGTTGGAGTATTTGCAGGCAATACAGAATAAGTCGGCAAGGATGAACGATCTGATCCATTTATTATTTGAGTATGTAAAATTAGACAGTGAAGGTTTTTCACTGGACAGAAAAGAAACAGATCTGAGTGAACTGTTACGTGAAAATGCTGCACTCATTTATGCAGACTTTGAAGATGCAGGGATGGAATTCGAGATTGATATTCCAGAAGAAGTGGTTTCGGTATCCGTTGATTCAATCCAGTTTTCCAGAGTGATCACGAATCTTTTGAATAATGCAATGAAGCACAATGAGAGGGGGACGCATATAAAGATTGGTATGTACCGGAAAAATGGATACATTTATATTTTTGTGGCAGATAGTGGCAGGAGAATTCCGGGCGAGCTTGCGGAACATTTATTTGAACCATTTACAAAAGGAGATGTATCCAGAAAAAGTGGAAGTGGAAGCGGACTAGGACTTTCGATTGCAAAAAAAATCATTGAAATGCATGGATTTCAAATGGATTTTATACAACAGCCGGACGAGAAAAAAATTCCGCAGATTGCAGGCTATACAAAAGAATTTGTCATTCAGATTGCGGACGACAGCTACGACTCATCCCTCACGGTATGACGAAAAGCGCAGGGCAATAAAAAGAAAGCTGCGCATATAGACAAGCCGGAGGGATTTTTATATAATGAATAAAAAGTATTGCAACAGGAAAAAGGAGACTCTCATTGGATACATTTGAGATGTTAAAAAGGCTGTTAAGCCAGAATGAATTTGAACTTTTGCTGCCGGATCAGACAGGAGCAAAAGAAAAGAACACGGATAAAACAGATATTCGTCTGGTATATCAGATGAATGACACGATAGAAAGCTTTCTTGTTTTTAAGGAAGCAAAAATGACAGGTACATACAAAGAAGATTATGAAGGGGCTATTGAGGCCTCTTTTTATCGCGATGGGGATGATTACGCACTTGTTGTCCGACAGGAAGAGGAGGATTGTGTTGTCACTATCCTTTTTAAAACGCTAGAGCTGGAAACAAATCTGTATAATTATGGTGATATTGCGCATTTTTGGAGAAAAGGTTATGAAAATCTGCGGCAACTGGAATTTCGTATTGCGGTATTATGGGATAAATATGAGTATCTTGGTGAGGCTGTCTGCAATGAGGAAGAACGAAAACTCGTGCAGTTAGCCTATTTTCCACCTCTGAATTATACCTGTTATCCGGCGGTTTCAAAGCAGTACATTGTGCCGAGAGACAATCCATGGATACCATCGGATGGTGCATTTTCCTTGATGAAAGAGATGGCAGAGCAGGTGGGTGACAGAAAAATTAAAAAATGGATACATTTTTATGAAAGGTATCCATATCCTGTTGTTGCAAGGTGTCTTGCAGTTTTATTACATCGGAATGCGCATGCAAAAGTAGTGGATCTGATCACAGAGAGGTTAAAAAAAGCGACATCCGTTTATCCTAATCGATCTTTTGGCGAAAAAGAGGATGAAAATATCGGGAAACTTTTAGGCCGGGCAGAAAAACGGAAAGAAGAATTGGAGTGTGCGGGAATCCATGCGGAGGTACTGCACGAAGAGCCGTTTACGACCGCAAAGGATACGCTGGATTTTCATGTGTATGTCATGCAATTGAAAAAAGGCGTAATAAACAGAAAAGTTTTGATCGAGGAAATTTCAGAATAATCACAGAAAAGAAAGAAGAATTTTGCAATGAACGAATTAATGGAGCAGATTAAGAAAAAAGATGCCAGGGCATTTACGCATGGAGGAAAATTTCATGCGGATGATGTGTTTTCGGCAGCACTTTTATTTTATATAAATCCGGAAATTACGATTTTACGTGGAAATCGTGTGCCGGATGATTTCGATGGAATTGTGTTTGATATTGGAAGAGGTGCGTATGACCATCATCAGAGGGACAGCAGAGTCCGGGAAAACGGTGTGCCATACGCTGCGTTTGGATTGTTGTGGGAGGCAGTCGGTGCAGAGATCCTTGGGGAAGAGCTGGCAGAGGAGTTTGACGAGGCTTTTGTGCAGCCGCTGGATCATAATGATAACACGGGGGAGAAAAATGAGCTTGCAAACCTGATTGGAAATTTCAATCCGATCTGGGATGCACAGGGTGGAAATGATGAGGCATTTTTTCAGGCAGTAAGCGTTGCAGGCATGATCCTTGAAAACAAATTTGAGCGTTATCGCGGAAATGAGCGGGCAGACAGGCGCGTGGAGGAGATTTTAGAAGAACACCGGCAGGCGGTTACATCTGGTAAAAGGGACAGCGAAGATGCAAAGATTCTGATTTTACCGGAGTTTGTACCGTGTCAGAAGCGGTTGTCGGAGACGGAGATTGCATTTGTCATATTCCCATCCAATCGTGGTGGATACTGTATACAACCACAGAAGAAGGAATATTCCATGAATTACAAATGCAGTTTTCCGGCAGAGTGGCTTGGTCTTGAAAATGAAGAATTGGAACAGGTTACCGGATTACAGAGTGCAGGATTTTGTCATAAGGGAGGATTTCTTATGACGGTGGGAATGTTAGAGGACGCGGTGAAAGCCTGCCGTATCAGCATGGAGTTATATCATGAAAATCCGACAATCGTAAATCTCGGCGGGGATTCCTGCATAGATCCGCTGTTAAAGCAGCTTCCGGGAATGCAGGAGGCAACGGTGATACATATGGATTTTATGCAGCTCCCAGAGCTTACAGTGGATGGAATTTACGGTGAAGCAGCGATGGACAAGCAGCAGTGGAAAAACGAAGTCAAAGAGAATCTGAAACGGATTTTAAAACAGAAGCCGGAGGCAGTATATGTGGAAGGAAATGTGTTTGAGACATATCCAATCGTACATCAGCTGCGGAAAAAACATATTCCAGTATTGACAATGATGGAAAAAGATGGACAGAAATTAATCATTAAAATTCCTTCCGGGTCTTAAGTTACAGGAAGATAAAAAGTAGAGAGGAGCAATTTTTTTGAAAAGTAATAAATACGAAATTGATATGTGCAACGGTTCCATAATGGATAAACTGGTTTCGTTTGCACTGCCATTGATGCTGTCTGGCATTTTACAGTTAATGTTCAATGCAGTGGACATTATTGTTGTGGGAAGATTCAGTGGAAGTGAAGCGCTTGCAGCAGTCGGTTCCACAACGGCACTGATCAATGTTTTTACCAATCTTTTTATTGGAATCTCACTTGGGGCAAACGTGCTTGCAGCAAGATTTTTTGCTGCCGGATGCAAGGAGGAAATGTCAGAGACCGTACATACCTCCATCACGCTTGCGCTAATCAGCGGAATTCTCATGGCGTTTGTTGGGCTTGTTTTTTCCAAAGGGGCATTGGAATTAATGGGAACACCGGAAGATGTGATCGGACTGTCAACGCTTTATATGCGGATATATTTTATGGGAATGCCGTTTTTTATGTTGTATAATTATGGTGCGGCAATCCTCCGTGCAGTGGGGGACACAAAAAGACCATTGTATTTTCTGATCATTGCAGGAGTGATCAACGCAGGCTTAAATATGGTCCTAGTGATCGTATTCGGACTTGGAGTTGCGGGAGTTGGAATCGCAACCGTGTTTTCCCAGATGGTTTCCTGTGTGCTGGTTTTGACCTGCCTTTGCAGAGCAGAGGGAAGTTATAAGCTTTCTTTTTCAAAACTTTCTATGAAAGGCTATTACCTGAAACAGATTTTTCAGGTGGGAATTCCGGCAGGCATACAGAGTACCGTCATCAATTTTTCCAATGCGTTACTACAATCGTCAGTCAATTCTTTTGGTTCAACCGCGATGGCAGGTTACACGGCAGCAAACAATATTCTGGGATTTTTGTATGTTTCCATCAATTCTGTGACACAGGCATGTATGAGTTTTACAAGCCAGAATTTTGGTGTTGGAAAGTATAAACGAATGGACCGCGTACTGATGAACTGTATGATTTTATCGGTGGGAGCGGCGCTTGTCTTAGGATGCGGGGCATATATTTTCGGAGCGGAAATATTACAGATTTATACAGAGGAAGCAGACGTGATTCAATGTGGTGTTGAGATTTTATCCATCACGACAGTTCCATATTTTCTGTGCGGTATTATGGATCTTTTTCCGGGTGCACTGCGTGGAATGGGATATTCCGCAGTGCCAATGGTATTGTCTATTATCGGAACCGTTGGAATGCGTGTGCTGTGGATTTTTGCATTTTTTCCACAGCACAGATCACTGTATTTTCTGTTTATTTCCTATCCGGCATCGTGGATTGCAACAATCGTAATGCAGGTGGTATGTTACTATTTTGTAAGAAAGCATTGTTATAAATAGGGGGAAAACGAACCAATGATAATCTGTAAAAACTGTGGGGCAGAATATGATGATGAGCAGGACCGCTGCCCTTATTGCGGTGGGGATAACTTTGGCAAATCTGTCCAACTGCATGAGGACATGATAAATGAACTGAAACGTGAAAAGAGGCAGTGGGAGAAAATGCCGGAGAAGGTGGCTGGCAAAGGAATGTCGTGGACAGCAAAGCTTGGAATAGCAGCAGTGATAATGGTTGCAGTAATCTGTATCATTGTATTTATTGTTTCCAGTATTTCCCATAAAGTATCTTATCGGGTAGAACAGAAGAATCTGGAAAAATTAGAAAGTCTGTACCAGAGCGGAGATTATGAGGGAATCTGTGAATATCTGAAAACAGTGGAATATACCTATCAGTCTTATTTTGATAAATATACAGAGATTGCGGGAATGCAGCGTTATTTGAATTATCTGAATGACGAGGATGATTCTTATCTGCAATGGGTCGTAGAGAATGATAAGGCAGATGCATTGAGCAACATCAGTTACATCGTTAGCATATTAAATGAATGTCAGGAGGCAGCGGACGCATATTACAAGTATGAGGAAGAGGATGCTGTGGCATATTACAAAGAGTATTGTTATGATTATATGAAGGAACACTATGAGATATCCGAGGATGAGATAAAGTCCTGCATAGATAAAGCCGGTGGGTTGACTTACGATGATAAAGATCAGATTACAGAAGCGTTACAGAAACTTGCAATCAGCCGATTAAAAGACAAAATGGAGTAAAGTATATGAAATGTTCAAAGTGTGGATATGATTATCCAGCCAAAGAGACAAAATGTCCTTATTGTGGAGAGCCGAATAAACTTGGTATGGAATGGGAAAAGGAAGAAGACGAAACAAGAAAAGAAACACTTCTTACCAAAGCAAAAGTGTTACATTCCATGCCACTTTATGTTGCCAATAAAATTATGAATATCATTCTTTTGCTGGCAGTTGTACTTCTTGTTGTTTTATTTCTTGTCTTTTTCATTTTAGGCTATGTGGATGAAAAGCATACAGAACATCAGAAAAGATTAGCATCGGTAGAAGCAGCAGAAGAAATTTTCAAGACGGGAGATAATGCAGCGTTGGATGCGTATCTGCATGAGTATGAAGTTTATGCAGAGGACGGGTATGAAAAGTATACAGAACGTGTAGATATCTATGATAGATACAGCCATTTTATAGAAGATGTGATGGATTTAAGGGAGAAGTCTGACTGGGAAAGTGACAAAACGCCAAGGGCATATGAAGTGGAAGATATCCTTTACTATGCGCATGAAATTTTGCTTCAGGATGATTATCGTATCAGTGAAATTGAATTTCAGGAAAACCAGAAATATTTCAGTGAAATCCAGCAGAATACGATTGCAACATTAATGGGGACTTTGGAAATGACAGAGGAAGAAGTGAATGAATTTGTAAAGTGCGATCGATATTATGATGAGGAGGAAACTTTTGTAAAAATGATTTTTGAGAGAAAGGGGTGGGAATATGAAGAAAATTAATATCACCTTTTCTTTTCGGGATGAAACTGGAGATTACAGCGTAAAAGTGTTCCCTTTTGTTATAAAATGCATAGTGTCAGTGATCGTGGTATTTAATTTTATAGTAATTGCAATGGCATTACCAGGAGAAATCAGTGATCATGTGAAATATTCAGGAAAGGAATATTATAAATCAAGGTGTGAGGAAAAGTATATTGACAGGGAGTTTGACAGCCTGCATGACTATTTAAATCTGTATCATCTGCAGGGAGAAGATTACGGGATTTATTGGGAGATGGTAAACGGTTATGAGGATTATACCATATATATGAATTATAAATCCATGGAAGAGCAGGAAAATATATCTTTTTCTTATATGGGAAAATATGATCAGCCGCAGGAGATTTCCTTTATGACATCGCAAAAAATAGAAGAGTATCGCAATAAAGTGTTAGAAAATGCAGAAAATGTGAAATATGAGAGAAATAAAAGATATCTCACAGAGTTTGCACAGAAGGTACAGTGAAAATTTTTAAAGAAAAATCATTTTATATCAGGCAGAAAAGAGGAAAAAGGAATGGGAAAAAGATATATTGACTGTTCAGCCAGAGAACTGGCTGTCTATCAAAAAAAAGAATTATTACAGTCCATCGCTGACAGTGAGGGAAGGGTGTTGGCAACAGAGACAATTGGTACAGTGACACCAATGTTAGTGAATATTACAAATGCAGAATTTGTAACTTCTCTTGGTGCAGATATTATCATGCTGAATATTTTTGACGTGGATCATCCTGTGATCAATGGATTACCGGAAGTTGCCCCGGAAGATACCATACATGAGATCAAACGTTTGACAGGAAGGATGGTTGCAATTAATTTAGAGCCGGCAGCAGTCCGCAATGATGGAGAAAAATCGGTGTGGAGTCTTACAGAAGGACGGCGCGCAACCGTGGAAAATGCAAAAAAAGCAGCAGACATGGGCGTTGACATGATCGTTCTTACCGGAAATCCGGGTGTTGGCGTTGATAACAAGGCAATTACAAAGGCATTAGCTGATTTAAACGAGGCAGTCGGCGACAGAGTGATCCTGATAGCAGGAAAAATGCATGCATCCGGCATTCTCTCAGAAGCAGGAGAAAAAATACTGACAAAAGAAGATGCTGAGACATTTATTGAAGCAGGGGCAGATGTCCTTTTACTTCCGGCACCTGGTACTGTTCCGGGATTTACCATGGAGCATGCAGCTGAATTGATCAAAACCGCACATGAAAAAGGTGTACTTGCGATGACTACAATTGGAACTTCCCAGGAAGGAGCGGACGAAGAAACAATCCGACAGATCGCATTGATGTGTAAAATGGCAGGTGCAGACATCCATCATATAGGAGATAGTGGGTACATGGGAATGGCACTGCCGGAAAATATTACGGCATACAGCGTTGCAATCCGTGGAAAAAGGCATACTTACCGCAGAATGGCGATGTCACTTGTAAGATAAAGATAGAATGGTGATTTTCGACAAAAAGAAATGTAATTTTTTGTCAAAAAAGATGTTGACAAATGAATTGTGGTTTGTTATTATTAACAAGCTGTCGCAAGTAAGTGATAACAAACCACTTCAAAGCGAAGTAAAATAAAAAAGTTGTTGACAAGCGCAGATGATCATGATAACATATCAGAGTTGCTGAAAACAACAGAGAACATTGATAACTGAACAGTGAATAACCTTGAAAGATTCTAAAGCGAACAAGTTCGCTCAGAAGAAATCAAAGATTTCTTCCGGGTTACAAAAAAGATTTAGTTCGCGAGTAATAATTCAAGTCATCGAAAGATGAACGAACAGCTTTTAATAAAGCAAACCTTAAAAACAGTAAAACCTGAATCAAGATTCCGGTAGGAACTTGTTTCTGATTTAGAAAAGCCAGATATTCTGGCTGGATTAAAACTTTTAACATGAGAGTTTGATCCTGGCTCAGGATGAACGCTGGCGGCGTGCTT
>ERZ831773.3375-NODE-3375-length-10335-cov-4.984047_pt1 | contig 10335 bp, 8 predicted proteins | sample MGYA00519696_ERZ831773 | MGnify/ENA primary metagenome ERZ831773 (study PRJEB31850, sample SAMEA3708720) | human gut metagenome | biome: human gut; feature: human-associated habitat; material: faeces | place: China | collected 2014 ...
TGCCCGACCTACACCCTTAGCAGGGGCGCCTCTTCGGCCTCTTGAGTATTTCTCCTCAGCCCGATCCAAGGTCTGTATTTAACTGTGTGTTTACATACTTTTAATGTAATTCCACAGCGCATTGATAATTATACCTAAGAACCCTTTTTCTGTCAACGGTTTTTTCGATTATTTTTTTCTTTTTTTAAGTTTGTTTTCTAATTATCTATATATAGAAGAAACAGACTCTTTTTCACTATATCTAGCAAAGAGTCTGTCCTTTTTACCTTATCTTTATTTTATGCTTCCTTTGGTTCATATTCAGATATGGTTTCTTCTATTCTTCTTTTTACTTCTTTTGCGATCTCTGTCGTCTTCATATTTTGATATTCTTCATAATAAATCGGTTCCAGGAAATGTACCTGTACCGTTACCGGTGCGATACTATTTGTATCAAACGGTTTAAAAGAATCGATCAACGCAATCGGTATGATCGGGCATTTCGCTTTTGTTGCCGCCTTGAAGCTTCCACCTTTAAACTCAAGAAGCTTGTTCCCCATCTTCGAGCGGGTTCCTTCTGCAAAGATCAGATAGTTTCTTCCTTTCTTTACTTCCTCTGTAACATCCATGATCACTTGCATAGACTGACGGATATCTTCGCGGTCGATCATGTAGGCCTTCATACATTTAAATGTCTGCTTGAGAAGTGGAACATTTGCCACTTCTTTTTTTGCCACCACAGAAAATGGACGCGGGCAGACATCAACAATTGCGAGTACGTCATAAAGCCCTTGATGATTCGGAAAAAACATAAACCCTCCCTCTTTGGGAATATTTTCTTTTCCATATGCCTCGATTGTTACATTTCCGCCTTTATTGGCTCTTTTGACAATATATTTCAGAAGCTTATATCGGGTGATCTCCGGATACTTGTCTACGTGCGCGGCATAGTAACACAGCTTGCACCACATAAACGGAACAAGCAGAATATTCCGAATTACCATAAGTGCAATTCTTTTCACACAATTCATTCCCTATTCCTCCGCATACTCTTTGACGGCTGTCTCGTATAAATTATTGCCCTCGGAGTCGATCACAACAATTGCCGGAAGATCTTCGATCTCCAGGCGGCGGATCGCTTCTGTGCCAAGATCATCATATGCGATCACATCTGCTCTTTTGATACATTTTGAAAGAAGCGCGCCTGCTCCTCCGACTGCTGCAAAATAAACTGCTTTATTTCTCACGATTGCATCCTGGACAGCCTGACTTCTTTTCCCTTTTCCTATCATTCCGCCAAGTCCCAGATCCAGAAGGCGTGGTGCATATTTGTCCATTCTGCTTGCTGTTGTCGGTCCTGCTGAGCCGATCGGTCTTCCTTCTCTCGCCGGAGATGGTCCCATATAATAAATCATCTGATTCTTAATATCAAGTGGAAGCTCCTTTCTTTCTGAAAGTGCTTCATCCATTCTTTTATGAGCAGCATCACGGGCGGTATAAATAACTCCCGTAAGATATACATAATCTCCTGCTCTTAAATCCTGTATTTCTTCCTTTGCTACTGGAACTGTAATATGTCTTTCCATATCCTTTTCCTTCCTGATTCTTTTTCTGTATTCTGCTGCGACGTTTTTAACTGCTAACAGGAGTCTTATAATTCTCTTAAAATAATTTCAGCCAGTTTCTCAACTGTAAAGTCTACAAAACTAATGCACTGCGCTTTTCTCTCCGGAGAATTTTTTTCTTTTCCTCTTGTCAGCACACGACAACAGGTTGCTCCGCAATGTTCTTTAAATGCGTCGTGAAACTCTTTCGTCAGCCGCTGGCATTTCAAAAAGGCTTCATCTCCAGGTGTTCTTCTTCCGAAAAAATAGCCGATGCACATGGTTGCTCCTGCAAGCGCACCACAAATACAGCCACCATCTCCGAGCCCCCACGGGAATCCGGATGACATAGCGATCGCATCATCTGACAGATCAAGATCAAAGCCCTTTTTGATCGCATAGATCACCGACTCTGAACAGGCAAACCCTTTCTGAAAAATCTCAACCGCATCTTTTCGCATTGCATCTACGTCTACATTTGTATTCATAATTATCCTCTTTTCATTTTCCTTTAAATATTACACATCCTCTCACCGGGCAGAAACCATTTGTAACATGCTTCATCTTCGCACGAGTACATATCTTCGGCACGGAAAGTCTTTTCAGGATCCCCCTGTAAATTAAATAGTGCGGATCACATGGCGGTTAACATGACAGCAAATATTTACAGCTACCGGAAGTCCGGCAATATGAGTCGGATAAGTGTTGACATTGACAGCCAGCGCGGTTGTACTTCCCCCAAGTCCGCCCGGTCCGATTCCAATCTTGTTGATCCGCTTCAGTAATTCTTCTTCCAGTTCTTTTACATATGGAATGTCTGAATGGCTTCCGACTTCTCTTGTAAGTGCTTCTTTTGCCATCAGTGCGCATTTTTCAAATGTGCCGCCGATTCCCACGCCGACAACCATCGGAGGACAGGCATTCGGGCCGGCATCTTTTACTGCCGTAAGAACTGCTTCCTTTACTCCTTCGATTCCGTCTGCCGGTTTCAGCATAAATACACGGCTCATATTTTCGCTTCCAAAGCCTTTTGGTGCGACCTTGATCTTCACCTGATCGCCCGGAACAATTTTATAATGAATGATTCCCGGTGTATTATCTTTTGTATTCTCTCTGAGAATCGGATCTTTCACGACGGATTTTCTCAGATATCCGTCAACATACCCCCGACGGATCCCTTCATTTACCGCATCTTCCAGGTTGCCGCCTTCGAAATGTACATCCTGTCCGATCTCAAGAAATACGACTGCCATTCCAGTATCCTGGCAGATTGGGATCATATCTTTTCCGGCGATCTTCAGATTATCCTGAAGCTGACTTAATATCTTTTTCCCCAGTGGTGACTTCTCTGTTGAAACTGCATTTTTCATCGCAATGTCCATATCTTTTGAAAGAAAATGGTTCGCTTCAATGCACATTTCTTTGATATTCTTTGAAATCTCTTCCACGTTCAATGTACGCATTGGTTTTTCCTCCTGCATTTCATAATCTGATTTTTATTATACTATGGTTTTTTTTCATCTGCAATGTAATCATCTTCAAATAAACCTGTATTACCTCCAATTGTTAACCTTATAAAATTTTAAGTTGACATTCTTTCTTTTGCATGGTAAAGTGTGGAATGTATTTGATATTTTTTACCAAGGAAGGTTTACTTATGATTTCTGAAATTGAAACAACTACAGATCCGGTGCTTTCACGAGAAGATGCGATTGCAATCCTGAATACACCGGACGAAGAACTCGATCAGCTCATTGCACAAGCTGAAAAACTGCGCAGAAAATATAAGGGCAATCATGTAAGTATTCATATTCTTACCAATGCCCGCAGCGGTAACTGCTCACAGGACTGCGCTTACTGTGCACAATCCTGTCGTTCAAAAGCCGATATCGACAAATATAAGTGGGTAGCTGATGAGAAGTTATATAAAGATAATGATTTTGTAAATGAACATCATCTTTCCAGACACTGCATCGGACTCAGCGGTATGAAATTCACCGACGAAGAGATCGAAGAACTGGCTTCTAAGATCCGCAAGATGAAGGAAGACGGAACCCACCTTTGCTGTTCCATCGGATTTCTTACTGAAAAACAGGCTCTAATGTTAAAAGAAGCCGGACTCGACCGGATCAACCACAACCTGAACAGCAGCCGGGCTTACTACAGTCACATCTGTTCTACCCATACTTTTGAGCAGCGCGTTCAGAATATCAAAATGCTTCAGGGACTTGGATTTGAAATCTGCAGTGGCGGAATCATTGGAATGGGCGAAAGCAAAGAGGATGTTGTTGATATGCTTCTGGAGCTTCGTGAGATCCAGCCGGAAGCTCTGCCGATCAACTTCCTGTTGCCAATTCCGGGAACTCCGCTCGGTGATGCCGATATTTCCGAACTCACAACTGAGTATTGCATGAAAGTTCTCTGCCTTGCAAGACTTCTGGTTCCGCAGTCAGATATCCGTTGTGCTGCCGGACGTGAGGTTTATTTTAAAGGTGAAGAAAAGAAGCTTCTCAGCGTTGTAGATTCCATCTTCGCTTCCGGTTATCTGACCGCAGATGGCCAGGGAATCAAAGATACGATCCAGACGATTACGGATGCCGGTTTTACATACGAGATCGAATCTGCTTAATTTATTGACACGCTGAACACCGAGGATGAACTAAAATAGTGTGAATACTATATTTTATGGACGTTCGAGGTGTTCAAGGATTGTCGGAATTACATAGCAATGGAACAATCCAATTACATTATTAACATTCTAAAAGGAGAATACTTAACATGACTCAGGGAAACGCTCAGACACTTAGAACTACCAATACTTACGCAATGGCTGTCACCGCTCTTATGACCGCTGTCACCTGCATTCTTGCACCGCTTTCCATCCCGATCGGACCGGTGCCGATTTCACTTACCAACTTTGCAATTTATCTTTCTCTCTATCTTCTGGATTGGAAGAAGGGAACCGTCAGCTATATCCTTTATCTTCTTCTCGGACTTGTAGGACTTCCTGTATTTTCCGGATTCACCGGAGGAATCGGAAAGCTTGCCGGACCAACTGGCGGATATATCATTGGTTTCATCCCAATGGCAATCATTGCCGGTATTGTAATTGACAAATTCAGTCAGAGATGGATCCAGATTCTTGGAATGATCGTTGGAACTGCAATCTGCTATGCATTCGGAACTGCATGGTTCTGCATTCAGGCAGGTTACACTGTATCTGCTGCCCTTGCAGTATGTGTCATTCCATTTATCCCGGCGGACCTGATCAAGATGGTGATCGCCATGATCATCGGACCTGAAATCCGCAAAAGACTCGGAGCTGTTGCACAGTAAGATGCACGGCGTCTGCCAGAATATTTGAAGTCTGGCAAAATAATAATTCAGCCCCCTCTACAAAGTCCGGAAAGCCTGTTTGCTGCAGCGTTTCCGGGCTTCTTTGTTTTTTAATCCGGCTTTTACCAGAGCAAACGCAAGCCATGCCATAACATTTCTTTCCATGCAGCCTCACAAAACAAAGCAAGAGACCAGACAAGGCATTTGCATATTCCCTGTCCAGTCTCTTTATGATTTATCCTGCTTCTGTATTTCTACTTTCGCTCAGATCTTTATTCTTCTGTCTGCTCTTCTACAACCGTCTCAGCAGTTGCTTCTGTATTTGCTTCTTCTGCAGTCTCTTCTGCGTTCTCCTCCAGTTCACCTGAAGCCCTGCGTACCTTTGCGATACTTGCAACTTCTTCGTGTTCCTTCAGATTGATCAGTTTAACACCGGATGTGATTCTTCCGAGTACGGAAATCCCCGCACATACCATACGGATCACGATACCATCTGTGTTGATGATCATAATCTCATCATCCGGACCTACTGCCTTCGCACCGACTACATTTCCGGTCTTCTCTGTGATCTTATAACACTTCACGCCTTTTCCACCACGGTTCTGGGCTGTGAATTCTTCCATGCGGGTTCTCTTGCCCATACCCTTTTCAGATACGATCAGAAGCTCTTCACCCTGCACATCAAGCTGCATTGCAACAACTTCATCACGGTCGCTTAAATTCATACCACGAACGCCCATAGATGTTCTTCCGGTTGAACGCACATCAGATTCATGGAAACGAATGCATTGTCCATACTGCGTAACGAGAATAACATCTCTTTCGTCATCCGTAATCTTAACTTCGATCAGTTCATCATCCTCGCGGAGTGTGATCGCAGCAAGTCCAGTCTTTCTTACATTTGCGTAATCCAGGATCGGAGTCTTCTTAACAAGACCTTTCTTGGTTGCCATGAACAGATAGTCGCCTTCCTTGAATTCCTTGATCGGAATCATTGCTGTGATCTTCTCATCCGGCTGAAGCTGAAGGATGTTGATAATTGCTGTACCACGGGATGTTCTTCCTGCTTCCGGAATCTCATATCCCTTCAGGCGATAGCAGCGTCCGGTATTGGTAAAGAACATAATATACTGGTGAGTATTGGTCATGAACAGCTCTTCTACATAGTCTTCATCCAGAGTCTGCATACCCTTGATACCCTTTCCGCCACGGTTCTGGCTCTTGAAGGTATCATTGCTCATTCTCTTGATATAGCCCATCTTAGTCATGGTGATCACCACATCTTCTCTCGGGATCAGATCCTCTGTGGAAATATCGTATTCATCAAATCCGATGGCTGTTCTTCTGTCATCTCCGTATTTTTCAGAGATCACAAGGATTTCTTTCTTAATTACGCCAAGCAGGAGCTTTCTGTCTGCAAGGATCGCCTTGTACTCTGCGATCTTCTTCTCAAGCTCTGCATACTCTGTTTCCAGCTTCTCTCTTTCCAGACCGGTCAGAGCTCTCAGACGCATATCCACGATAGCCTGGGACTGTGCATCACTTAAGTTAAAGCGGCTCATCAACTCTGCTTTCGCAATCTGTACGGTCTTGGATCCACGGATGATCTTAATGACTTCATCAATGTTATCCAGGGCGATCAGCAGACCTTCCAAGATGTGTGCACGTTCTTCTGCTTTATTCAGCTCGTATTTGGTACGTCTGGTCACAACGTCTTCCTGATGTTTCAGATAATGGTTCAGGATTTCCAGAATGCTCATAACCTTCGGCTCATTATTGACCAATGCAAGCATGATCACACCAAACGTATCCTGAAGCTGTGTATGCTTGTAAAGCTGGTTCAGAACAACATTCGGGTTCACATCTCTTCTCAGTTCGATGCAGACACGCATACCTTCACGACTTGACTGGTCGCTCAGGTCTGTGATTCCATCGATCTTCTTATCTCTTACAAGCTCCGCAATCTTCTCGATCAGGCGGGCTTTGTTGACCATATACGGAAGCTCGGTTACTACAATTCTGTGCTTTCCGTTCTGCATTGGCTCGATATTGGATACCGCACGCACACGGATCTTTCCACGTCCTGTACGGTAAGCCTCTTCGATTCCTCTTGTTCCCAGGATTGTTGCTCCCGTCGGGAAATCAGGTCCTTTGATGATCTCCATGATCTCTTCGATCGTAGTCTCATCTTTATCTTCAATCTGGTCATCAATAATTTTCACAACCGCACCGATGACTTCTCTTAAGTTGTGCGGTGGAATATTGGTTGCCATACCTACCGCGATACCGGAGGTTCCGTTCACCAGAAGGTTCGGGAATCTTGACGGAAGTACGGTCGGTTCTTTTTCTGTCTCGTCAAAGTTCGGTGCAAAATCAACGGTATCTTTGTTGATATCCGCTGTCATTTCCATCGAAATCTTACTAAGTCTTGCCTCGGTATATCGCATTGCGGCAGCACCGTCACCATCCACAGAACCGAAGTTACCGTGACCGTCTACAAGAATGTAACGGGTAGACCAGTCCTGTGCCATATTAACGAGAGCTCCGTAAATAGAGCTGTCACCATGTGGGTGATATTTACCCATGGTATCACCGACGATACGCGCGCATTTACGATGCGGCTTGTCAGGACCGTTGTTCAGCTCGATCATCGAATAAAGAATACGTCTCTGAACAGGTTTCAGACCGTCTCTTACATCCGGAAGCGCACGAGAAGCAATAACACTCATGGCATAATCGATATAGAACTCTTCCATGGTTTTTTTCATATCCACTTCATGAACTTTATCAAAAATATTATCTTCCATTGGTATTCTCCTATATATCTAAGTTCTTAACAAATTTTGCATTCTCTTCGATAAATTCTCGTCTTGGTTCTACTTTATCTCCCATCAGGGTTGTAAAGGTAAGATCCAGTTCGGAAGATGTCTCATCGTCCATTGTCACTCTTCTTAAGATTCGATGCTGCGGATCCATTGTGGTATCCCATAACTGCTCTGCGTCCATCTCACCCAGACCTTTGTATCGCTGAATCTTATTGTTCTGATCACGTCCGACTTCGCTGATGATCTTCGCCAGTTCTTCATCGCTGTATGCATACCAGACTTTCTTGTTCTTCTCCAGCTTGTAAAGCGGCGGCTGAGCCAGATATACGTAGCCCTGTTTGATCAGCTCCGGCATAAAACGATAGAGGAATGTCAGAAGCAGTGTACTGATATGTGCTCCATCAACGTCGGCATCGGTCATGATAATGATCTTGTGATATCTCAGTTTGGAAATATCGAAATCATCATGGATTCCTGTACCGAATGCAGTGATCATTGCCTTGATCTCGGCATTACCGTAGATCTTATCCAGTCTTGCCTTCTCTACATTCAGGATCTTTCCACGAAGTGGCAGGATCGCCTGGGTTGCTCTGTCGCGGGCTGTCTTTGCAGAACCTCCCGCAGAGTCTCCCTCTACGATGTAGATTTCGCATTTTTCCGGATTCTTGTCAGAACAGTCTGCAAGCTTACCAGGAAGTGACATACCGTCAAGGGCCGATTTCCTTCTTGTCAGATCTCTCGCTTTTCTTGCAGCCTCTCTCGCACGCTGGGAAAGCAGGGACTTTTCAACGATCGTTTTTGCGACAGCCGGGTTCTGCTCCAGGAACAGCTCGAGCTGAGTGCTCACGATATTGTCGACTGCTCCTCTCGCCTCGCTGTTTCCAAGTTTCTGCTTTGTCTGGCCCTCGAACTGCGGCTCCTCGATTTTGATGCTGACAATCGCCGTCATACCCTCGCGGATATCCTCTCCGGTCAGGTTCGGTTCGCTGTCTTTTAACAGTTTATTTGCTCTTGCATATTCATTAAAGGTTTTCGTCAGCGCATTCCGGAAGCCCACGATATGGGTACCGCCCTCCGGCGTCGTAATGTTGTTGACGAAACCGTACGTATTTTCCTGATAGGAATCGTTGTGCTGCATCGCAACCTCAACGAGAACGCCGTCTCTTTCTCCCTCGCAGTAGATGATGTCCGGGTAGAGCGCCGTTTTGCTCTTGTTCAGGTAGCTGACAAACTCTTTGATACCGCCCTCGTAGTGGAATGCTTTTTCCACTACCGGATCCGTGCGCAGATCGCGCAGAACAATGCGCAGTCCCTTGGTCAGAAATGCGGTCTCGCGGAGTCTTGTTTTTAAAACGTCGTAATCATAAACCGTCTCCTCGAACATCGTATCATCCGGCAGGAAACGGACCTCGGTACCTGTTTTTTCGATCGGACAGGTATCGATGACCTCCAGCTTATTCATGGTTTTTCCGCGCTCATACCGCTGGAAGTAAACCTTTCCATCGTGATAAACGCGCACCTCAAGCCAGTTGGACAGCGCATTTACAACGGATGCACCAACGCCGTGCAGACCGCCGGATACCTTGTACCCTCCGCCGCCGAACTTTCCGCCTGCGTGCAGCACCGTAAAGACAACCTCAACGGCCGGAAGGCCCGACTTATGATTGATGCCGACCGGAATACCACGGCCGTCGTCGATGACGGTGATGGAGTTGTCCGGGTTAATCGTAACGTCAATATTTTTGCAGTATCCTGCCAGTGCCTCGTCTACCGAGTTGTCGACAATCTCATAGACCAGATGGTGAAGTCCCCGTGCGGAGGTACTGCCGATATACATACCTGGGCGCTTCCGTACGGCTTCCAGACCCTCCAGAATCTGAATCTGGTCTGCACCATACTCTGTCTTTTCCATGTTCTCTGTACTCATTTAGATTCCTCCTGTTTCTTTGTGAAACACAGATCCCTCGACCACCTGGAATACGCTGTTTGCCTCAAAATGATTTTCGACAAACTCGTCCAGTCCGGTACAGGTAATCAGTGTCTGTATGCTGTGAATGCTCTGCAGAAGATAATTCTGCCGGCTGCCGTCCAGCTCCGACAAAACATCATCCAGCAGTAAAACCGGTGTATCGTGAATTTCCTCCTCGACCAGACGGATCTCCGCCAGTTTCAGCGAAAGCGCCGCCGTCCTCTGCTGCCCCTGGGAACCGTATTTACGGATATCAATGTCGTTGACCCGCACACAGAAATCGTCCCGGTGCGGCCCGGTGTAGGACTGTCCGAAACGCAGATCACGCTCTCTTCCGGCTTTTAACTCTTCGGAAAACGCTTCCTCGGACACATTCGGTTCATAGGTAATCAGAATCTGCTCCTTTCCTCCGGTCAGATTCTGATGGATCTCGGATAAAATATCATTCAGGCGGCTGATAAACTTTTTCCGCTCGGAAATAATGCTTGTTCCATAGCGGACCATCTGCTCATCCCAGATCTCGAGCGTATCCGCCATTCTGCCGGAAAACGAAATCTCTTTAAGCAGCTTGTTTCTCTGCGCCACCACTTTATTATAATTGGCAAGCTCGATCATGTATAGT
>ERZ831773.3398-NODE-3398-length-10232-cov-3.589466_pt1 | contig 10232 bp, 7 predicted proteins | sample MGYA00519696_ERZ831773 | MGnify/ENA primary metagenome ERZ831773 (study PRJEB31850, sample SAMEA3708720) | human gut metagenome | biome: human gut; feature: human-associated habitat; material: faeces | place: China | collected 2014 ...
TACGTAAAGAACATGATCACTGGTGCTGCTCAAATGGATGGTGCTATATTAGTTGTTTCTGCAGCTGATGGACCAATGCCTCAAACAAGAGAGCATATATTACTAGCTAGACAAGTTGGTGTTAAATACATCGTTGTTTACCTAAACAAATGTGATATGGTTGATGATCCAGAATTATTAGAATTAGTTGAAATGGAAGTTAGAGACCTATTATCAGAATATGGTTTCCCAGGAGACGAAATTCCAGTTATAAAAGGATCTTCATTAAAAGTACTAGAAAGTACATCAACAGATCCAAATGCACCAGAATATCAATGCATTAAAGAATTAATGGACGCAGTTGATACTTATATCCCAACACCAGCAAGACCAGTAGATAAGCCATTCTTAATGCCTATCGAAGATGTTATGACAATAACAGGTCGTGGAACAGTTGTTACTGGTAGAGTTGAAAGAGGACAAGTTAAGGTTCAAGACGAAGTTGAAATCGTTGGAATTAAACCTTCTACAAAAACTATCGTTACAGGTGTTGAAATGTTCAAGAAAACACTTGACCAAGCTGAAGCTGGAGACAACATCGGAGCATTATTAAGAGGTGTTCAAAGAACAGATGTTGAAAGGGGACAAGTTCTTGCAAAACCAGGATCTATACATCCACATACAAAATTCAAAGCACAAGTATACGTTTTAACTAAAGACGAAGGTGGACGTCATACTGCATTCTTCAATGGATACAGACCACAATTCTACTTTAGAACAACAGACGTTACAGGTGTTATCGAACTAGAAGCTGGAACAGAAATGGTTATGCCAGGAGATCACGTAAACATGACAATCGAACTTATCACTCCAATCGCTATCGAAAACGGATTAAACTTCGCTATTCGTGAAGGTGGAAGAACAGTTGGATCAGGAGTTGTTTCTGATATAATTGAATAATCTATGAATATTTAGAGAATAAATAATTCATTATATTAATAAGTAATTATTTAAGGATAGTAAGGCAGCTATCACGCCAGAGATGGTCTTAAAAGAGATGTGGGGAACGCCGTCCCACTAAATAATTACAAATGAAAATAGCAAGGGTTACAGAGATTTGTAATATCTTGCTATTTTTATTATTATCTTTTTTTAGATTTATTGTAAACAAAGAAAATTATATGATTTTAGTTTTGCCATATACCCAAATTTATTGATGCATATTATTGTTATTAATGCCAATATATGATAAAATAATTAAAGTCAAGAGAGGAAAGTAAAATGAATAAACAGATTGGTATGGTAAATTATAAAGTAATAGAATTATTGGATTTAAATTATAAAGAAGAATTACCTATATTCTTAGGTGATAGTAATATAGAGCATATGAAAAAACAACATTTTGAGGACTATGAAAAATATGGAGAAGATATAAAGAATATAATAAATAATCCAACATATGTTGCAAGAAATCCTAATCAGGATTCAATAGAGTATATAAAAGAATATAAAATAGACAATGCTTTTGTGTTGGTTGCAGTAAGGATAAGTAGTAAAGGCACTATGTTTGCTAAAACATTATTTACTATGACCGAAAGAAAGAAAAATATATACTTAAAAAATGGATATGCAAAAAAATATGAATAATTACTTGCAAATGAAAACAATGTATGTTAAAATAAATATAGCATATAATAATGTAAAGAAAGTTTCTGAGGGCGGAACAGGCAGCCGCCACCCGTAGTTAGGAGATGTAGGAAGGTCAACCTACCTAAACTTTCTTGACGGGGTAGGATTAATCCTACCTTTTTTTATATTTAAAATTCGCTATAGCGAAAAGTAATATAATGAATTTATTTTTTGATATTAAAAATTAATAAAAATGCAATTTTATAAGTGAATCTTTTTTTGAGAGAACAATAAAATGCCTGAAAAATTGCCAAATTAAATTGACTTTTGGCCGATTTAAGTATATACTTTAAGCGTAAATACTAAAGAAACAGAGGATGAACTAATCAGATTTATAACTTACGAAAGGAAAGCTAATAAATATGAAAAAAACAACAATATCAAGCATAATAATAGCAATATCAATGATAGTATTCACGACTAAGGTACAGGCAGCTACAGGAAAAGTAACAACAGAAACTTTGAATTTAAGAAGCAAGGCTTCAACTGATTCGTCAGTGGTAAAGTTACTTAACATGGACGATGATTTGGAAATCATGTCAGAAGAAGGAAATTGGTATAAAGTTAAGGTTGGAGAAAATGAAGGTTATGTTAGTAAAGACTATGTAAAAGTTGATAAAACATCAACAGAATCAAACGATACGACACCAACCGATAATAACAAAAATAATTCTGGTGCAAATTCAACAGAAAGTAAAAACAATGGAACGACTTCAAGCCAAACCACATCAAATACTGTAACACCAAATTCTACTTTAAAACTTGAAAAAGATGTTACAATAAAAATATTACCATTAATAAATGCGAATAATCTTGGAACGGCAAAAGCTGGTGATGAAGTTACTGTTATTACAACAGTAAATAACTGGATATTTATAGAAACAAGCGAAATTGCTGGCTGGATAGTAAAAGATTCAAGTGTGGGACAAGTTAAGAGTTCAGAAGATAAAAATACTGGCTCAAGTACAGATAATAACACCACAGATACTAGCAATAATGATGACAAGGGTGAGGAACAAACTGATGCCAAAACTAATACGGATAATAATGATGATGCAACTTCATCAGATACAAATTATACTAAAACAACCAAATACATTAATGCTTCGTCAGTATATGTTAGAAAAGAACCTTCAACAAGTGCTGGAATTGTAACAACTTTAATTAGAAACACTGATGTTACAGTTGTTGGAGAATCAGGAGATTGGTACAAGGTTACATATAAAGATTACAGTGGATATATTTATAAAGAACTATTGTCAGATAAAAAAACAGAAGAAACAAATAGAAGTAGCGCTAATAGAGAAAGCGCTACAACTGTTTCAAGTGTAACTACTGAAACTACAACAGAAGAAACTTCAAAGGGACAAGAGATTGTAGAATATGCAAAACAATATTTAGGATGTCCATATGTTTATGGAGGTTCTGGGGATAAATCTTTTGACTGTTCTGGATTTACAATGTATGTATACAAGAAATTTGGATATACATTAAGCCATTCTGCAATAGCTCAATCTAAAGTTGGAACATATGTTGCAAAAGAAGATTTACAAGCTGGGGACTTGGTATTCTTCTTAGATTATGAGACAATGGATGGCATAGGTCATTGTGGAATATATATTGGAAATGGCGAATTTATACACGCGTCTTCTGGAAGTGGATATTGTGTAAAAATATCAAACTTATTAACAGGAAGCTATAACACGAGATATGCTACAGCTAGAAGGTTAATATAAAGTTTGTATTCTAAAAACATGACAAAATGATATGAAAAATTAATATAGAATTTTATAAATAATATAGGGCAATTTAAAAGGAGAATGTTAGTGAAAAGACCACTTTTAATTGTTACTATATCATACATATTAGGAATAATTATAGGGGTATACTTTAAGCAAAGTATACTCTTAATTTTGCTTGCAGGAATTATTGGGATTGTATTTTGGAAAATAATAAAAAAGAAAAAAATTGTAATTATTGCAATATGTATTGTACCATGTTTATTGTCTTGCCAGCAGACCAATAATTTAAATAATAAATACAATAAAATGTATAAATTAGCTGATGAAAACATTGCAATAACGGGAACTGTGTGCAGTCAAATAAAGGAGACTGATTATAAGTATTCTGTTAATATTAAACTAGAAAATAAATTAAAATTAACAGTCTATATAGATAAAAGAGAAAATGTTTCAAAATTAGAATACGGCAATAAAATATCTGTTACAGGAACGTATAAGAAGCCAACAGAGAAAAGAAATTATAAAGGCTATGATTATATGAAATATTTAAAGGCTAAAAAGATATGTGGCGCTTTAATGGTAGATGGAGAGGTAAAGCCGATTAAAACAAAAAATATTAATCAAATATTTGCTATAATAAATAAATTATCGTTAATTTTTAAACAGAATTTGAAAAAGCTGTTACCAAAGCAAGAAGCTGAACTCGAACAGGGAATTTTATTAGGAGACACGTCTGATATAGAAAGTGAGATTAAAGATGATTTTAGAGAATGTAATTTATCGCACATGCTAGCAGTATCTGGAGCTCATTTATCTTATCTAGTGTTAGGAATAAATACTGTTTTAAGCAAAAAGGCATTTGGAATACGAAGAAGAAAAATTTTATCTATAATATTTATCTTAATTTTTATGGTTATTGTTAATATGAGCCCATCGGTTGTAAGAGCTGGAATATCAATTATTATAGCAATATTTGCAACTTTAATTTACAGAAAACAAGATACATATACAACAATTTCAATTGCTTTGTTATTAACATTATTAAATAATCCATTTGCAATTTTTGATGTTGGATTACAGTTGTCATATCTTGCAACTTTAAGCATAATAATTTTTTATTCTAAATTCACCCAAAAACAATTTAATAATAAAGTAAAAAAGTATTTGTATGAGAGTGCGATGCTCACTTTGAGTGCAAACATTTTAATTCTTCCAATTACAATCTATGAATTCAACACAATTCCAATAAACTCAATAATATCAAATTTGTTAGCTGGTCCATTGCTTGGAATATGCATAATATTAGGCATGTTCACAGTAATTATTTCAACAGTTTGTTTTCCTGTGTCAAAATTAATAGCATTTCCATTGCAAATTATTTTAAAAATTCTAATAAAGATAATAGAATTAATTTCTAAAATTCCATTTGGAAATTATACTGTAAAAACTCCATGGTTCATAGTAGTGTTTTTAACTTATGCAATAATTGCCACATTAATATATAACAAAAAGAGAATCACTAAAATTTTAACTATGATTACATTAATAATATTTATTGTTATGCAGGTTTGCACTTTTATAAATATTGAGGGAAAACTAAAGATTTATTTTGTAGATGTTGGACAAGGAGATAGCATGCTTGTAAAAACTGTAAGAGGAAAGAATATTCTAATTGATGGTGGTGGAAGCAAGGATCCAGATTATGATATAGGAGAAAAGATTTTAGTGCCATATTTATTAGATAGAAGAATAAAAACATTGGATTATGTAATTATATCACATTTTGATGAAGATCATGTTGGTGGAATATTGACTGTTATGCAAGAGTTAAAAGTGAAAAAAGGAATAATTGCAAGACAATTTGAAAACTCTAATAATTATAAAAAATTTATTAAATTAGCACAAGAAAAGAAAATTAAAGTTATTGTTGTAGAAGCTGGAGATGTAATAAATATAGAAAAAGATATAAAGCTAAAAGTTTTATGGCCAGACTCAAAAAATAAAATTAATGAAAATGTTTTAAACAATAATTCACTTGTTTGTAAATTGGAATATAGGAATTTTTCGATGATGCTGACTGGAGATATAGAAGAAATTGCAGAAAATGCAATATTAACCAAATATAAAAATAATGCAAAAATATTAAATGCAAATATTTTGAAGGTAGCACATCACCGGCTCTAAAAGTTCATCAACAGAAGATTTTATTAAGGCTGTAATGCCAGAGATTGCACTAATTGGAGTTGGAAAAGACAATAGCTTTGGGCATCCATCTGATGGAACAATAGAAAGACTTAATAAAATAAAATGTAAAATATTAAGAACAGATGAAAATGGAGAAATTGAATTGTTTGTGAACAAATTCCAATTTATTGACTATTTGACTATTTTATAGTATTATATACTTGTTGAATAGTAAATTGAAGATAGGAGTTTTAATATATGTTATGTTCAATGTGTAAGAAAAACACAGCAGTAATATTTATAAATAAACAAGGCGCAGATGGCAAAGCCGAAGTTGAAGGTTTATGTTACGAGTGTGCTAAAAAGAAGGGAATAAATCCAATAGATACAATGGCGAAACAAGCTAATCTATCGGATAAAGATATACAAGATTTATCTAATAAATTAGATACAATGTTTAAGAATCTATCAGACAACATGGTTGATATAGATGAAGATGAACTTTCAGAAATGATTAACGGAGAAAGTGAAATAGAGGGGGCTCAAGGAGTTCCGCTTGGCTCGATTTTTTCTGGATTGTTTGGAATAAAACAAAATGGAGATGAGTCATCAAATTATTCGTCTGGTGGAACGCAAAAGGTTAAGGAGAAAACTAAGCCAAATAAAAAGAGAAAAGCATTAGACACTTATGGAACCAATTTAACAGTTAAAGCTAAGAATAATCAAATTGATAGAGTTATTGGAAGAGATAAAGAAATTGAAAGAATGATACAAATTTTAAATAGACGTTCTAAAAATAACCCATGTTTAATTGGTGAGCCAGGTGTTGGAAAAACAGCTATTGCTCAAGGCTTAGCTCTTAGAATTGCAAGCGGAAGTGTACCTGCTAAACTTTTAAACAAAGAAGTTTATCTATTAGACATGACAGATGTAATTGCTGGGACACAGTTTAGAGGCCAATTTGAGGCTAGAATGAAGGCTATAATAGATGAATGTAAAAATGATGGAAATATTATTTTAGTAATTGATGAAATTCATAACATTATAGGAGCCGGAGATGCAGAGCATTCTATGAATGCTGCAAATATTCTGAAACCATCACTTGCAAATGGTGAACTACAAATGATTGGAACAACCACGTTAAAAGAGTACAGAAAATATATTGAAAAAGATACTGCTTTGGAGAGAAGATTCCAACCAATAATCGTAGAAGAACCATCTGTTGAAGATGCAATTTCAATATTGCAAGGAATTAAGCAGTATTACGAAGACTATCACCATGTAAAAATTTCGAATGATATAATTAGACAGATTGTAAATATGTCTGAGAAATATATTCATGATAGATTTTTACCAGACAAGGCAATCGATATATTAGATGAAGCGTGCTCAAAGATAAATTTAAATGATAAAGACTTATATGACTTAGAAGTATTGAACAATCAATTAAAAGAGGTTCAAGCTAAAAAGGAAGAAGCTGCACAAGCCGATTCTACAGAAGATTATCAAAAAGCAGCAGAACTTAAAACACAAGAGTGCGCATTACTAGAGCAAATTGATAATTTGAAAAAGAGAATGCAACCTAAAGATTTGACAACACAAGACATTGCAAACGTAATAGAAAGCTGGACGAAGATTCCAGTAAACAAAATTACAGAAGAAGAAACAAAGAAATTGTTGAATCTAGAAGATAATCTGCATAAGAGAATAATAGGACAAAACGAGGCTGTTGAAGCAGTTTCAAGAGCAATAAGAAGAAATAGAGTAGGCTTAAAGAGCACAAAAAGACCACCATCATTCATATTTGTTGGACCAACTGGTGTTGGAAAAACTGAACTTGCAAAAGCATTAGCGTATGAGATGTTTGGAAGTGAAAAATCTATAATTCGTTTCGATATGTCTGAATACATGGAAAGCAACTCAACAGCCAAATTAATTGGTGCACCTCCAGGATATGTTGGATATGATGATGCAGGACAACTAACTGAAAGAGTAAAGAGAAATCCTTATTCAATAATATTGTTAGACGAAATTGAAAAGGCACATAATGATGTATTTAATATATTATTGCAAGTGCTAGATGATGGCAGATTGACTGATGCACAAGGAAACACAGTAAGTTTTGAAAATACAATAATAATAATGACATCAAATGCAGGTTCAAACTTAAATACAAATTCAATCGGATTTGGTGGAACATCAGAAGCTTCAAAAAACAGAATGCTTGGTGCATTAAAAGACTTATTCAGACCAGAATTTTTGAATAGAATAGATGAAATTGTAGCCTTCGATTCATTAACAAACGAGCAACTTTTACAAATAGTTGATTTAATGGTATCTGATACTCAAAAAGTGTTAAATGACAGAAACATAGGATTAATACTTACAGATGAGGCTAAAAAATATGTATTAACAAAAGGAACAGATTTAAAATATGGCGCAAGACCTTTAAGACGTGCAATACAAAGATACGTTGAAGACGAACTATCTGATATGATATTAAAATCTGAACTAACAAATGGTAAAAAAGTATTGGTTGAATATGATAAGGAGCAAGATAAATTAGTATTCAACATACAATAATCTAAAAATAAGAAAGCGGAGGTAAAAAAGGTGTTTAAACATGTACCAAATATTCTAACAATGTGTAGATTTGTATTAATACCATTTATATTCGGATCAATAGTAAATAATCAGTATGTAGCAGCATTCGTATTCTTAACACTTTCCGGAATTACCGATATACTAGATGGTTTTATAGCAAGAAAATTTAATTTAATAACTAACTTTGGAAAATTGATAGATCCACTAGCAGATAAGGCAACACAAATTTCAACACTTATAGCATTGCTATTTGCAGGAATAATCCCAGATTGGATATTAATAGTGGTATTTATTAAAGAAACAATAATGATAGCAGGGGCATCTTTCTTATATGGAAAAAAACTTGTAGTATCAAGCAGATGGTATGGAAAGCTTGCAACAGTAATGTTTTATGTCGCAATAGTAGCTTCATTAATTACAAATAACTTTAATTTAGCATTCCACATAGACATCTACATATACTATGTAGCACTTGCGTTAACAATATTTGCTTTAATAATGTATTTCAAAGAATTCTATCAAAAAGGATATGTAAATAAAGAAGAATTGAGCACTGTAGATAAGAAAGTTATAGAAAAATAATAGTAAAAATCGTGTTTTAATAAATAGAACACGATTTTAAAATTTTGATAGATAAAAATAAACGAATGAAAGATGTTAATTTATAAGCTCTCAATATGTCGCTCTTGGTTGGAGCTCCTTCGGACTCCTCAAAGGGCGAGCTTCCAGTTTCGATTTATAAATTAACATCTTTCACTCATTATATAATTACTCAAAATTTTCTATATACGAATTTAAATTTTCTTTCCCATAAAGAATTACACCATTTTCTAGTTCTTTTCTATCATCATTCGATAAATATTTTATCGCAATTTCAGTAGTTTCATGTAATTCATAGGTCCCGTCTTCTTTTATTCTATAAATTTCAACAAATCCATCTGAGCTTGACTTTACAACGAAATGTTCACCACAATTTCCAGAAAAATCTTTATATAACTCCACATCAGTATTTGAAAAATTTTTAATTTCCCAATCACTATAAAGCTTTGAAAATTCATTTCTTGTAATATTAGCCATCTCTGCATTTACATTTTCTTTTTCTTTTAGAGTGTGCCCACATCCATCATAATGTTTAAGAAAAGTTAAAATCGCATTTGGAGAAAGTTTTACTTCATCATAACTTGTTGGAACGGTTGTATATGGAGATGTAGTTTGAAAATTTTCAATAGTTTCATTTGCAGAACCAATATTTTGAACGGATTTTAAATTATAAATTATAATAGCAAAAGTAGTTACAATGCTTGCAATTATAATAAGTATTAAAGCAATAATAAATTTTTTATTCATATTAAATTCCTTCCTTTTTCCTAGTATTTCCATAATTTACTTATGTATGCAGAAAAAAGAAAATTTAATAAATAATGCTTTTAAGACACTTTGGAAGAACGAGTGTAAGGTTTTATTTCATCAGTTAAACCAATCAAATAATCAATACTAGTATTATAAAAATCTGCTAAAACAATAAGAGAGCTAATAGGAATATTAACTTTTTCTAATTCGTATTTGCTATAATTTGTTTGTGAAATATTTAAAATTTTGGCAATTTCCTCTTGTTTTAAATCGTGATCTTCCCTTAAATCTTTAAGTCTTAACATTATAAAATTCATTCCTTTCATTAATTCAGAAAAAAACATATAGCAAAGAAAAATTTGAATTGTTAGTTCAATGTTCCAAAATTAATAATGCAATAAATAAGGAAAATTACTACTATCAATTTTTTATAGTTTTCTGAAAATTTGTTAATTACTATTTTATAATAGTTAATATTTGACTATTGACTTATAGTTATAATTTGACTATAATTTTATTAGTTAAATTATAACTAAAGAGGAGGGCACGAATGAGAAGAGAAAAAACGTTAATAATATAATTAATAAAAACATAGGAAGGGAAAAAGAAAAATGAATAAACTAAAAAACAAAAAAGGAATAACTCTTATTGCGTTAGTTGTTACAGTGGTAGTACTTATAATTT
>ERZ831773.3403-NODE-3403-length-10209-cov-36.043825_pt1 | contig 10209 bp, 8 predicted proteins | sample MGYA00519696_ERZ831773 | MGnify/ENA primary metagenome ERZ831773 (study PRJEB31850, sample SAMEA3708720) | human gut metagenome | biome: human gut; feature: human-associated habitat; material: faeces | place: China | collected 2014 ...
AATCTCCTTTTGGCGGCGGCGCAGACGTTCTTCTGGTGAGAAATCTTTCAGTAAGCCTTCAAGATGGTAGATCTCTGCTATTTTGGCCAGTGCCTGAGCGGCAACGGAACCTTCCTGCGGTATTGCAACTCCGCTCTTGGCACCGACTGCTTTTAAGGCATCGGAAAAGTCTCTGCGAGCATGGGCCCAGCAAAAAGCTGCTGTAATTTGCGTCTGCTCCTTTTCAAGAGCCTTGTAGCCACTGAAAGCATCCGTTTCTAGATATCCGTGAAAGTTCTCCAGAAACTCAGCGGCTACCTTGTGCCCACGCCCCGGGCTGTATTTGTACAGAACGATTTGCCGGCCCTTTTGAAACGCATTCGTTCTGTACACATGCATATAGGACTTGGTGCCGGCCGGGCGGTCATCCCGTACCACATTACAGGTAGTCTCGTCTGCCTGCACCACGTGCTGTTTGCACAATATACTTTTAAGCAGGTCATACATGAGGCTGAAATAATGCTCCGTGGAATAGATCATCCAGTTCGCCATGTTGGCGCGGGAGATGACAAGGTCGTTGCGCGCAAACTCCTGCTCCATACGGTAGAGCGGGATGGCGTTTACATACTTCATATTCATAATGCAGGATGCAGGCAATAAGCGAGGATGTTGCCAGACTCTTCTCAATAACTTCAACAGGATGCGGTGTCTGCACGACAGTCTTCTGCCTGTCCTCTTTGCGTATACCCGCATAGATTTGCAATATGGTGTTCCACGCACTCCTGTCGAGCCGGCAGATATTCCACTTTCAGATATACCTTGTCCGGCAACCGCTTCCAGCCGTTTTCACCAAAGACAGAAACCAATTCTTCCTCGGGAAGCTCGTGGTTCTGTACGCGCAAGGGCAGTCTGGAGACGTTTTCTTTCTGCTTGCCGGCCTTCTTTTTGCCATGTGCTTTCTTAGCGGTTGCTTCAGGTACAGATGCATCCGCATACATTTCAGCCTCGTTAAACAGGCTTACCTGTCCAAGGCATTCCATCGTTTCACTTTTTCTGCCAAACTGTTTTGCATTTGAAACCGCCAGTGCTTCCTGCATCTGCATCACCAAAGCAATCATGTCCTCTTTGGTATAACCCTTCAATTCTTCTGCTGTAAGCTTAGTCATGGCAGTTCTCTCCATCAAAAAAGTGTTTTCTTTACATACTATTGTACTCTTTTCTGGCTATGCTGTCCAATCGAACCCCAGCCAGCATTTGGCATTTTGCCCATGCACAGTGTGCGCTGAGCTGAGGAGAGAGGCCTGTCAGGCTTCAATCCTGCTTTTCGGTCAAATCGAAAAAAGAGCCTCTACAGCAGAGGCTCTCTCAGGATGCAGACGTTTGTAGTGGGTAGAGTTTCCGCAAAGCAAAATGAATCTGGCGTGGCCGAAAATTTTACGTTTTGCCATATCCTTCAGCACAAATATTTAGGCTGCGCAGTTCGTATTGTACTGACAATACTTAGCCCGTTCATTAAATCCGAGAACTGTTTCTGCGTAAGGTCCATAACTTCCTGCCTGTCACGCGGCCACTGGAACACTCCGTTTTGCAAACGCTTCGAGAGCAGAACAAAACCGTCTCCCTCCCATACTGAGATTTTTTAAGAATTCTCAATAATTATCGAGAATTACTGAGAATTACTGAGAATTACTGAGAATTCTCAAAAGTTCTCGATAACTATATTATCGCACAGGAGTCGCCTCTTTCACAGGACGGCAATTGTTGAGCGCTTACATCTGATGTATGTGTTGAGTTGCCGAATCCTACGATGCAATATAGCGAACAGACCCCTCTCCTACATTATTTTTACTATTGGTTCGTACTATTGTCACAGACGAAGTATTTTGTTGGGAAAGGGAGTGCAGACGAAAAGTTGGACCACTTTGAGAGCTGAAATGTACGGTAATAATGGCTTACAATACAGAACAGCGTAAAGTGGCAATTGATTTGCCACTTTAATATGATTTGCAATTATCCAATGCTTCGTCTTCTGTTAGGCTGCCCCCATCATAAGTGCCTTGATGGGCATTTCCGTCGGCATCCAGCCACTTGGCGGTGATGACCGGCTGCTCGTAGGGGTAGTCGTCGGTTGCCTTCTGGTCCAGCCAATGGAACCGCACCCAAACCTGCACATGATCTTCGCCCCAGGCTTCGTACTCGCTATCCTGCACGGTGTAGTCCGCGCTCTGGTCAGACAGGCTGAAATGCAGCTTTATGTCGTGTACGCCGGCGTCCACCCAGGCCACAAACTGTTCGCAGTTCGCGTGCCGCATGACGGTCTCGGCCCTGGGGGTGCCCTCGGCGGGGGTCAGGCCCCGCATTTGGTCGGCGGGCACGATATAGTCATCGGGGGCAATGTAGTTCAGCTTGATCGTATACTAGGGGGAATACGTTTCGCTCAGGTGCTCAGCCAGCGGCAGGCCGTCGTCCTCGGCGGAGAGGTGCTCGTTCATGCGCAGCATCACAACGCCGTTGTCGCCCACGATTGCACCGCTGATCTGGCCTTCGGGCAGGTCGTACTCATGGCCGTTGCAGTCCACCAGCTCATACTGGTTCAGTTCAAGATCGGTGGAGGGTGTGCCGTAGGTCAGGGGGTTCTTGATGCGCAGGGTCAGGCCGTCGGCGATCTGTGCTTCTTCCACGTGGTAGTTGCCGTCGCCGCTGGCGAAGAAGTCCGCCTTCTGGCGGTTGGCGTTCATCACGTCAACATAGAACTGCTCGTAACTTCTCCTATCTGTTGATACAATGATATTTAGTAAAATTATGCAAAAAGCCCCCACTTTCAAAACAACATTTTCGTTTACGTTTAAAAGTGGGGGTATTGCTCCAAACTATTGCTTTTTACGTTTACAGAAGGAGATCACCCCAATTGCCACCATAAGTACAGCCAGAACAATGAATATCACTGGCAGAATCAGCGCATTTGAAGAATTCACCGTTTCACGCTGGCCATTCTCTTCGGATTCCATATTGTCCGCCGTGTCTGCCGCATCATAGGTTTCACTTGTCACGCCTGACACGACAAGTGATTGGCTGGTTTCATTTTGTTCAGCAGGTTGTTCCACCGAACTACTGTTGGAATCTCCACTACGGACTCCCGGGGCATCTTGAATCACCTCAGCCGCAGGGCTTGTTGGCTGTTCATCCATCGCAGCATTTTGTGCCGGTGTTTCAGATTGCTGTCCATCCTCCACCAGCACAGGTTCCGGTGTCGGAATTTCAACAGTCACTCCTGTAACATTGACCTGATCTGCCGTTGCGGATGCATCCATCTGGATATCCGTTGTAGTCGTTCCGCCCACAACATCAGTAGACAAGAACGTTACCGGTTCAGCCGCTGTGGGTGACACTGCAACAAGATCTAGGGTCAATATTTCTGTTCCTTGTCCTGCTGCCGAACCTCCTGCATCGTTGTCCATGTAAACGGCAATTATCTCACCCTCGATGTAGTTATAGGACAGCTCGCTTTGCTCAATGCCACTGCCAGCATTTAGAGAAGAAAACTGAAAGCCATCGGCAATCCGCATGTCAAAACTTGCCCCTAAAATGGGTTGGTCTGTGGCATCGATTGTCAGTGACAGCTGCACGGTTTTTCCTGTTCCCACAGTAGTTTGATTGCTGTGAATCGCTAACTGTGTTGTATTGCCAGAAGCCAACGCAGGGAATGCACAGACCGTTGCCAGAAAGCCTGTAGCCAGTATACCAGCCCTTCCCAGAACCCGGATGCCCTGCTGGGGCACAACACGTTCTATCTGCGTGACGGCGTGCCCTTCGTGCGCGCCCGCATGGATGGAGGCAGCTACACCGAGAAGGAGGATACGATCCTCCCGCTGTCCTAAAAAGCAAAAAACAACCACCGCCCCGGATGTCGAATCTTTCAGCATCCGGGGCGGATTTTTGTATTGGCGAAGGGGCTTTTGGATTTTCTGTTTGCCTTCCAGCAAGGCGGCGTCCGATGTGGCGGCTTATGTCCGCCTGCCAGGTCAGGTGCTCTATACGTTTGAAATGTTTATCGCAATTTATTTTGCTTACCTACACGCGAAAGCACATTATGGATCCGGGTTAAATCCTTCGATTTCCAGCCAACCAAAGACCATTGCCTTAGACCACGCTTTCGTCCCATCGCTGTCATAAATATTGTTGATTACTACTTTTCCTATATAATCACCACCATTTGCAAATTTGATTTCTGACTCATTAATATATGCGCCATAAGATCCATCTTCCTCACAGTAGACGCCTACATAATTCTTACTGTCCTTGAAAACCGTAAACTGAATCTTTCCGGCATGGTCAGCAATAATGAAAAAGTCGCCTTTACCATCTGTAAGACTTGGTACTTCCGATAAACTGACGATATTATCATATTTCTTTTTCAGGCCTGTCAGTTCTCGCTCAGAAGTGTCAAGGATATAAGGCTTATCGCTCTTGGAAGCAACAGTAAATATAGCATACTTATTTTGCTCAGCGAATTCGTTTGTTGCGTATAGAGAAGATAGTTCCGTTTGAGCGGCCTGTGTGAGCATTCTTGTTTCGGCAATTACCTGACTTTTGCGGGCTTTGTCAATATAGCCAGTCAAAGCCGGTACAAGCAATGCTGCCAGCACAGCAAGAATTACCAATACTACAATAAGTTCTACAAGGGTAAAGCCATTCTTTTTATGCTTCACAATAGAGCTCCCTTCGCGGTTTGTTTTGGCTTGCCGGATACCAATCTTTGGTATAGCCTGCGGCTTGTGTATTCATTATAGCAGACATATTTCAAATGTCCATAGCATCACTTGTTTTTTGTCAGCTAGTATTAACCCCACACTGCAAGAGCTTGTACATTTTGCACCCGTTCTGTCTGGAACATTTATTACTTCTACCTCAAGTAAACAAGATGTACGAAATTATTCAAGCTTTTATACCAGAATCGACTCTCTTATAAGCATAAAGTGTACATCACGCCAACATGTTTTGCCCGTTCGGGCGGGGTTTGCGCAAATGTCGAATGTATGGTAAAATACAGGTAAAATCAGCTTTTGGGGGGTCACCTTATGGGCATTGTAGTCATCGGTGCGGTTTTTGTGGACATCAAGGGGTATCCGCTGTCCACCTATATCCCGGGCGGGCGCAACGCGGGCCGGGTCGAGCAGGTACACGGCGGCGTCTGCCGCAACGTGGCGGAGGACATTGCCAATGTTGAGCTGCGCCCCACCTTCGTCAGTCTGGTGGACGACACCGGCTCCGGCCAGGACGTCATTGACAAGCTGGCCCGGCACAAGGTCAACACCCGCTACATCCAGCGCATGCCGGACGGCATGGGCACTTGGCTGGCCGTGTTCAACAACGACGGCGATGTCTGCGCCGCCATCTCGAAGCGGCCCGACACGACACCGCTGACCGCATTATTAAAGGAAAAGGGCGACGAGATCTTTGCCGACTGCGACGGCATCGCCATCGAGTTTGATCTGGAGAAGGAGACCGTCAAGCAGATTTTGCACTACGCCAAAAAGTACCGCAAAAAGGTCTACGCCGCGGTCTCCAACATGAGCATTGCCATGGAGCGCCGCAGCCTCCTGCAGGAGATCGACTGCTTTGCCTGCAACCAGCAGGAGGCCGGGCTGATGTTCTCCGACGATTACGACCACCTGACGCCGGACGAGATGCGCGCCACGCTGGCCTCCAACGTGCGCAGCGCCAACATTCCCTGCATGGTCGTGACGATGGGCGAGCAGGGCGCCGTCTACGCCCGCACCGACGGCGAGAGCGGCATGGTGCCCGCCAAGAAGGTCGATGTCATCGACACCACCGGCGCGGGGGATGCTTTCTTCGCCGGGACGGTCATCGGCCTGACCTACGGCAAGACGCTGGCCGAGGCCTGCGAGATCGGCAGCCGCCTGGCCGCGTCGGTCATCTGCATCTCGGAGAATGTCTGCCCGCGGTTCCGCCCGCAGGAGTTCGGGCTGGATGTGCCGGTCACAGACTGATTTTTTTGGTTTTTGGCACAAATTTCCCTTATTTTTCCATTTTTCCGATTTCGCACATTTTGCCTTTTTAGCAGTTTTCTATCCGCACATTTTCGGCTTTTATGACAATTTCAGTGCATTTCAGTATCGTAATTTTGCGCACAGTTTTTCGAAAATTCAAGATATTTAGTTACTGTATAACCAAACATGAAAACAGACAACCTCATCCCCGCAGCCCCGCTTGACCGGCGGGAGCTTGCACCCGGCGTGCAGCTCTGCTTCACCCGGCTGGACGCGCCGCTCTGCCCGCCCCCGCTGGACTGGCCGCGGCTGCTCGTCTTTGATTTCTGCCGCAGCGGACGACGCGCCATCCCGGACGGCGCACAATATGCCATCGTGACGGAGGGTCATGCCGCCGTCAGCTTTGCTGTGCCCGGTGCGGACTTCTACCTGCCCGGCAGCCAGTATGAGGCGCTGCAGCTTTTCATTGACCCAGACGCCGTGCAGGCAGACAGCTTTTTGACGCTGATGGGGCTGGAAATAGGCGGCATCGCGGATTATTTCTGCCGCGGCGGCGTCCACTGCTGCCCGATGAGCGACGCCATCACGGCCATTGTGGACGAGGTCTGGGACGACGCCGCCTACGCCGCCCCCGGCGAGCTGCGCTATGCCGCCGTGCGGCTGCTGTATGAGCTGCTGCGCCTGCCCGACGAGGCCGACACGGCCCGCTGCCCCGCGCGGCAGGTCGAATGCGTGCGCGAGGCCGAGACGCTGGTCCTGCAGGACCTCTCGGTCCGCCGCCCGGCCCGGGAGCTGGCCGACCATTTTGGTTTGAGCGAGAGCGGCTTCAAGCTGTACTGCCAGAACGTGCTGGGCGAGGGGTATCTCGCCTACTTCCGCCGCCGCCGGCTCGAAAGAGCCGCCGAGCTGCTGCGCACGACCCCCCAGCGGGTGCAGGACATCGCCGCCCGGGTCGGCTACGAGAGCCAGGGCCGCTTTGCCCAGGCGTTCTACGACCAGTTCCGCCTGACCCCGCTGGAATACCGGCGCTTGTCGAAGTAGTCCCCCTGGCCACCTCCCTCGCAGGGGGGAGGCAAGAAAGCCACGACCCGAAAGGAGCGGAAAATTGAACAACATCACGCGCTCGATTTTCCGTGCCATTCATGAGGGGCGGTGGTTGAGCATTGAATACAAAAACCAACAGACCCAGCAGACCAAATACTGGGTCGCTATCCGCGGGCTGAACCCCAGGACCCGCACCCTGAACGTTGACGGGCTGCATCTGGGCAAATTAAGCGTGCAGGCGCTCGACCATATCAGCATTGACCGCATCCAGACCGCCGAGGTCGTGGACGGCTCGTGGTGCCCCGTCAACCAGACGCTCATCGACGACATCCGCGACAACCCCGGGCGGTACGCGGCGCTGTTTGACAACGCCGCCAACCTGCGGGTGCTGGACTATCTGGCCGCCTGCAACCGGCTGGACGCCACGCCCTACCAGTCCAACTACAGCCTGATCCATCAAATTGACGCCGACTGCTTTGCCGATTATAAGGAGGACACGCTGGAGCTGACCGACGACCAGTTCCGTGAGCTGGTGGGCCGGTTCCAGCGCCGGGTCGAGGACCGCCACCGGAACGCCGCCCGCCCCAGCCTGCCCACGCTGGGGCTGAACCTTATCAGCATTGACACCCGGCAGGGGCTGTACGTGCTGGCCTACCGCCCGCTGCGGCTCGACGTGAAAAAGCGTGCCCTGCGGGCCGAGGCGGAGCCGGTCATCTGCCGGGAGTTCACCGTCAACGGCAGCAAGCTGAGCATCCATCAATTTCTGGATGCTGACGACTATACGCTGCTGGACGAGTTCACGAAGCACGCCGAGACCATCAAGGACCGCATCACCCGCAGCAACCCGCGGGTGCGGGTCGATGACCTGCCCTATCTCGTCGCCATCAGCCGCGACTGCCCCGTGGACTTGGAGCATGAGTACCGCGGCATCCTTACTATGTTCGAGGACCCCTCCGGCGAGACGGCCACCGCCCCGCTGCGGGCCTTCTTCGGCGAGATGACCGCCAAGCCGCGCCGCCGCAAGTCCTACCCGCTGGCGCTGCTGAACAACAAGGTCAATCTGGACCAGCTGCTGGCCATCAACAACGCCATGCGCTACCCGCTGGCCTACGTGCAGGGCCCGCCGGGCACCGGCAAGACCAACACCATCGTCAACACGCTGACGACGGCGTTTTTCAACGAGCGCACGGTGCTTTTTTCCAGCTACAACAACCATCCCATCGACGGCGTTGTGGAAAAGCTGCAGGCCGTCACCTACCACGGCCAGACCGTGCCGTTCCCGATCCTGCGCCTTGGCAACAACGAGAAAACCGCCGAGGCCCTGCGCACCATCGACCAGCTGTTTGAGCAGTGCAAAAAAATCCCCGTACCGGAGCGGCTGCTGGACAAAAACCACGCGGACCGCACGGCCCGCGCCAAACAGCTGACCGCTCTGCTGGAACGGTATGAGCGCATCCTTGATTTGCGGGAGCGGCGGGAGACCATCCGGCGCCTGCTGGACGCCCGCGGCCAGATGAACTTCCAGTACGAGCTGCAGGCCGGGCAGCTGCCGCAGGTGGACCGTGAGCTGGCCGCCTACGGCAGCATCGACTCTGCCGACGCGCTGGCTCTGCTGGACCGCAACGAGGACGAGCTGCTGCGCTACCTCTACTACACCTCGGCCCGCTGCATCCGCCGGTTGGAGGAGCCGAAATACAACGATTTAATGAGCATCGTCCACAGCCCCGACACCGACAAGGAGCGGGTCACGCAGTTCAACAAGTACCTCTCGGAGCCGGAGAACCTGAAAAAGCTGCTGCGCGTCTTTCCCATTGTGGCCACGACCTGCATCTCCGCCCACCGTCTGGGCGACCCGGAGCCGAGCTTTGACATGGTCATCATGGACGAGGCCAGCCAGTGCAGCACGGCCATGTCTCTTGTGCCCATCCTGCGCGGGGCATCGCTGATGCTTGTGGGCGACCCGCAGCAGCTCTCGCCTGTCATTCTGCTGGACCCCGCCGACAACCGCACGCTGCGCCGCCGCTACGGTGTCACGCAGGAGTACGATTACATCGAAAACTCGATCTACAAATGCTTTCTGGCCTGCGACGCCGTCAGCGACGAGACGCTGTTGAGCTACCACTACCGGTGCAGCCCCAAGATCATCGAGTTCAACAATCGCAAATACTACAACCACAAGCTGCACATTGCCAGCCGCGAGACCGACCCCACGCCGCTCGTCTATGTGGACGTGCCCAACGACACCACCGACGAGAAAAACACCGCCCCGCAGGAGGTGCGCCGCATCGAGGCATACCTGACCGCGCACCCGGACAAGCAGGTGGGCATCATCACGCCGTTTGCGAAGCAGCGCGCCGCCATCGAGGCCATGCTGCGCGCGAAGCACTTTGAGAACGCCGCCTGCGGCACGGTGCACGCCTTTCAGGGCGACGAGAAGGACGTGGTCATCTTCTCCCTGGCACTGACCGACCAGACCCGCCCGCGCACCTACGACTGGCTGAAAACGAACAAGGAGCTCATCAACGTGGCGACCTCCCGCGCGCGGGAGCAGCTGGTCATCCTCTCGAATCAGGCCGCGCTGGACCGCCTGCACGCCGACAGCACCGACGACGATATTTACGAGCTGGTGCAGTACGTGCGCAAAAACGGCCAGTCCGAGGTGACCGAGAAGCCCGCCGCCAGCCGTGCGCTGGGCATCAAGCCCTACAGCACCAAGACCGAGGATGCCTTTTTGGAAAATTTGAACCACGCGCTGGACAACGCCTTTCTCGACGGCAGCCGCTGCACGGTCCGCAAGGAGGTACCCATCGCCCAGGTATTTGAGGATAACCCCGGCTGCGCCGACCTTTTCTACACCGGGCGGTTCGACTTCGTCGTCTACCAGCGGGAGGGCCGCCGCCTGATGCCGATTTTAGCCATCGAGCTGGATGGCCGCGAGCACCGCGACGACCCCGCCGTCCAGCGCTGTGACCGCAAGAAGGACCAGATCTGCCGCGAGCACGGCTTTGAGCTGATCCGCGTCGAGAACAGCTACGCGCGGCGGTATAATTATATCAAGAGTATTTTGATAAACTACTTCCGCAAGGTGTCGTAGCACCCGCAAACGGGCAGAGCCCGCGAGAAAGCCTCCTCACGAAGTGGGGAGGTGGCCGAGTGGAACGAGGCCGGAGGGGCT
>ERZ831773.3405-NODE-3405-length-10208-cov-19.297449_pt1 | contig 10208 bp, 11 predicted proteins | sample MGYA00519696_ERZ831773 | MGnify/ENA primary metagenome ERZ831773 (study PRJEB31850, sample SAMEA3708720) | human gut metagenome | biome: human gut; feature: human-associated habitat; material: faeces | place: China | collected 2014 ...
GGGGATCGGGGTAGCGGTCCGCCGTGGGCAATGCCGCCGTGATGGCCCGGGCCACCCCTTCCGGCAGGCCCAGCGGGCTGACGTTGGCCGAAAAATCCAGCGCATCCCGCCCGAACTCGGCCCGGTAACCGGCCCAATCGCCGCCATGTACTAGTTGCATGTTCGTTCTCCTTTTCCTGGATGGTTCTGGATCCCAGCTCTTGGCTCCCCCTTTGGGGGAGCTGTCATGCAAGGCATGACTGAGAGGGCGAGGTCGTTACAAAATAGCCCGTATTGCCACGCCCCACGCCAGTGCAAAGGCGCTTGCCACGTACATCATCCGGTTGGCACGCAGGATATCCTCTGGTTCAATGGGACGCAGCGGATCGCCGATGGTGGGCTTGGCGTAGTATTCGCCAAAGTAATAGGCGGGCCCGGCCAGCTGCACCCCCAGCGCACCGGCGCAGGCGCTCTCGGTCTGGGCGCTGTTGGGGCTGGCATGGTTCCGGCGGTCCCGCCGCCAGATCTTCCACGCCCCTTTTGCGTCATTGTGCGTAAAGGCCGCGGCAGCCACCCACAGCAGGGCGGCAAGGCGGCTGGGAAGGTAATTTGCCGCATCGTCCAGCTTGGCAGAGATGCGGCCAAAGTAGAGGTATTTTTCGTTTTTGTAGCCCAGCATACTGTCCATCGTGTTGATGGCCTTGTAGGTCAGGGCCAGCGGTGCTCCGCCGATGAGCATATAGAGCAGGGGCGCGATCACGCCGTCGCTGGCGTTTTCGGCCACCGTCTCCACAGCGGCTCTGGTCACCCCCTCCAGCGTCAGATCCTGGGTGTCCCGCCCCACGATGCGGCTGACCGCCCTGCGGGCGGCAGGCAGGTCGGGCTTGACCAGTTCCCGGTAGACATTGGTGCTCTCCTGCGCCAGCCCCTTTGCGGCCAGTGCCTGCCCGCACCAAAACATCTGGACGGCCAGCCCCAGCCACGGGCTGATGCGGGCAGCTCCCAGGCAGACCAGGCTCGTCAGCAGAAAGGTGCCCACCGGCAGGCAGAAGGCCACAATGGCACCGCCCAGCAGTTCCCCCTGAGGCGTTTTGGGCAGGCGGGCGCGCAGGCGCTTTTCCAGCGCGGAGATGGCCTTGCCCATGAGCACCACCGGGTGGGGCAGCCACGCGGGGTCGCCGAAGAGGGTGTCCAGCACAAAGCCGCCCAGAACGGCCAGCCCGGTCATACGTCGGTCTCCCTGGTGTACTGCACGGTCTTTACAAAGTGCAGCACCCGCTTGTCGGTCCAGTCGGCGGCGTCCAGCACAAAGCCGCCCGCGTTGGGGCCGCACCATTCGTAGTAGTCTTTATGGGGCAGGGCGTAGCGCTCCAACGCGGCCATCTGGGTGCCGCCGTGGGCCAGGATGACCAGCAATTCTTCGCCGTCGGCCAGTGCCTTGTCCACCAGTGCCGAAAAGGCGCGGCAGATGCGCTCAGAAAAAGCGGCCTTGGTCTCGCCGTCCGGGCAGGGGCTCTCACAGTTGGCGGCCACCCAGGCCAGATAGTCCGGGTCGTGCTCCATCTCAATGTAATTGCGGCCCTCAAAGCTGCCGAAGCACATCTCCTTCAGGCCGTCCACCACCACCAGCTTTGCAGTGGGAAACAGCACCTCAGCGGTCTGCCGGGTGCGGCACAGCGGGGTGATGTACACGGTTTTGGGCTCAATGTCTGCCTTGCGCAGCATCGCGCGGCCAGCGGCAGAAAGCGGGATGTCCCGCTGGCCCTGATAGCGCTTCTCGGCGTTGTATTCGGTCAGGCCGTGGCGCAGGAAATAGATCAGCATGTTGGCAGTTCTCCTTTCAGAACGGTGGGGATGCCGCAGAACATCTGCACAACGCAGTCTGCCCGTGCGGCCAGCAGACAGGCCAGCCGCCCGGCGGCTTCGCGTCCGGCACGTTCGGCGGGGTCCATGGGTACCACGCCGCCGCCCACCTCGGTGGCAAGCACGATATCGTAAGCGGACAGCTCGTCCGCGAGTTTTTCCAGATTTTCAGCCCCGGCGGCCAGCTCCTGTACATCGCAGATGCACCGTCCGGGCAGGGTCTTGGCAAAGGTGCGCTTGCCGCTGTAAAGCGGCCCGGTGATAAAGATCATAACAGCCCTCCCCACTGGCAGGCACACAGTGCCGCCAGCATCCAGATCTCGGTTTTCTGCAAAAACCACCCGGCCAGATCACCGGTGATGCCGCCGAACTGCTTGCAGGCAACGGCGTGGTACCGACACAGCACAGCCAGTGCGGCCAGTACCAGCGCCCAACCACCCAGTGCCAGCATGGCGCAGCACAGTACAGCGGCCAGAAGGGCCAGCACCCGGCGTACAGTGGCTCTGTCGGCTGCCGAGGCAAAGGTGTGGGCAAGGCCAGTGTTCTTTGCCATGGGGAACGCCGCCACCGCATAGCCGGAGAGCGCCCGTTCCAGCACCAGTGCCATCATCCAGAGCAGCCCTGCCTGCGGGGTGAACTGTACACAGGCGCACAGGGCCAGATAGGCCGCAAAGTAGCTGCACAGACGGATCACGGCAAAGGCCCCGCAGTGAGGGTCCTTTAAGATCTCCAGCTTCTTTTCCCGGTCGCCGTAGCTCGAAAGTGCGTCGCAGGTGTCGGCGTAGCCGTCCAGATGGATGCCGCCGGTGACCCAGACCGGGATCAGGCAGAAGCCCGCCGCCCGCGCCGCACCCGGCAGGGGCAGCACGCCGCACAGGAACCACAGCAGCCCGATGACCACCCCGATAAGCGGGAAGGCGCACATCGCATACCGCATGTTCTTTTCGGTCCAGTTGAACTGCGGCACCGGCACAGCCGAAAACATGGCGAACGCCACGGCAACGGTCTGCAAAACGATCATTTTTCCACTCCTTTATAATAAACAGGGATGCCGCACACCACCCGCACCACGGCGTCGGCCCGGGCGGCCAGTGCATTGTTCACCTGCGCCAGCGCCAGCAGATAGCGGTCGGTGTCGCCTGCGTAGTCGGCCCCGCCGCTGAACACCTCGTTGGAGACGACGATCAGGGTTTCACACTGGGCATACACGGCGTCCAGCCCGGAAAGAATGGCCTGCGCGGTCTGCGGCCCGGCCCCGGCGGGATCATAGAGCTCGTTGGCAGTCAGGTTGCCCAGATCTTCCAGCAACGCGGTACCACGGGCGGGCAGATGCACGGCGTCCAGATGCAGGGGGCACTCCACCGTTTCAAACTGTTTTGCCGCCCGCATTCTGCGGTGCTTTTCCACCCGGGCGGCACATTCGGCGTCCCACACCTGCATGGTGGCCAGATAATAGCGCGGCAGAGTGCTGCGCAGTACCAGACTCTCGGCGTATTCGCTTTTTCCGCTGGCCGCCCCGCCGATCACCAGCGTCAGCATTGCGGGGTGTACGGCGTGATGCCGCCCTCCGCAAAGGAATAACAGTGGTCGTACACCGCCAGTGCCATATCCCACAGAGGGAGGCTGGCCACAGCGCCGGTGCCCTCGCCCAGATGCAGCCCGGCGGTGAGAAGCGGGGCCTTGCCCAGTGCATCCAGCACCAGACGGGCGGCAGGCTCCGAGGAACAGTGACTGGCAAACACCGCTTTGGCCGCGGCAGGGCACAGCCGCACGGCGCACAGGGCTGCCACGCCGCTGATGAAGCCGTCCATTACCACGGGCACGCCTTCCAGCGCACCGCCCAGAAAGACGCCGCACAGCCCGGCAAGATCAAAGCCCCCCAGCTTGGCCAGCACGTCCAGAGGGTCTGTGGGGTCCGGCTCGTTGCGCAGGATGCCCCGGCAGATGGCATCCACCTTGCGGGCCAGCCCTTCATCCGAAAGGCCGGCTCCCCGGCCGGTCATCCGTTCCACCGGCTGGCCCAGCAGCACCGCTGCCACCGCACTGGAAGTGGTGGTGTTGCCAATGCCCATTTCGCCGGTGGCCAGCAGCAGCACACCGGCAGCCTTCTGCTCCTGCACCAGCCGGATGCCCCGGCCGACGGCCTCCACAGCCTGGGCGCGGGTCATGGCGGGACCCTGCGTAAAATCGGCAGTACCGGCGGCAATGCGGCAGTCTGCTACCCCCGGCACCGGGTCTCCGGCCATGCCCATGTCCACGGGCACCACATCGCAGTGGGCAGTACGGGCCATCTGGCACACGCTGGTACGCCGGGCAGCCAGATTCTCCGCCACTGCGCGGGTCACGCTCTGGTCGGTCTGGCTCACGCCCTGGGCCACCACGCCGTTGTCGGAGCAGAGCACCAGCACAGCCCGGCGGGAAACATCCAGCGCCGCACTGCCGGTGAGGGCGGCGGCATCTTCCAGCAAAGTTTCCAGTGCGCCCAGCCCGCCCAGGGGTTTGGCCAACCCGGCCCAGTGGGCGTGGGCGGCGGCGCGGGCAGCTTCATCCGGCGGGGTGATGCCGGAAAGTAAAGTTTTCAGTTCCGTTTCAGTCATGTGTGTTTCTCTTTTGTCGTTGATAGAACTTTGCACCGCTCACAAAGCGGCGGGGCAGGGGAGTGCCTGCCCAGTAAAGATGCGGGAAACCGGCGTACAAACTCATGCTTGCAAATCCGCATTCCCACTGTACTTTTTCGCTTTTCCAAACGGAAAAGCCCGAACCATTGTCGGTGGAATCCCAGTGGTGAAATTCGTGAATATGCAAATGCTCTCCGGCATGGAACAGCAGGCTGTCGGCTTTGGCGGTCATGTCGGCATAGCCGAACCGCACCAGCCGCCCCACCTTGACGCCTTTGCCGGGCAGAACGCCTGCCATGGGCCAGGCGGTACCGCTGGCATCTTCCAGCGTCTGCCCCAGATACAGAAAGCCGCCGCACTCTGCCACCGTGGGCAGGCCGCCATTTACGGCATCCCGGATGGCATCGCGCATGGTTTTGTTTTCGCTCAGCGGCCGGGCATACAGTTCCGGGTAGCCGCCGGGCAGATACAGCCCGCAGATGTCCTCCGGCAAGGCGGTGTCGTGCACCGGACTGAAGAACACCAGCTCTGCCCCGGCAGTGCGCAGGCAGTCCAGCGTTTCGGCGTAGGCAAAGCAGAATGCCTTATCCTGTGCCACAGCAATGCGGACGCCCGCCGTTTGCAGAGCAGGCGGCGGCACCGGGGCAGGAGCCGGTCGTTCGGTCAGCGCTTCCAGCGTTGCCCAGTCCAGATTTGCTTCCAGCGCATCGGCCAGCAGGCCGATCTTCTGGGCAAGATCGGTGATCTCTCCGGCGGTTTTCAGGCCCAGATGGCGGCTCTCCACCACCGCCTGCGGCAGGCGGGGCAGATACCCCAGCACCGGCAGGCCGGTCTCGGTTTCCAGCAGGGGCTTGAGCATCCGGAAGAGCTTTTCGGAGCAGTCATTCAGCAGGATGCCTGCAATGTGGCTCTCCGGTTTGAAATGTACAAGGCCCTGGATCTCTGCTGCCAGCGTCACACTGGCCCCCTTGGGCTGTACCACCAACAGTACCGGCAGGTCCAGCGCATCGGCCAGCTCCCAGGCACTGGCGTGGGTGGTCAGGCCCTGCCCATCGTAAAAACCCATGGCCCCTTCGCACACCACAGCCCCGTGCCCGGCGGCATAATGGGCGTACAGTTCCCGTACCGTATTTTTGGCAGAAAGATAAAGATCCAGATTGTGGCTCTCCACCCCCAGCACCGACCGGTGGAACATGGGGTCGATGTAGTCCGGCCCACTCTTGAAGGCGCAGGGATCCATGCCCCGCTTTTTCAAAGCGGCCAGCAGGGCGCAGGTGACGGTGGTCTTGCCGCTGCCGGAACGCGGTGCGGCGATGACGAACTGCATCATTTGCGTTCTCCCGTGATCAGAAAAATGGGGTTGTTGGCGGTCAGCAGGTGGAGCCTGCCTGCCGGTCTGGTACGGCTCACGGCAAGCTGGGTCACCTCAGCGGAAAGGCCATGAGCCGTAAGGGCTGCAATGGCGGCGCTCAGGGATTCCAGCGCAATGGCGGCAATGCAGATGCGCGCATTGGCGTTTTTGGCCAGAACCGTGTCCACCACCGCGGCCATGCTGCCCTTGGTGCCGCCAATGAACACGGCATCCGGGGCAGGCAGGGCTTCCAGTGCGGCAGGGGCACGGCCCTCAATGAGGGAGAGGTTCCACGCCGCAAATTTTTCGCGGTTCCGGTAGATGAGGGCGCAGGCGTCCGGCTCACACTCCACCGCATACACATGCCCCTGCGGGGCGGCCAGTGCCAGCTCCACGCTCACGCTGCCGGTACCGGCTCCCACGTCCCACAGGGTATCGGCGGGGCGCACGGCCAGTTTGGCCAGCGCGGCGGCCCGCACTTCCTGCTTGGTCATGGGCACCTCGCCCCGGATGAAGGCCTCATCCGGCAGGCCGGGGGTGCGGCGTTCCGAGTGCACGGCATGTTCCACCAGCAGGACGCTCAGGGAAGCAAAGGTCTGCCCGGCCAGTTCCTGCGCGGTGCCCAAGTGGATCTTTTCGTCGGGCGTGCCAAGGTTTTCGCCCACAAGGGCGTGGGCATCGCCCAGCCCGGCGGCGGTCAGTGCGGCACACAGGGTGGCCGGGGTCTCGGCCCCGCCGGTGAGAAAGAATACGGTTTTATGGTTCATGCAGGCGGACACCGGGTCGCAGGCACAGCCGTGGGCAGAAACAAGAGTCCAGTCCTGCCAGGGGCGGCCTACGGCGGCGGCCAGCAGCTGTACGCTGGAAAGGCCGGGCAGCACCCGGCAGGAGATGCCAAAGGCCCGCAGCATGGGCAGCAGCTGGGATGCACCGGAGTAGAACCCGGTATCGCCGCTGTACACCAGCGCAATTTCCTCGTCCGGGTGCGCGGCCAGACAGGCCAGAATTTCGTCCGGTTTGTACAGGGCCTGCCGGTTTCCGGTGCAGCCCTCCGGCAGTGTGGCCAGCAGCCGCTTTGCACCCAGAATGCGGTCGGCACCCTGCAGGGCGGCAAGACCCTGTGCGGTCAGGCTGCCGGGGGTGCCGGAGCCCATACCAATGAGTGTGATCATCCGTTCAGCACCTCCCTGCAGCGGGTCAGGATCTGGTCTGCCGTCTCACCGGTCTCGGCCGGGCGGCGGATCACGATGAGCTGGACGCCGGTGTCGGCGGCAGCCTGCGCTTTCTCGGCAAAGCCACCGGCGGCCCCGCCGTCCTTGGTCACGAGAAAGCGAATGGAGAACTGCTCCAGCAGGGCCCGGTTCAGCGCGTAGGAGAACGGCCCCTGCAAAGCAAGGATATTCTTGTGGGGGATGTGCGCGGCCTCGCAGGCGGCAATGCCGTCCAGCGTAGGCAGCACACGGGGGTACAGTCGTTCCGGGGCCAGCTGCGCAAAGGCAGGCAGCTCCTTGGCCCCGGTTGCCAGCAGGACATTGCCCTGCGTTTGGGCCAGAAGATCCGCCACATGTGCCGCCGACTGGAACACCATGCTCCCGGCAGGCAGGGCACTCGGTGCCCTCAGCAGCCGGTGATATTCCACCCCGGCGGTGCGGCAGGCCGTGCGGATGTTGCGGGTGGCGTCCACCGCATAGGGGTGGGTGGCGTCTACGCACAGGTCGGCTCCCTGCACAAGGGCGGCCATCTCGTCCGGGGTCAACCGGCCGCAGTGCACTGTGATGCCGGCAAAGCTGCCCTGTTCCTCGCTGCCCAGCGGGGTGGCCACGCTCACCAGAACGTCCGCCCCAAGCTGGGCCAGCTGCCGGGAAAAAATGCGGCCCTCGGTGGTGCCGCTGAACACCACTGCCCTCATAGGCGGTACCCCCGCGGCGTGACCATGCGGCCCTGCAGCACCCGGGTATTGCGGTTGCCGATGTACACGGTGGTGAACATATCCACGGGCGTTTGCTCCAGCTGGGCCAGCGTCAGCACCTGAGCGCTCTGGCCCTCCCGGCCGATGTTGCGCACCAGCCCACAGACGGTGTCCGGGGCCTTGCCGTTTTGCAGCAGGATGCGCACGGCCCGGGCCAGATAGTCCGGCCGCCCCTTGGAAGAAGGGTTGTACACCGCCATGCAGAAATCGCCCATGGCCGCTGCGGCCAGCCGTTTTTCAATGACCTCCCACGGGGTGAGCCGGTCGGAAAGAGAGAGCACACAGAAATCATGGGCCAGCGGGGCACCCAGCACCGCGCCGCCGCTCAGGGCGGCAGTCAGGCCGGGCACCACCTCCACGGTCACGTCCGGGCAGCCTTCGGCCAGCTCCAGCAGAGGGCTGGCCATGCCGTACACTCCGGCGTCGCCGCTGCACACCAGAGCCACGGTCCGGCCGCTGTGGGCAGTTTCCAGTGCCCAGCGGCAGCGGTCCAGTTCTTTGGTCATGCCGGTGGCGTAATATTCTTTTTCCGGGTAATAGGGGCGTACCAGATCCAGATAGACCGGATAGCCGCACAGCACCTCGGCTTCTTCCAGGGCGCTCTGCGCCTGTGCGGTCAAAAACTGCGGGTCGCCGGGGCCAAGCCCGACCACATATACGATATCAGCCATTCAGCCACCTCCAGTCCGGGGCATAGGGGCACAGCGCCAGCGCAAAGGTCACACCGCCGCCCGCCTGTTTCGGGATGCGGATGCAGCCGCCGGACGCCAGCACAGCGGCCCGCTCACACACGTTGTCCACCCCGGTGACGCTTTGCACGAAGGGAGATGGTGTGAACGGCCCGGACAGTGCCCGCAGCTGCTCCGCAGAATAAAATGTGATGGGCCAGCCGTGGGCCCGGCAGAACGCCAGCAGCCCGGCCTCGTCAGCCTTCAGGTCGATGCTGGCCGCCGCTGCGATGCACGCCGGGGCAAGGCTGTGCCGGGCACAGAAGTCAGCAAAGGCGGCTTCCAACTGCTCGGCACACGTCCCCCTGCGGCAGCCGATGCCCAGCACCCCGATGCGGGGCACCAGATGCAAAGCGTCCCCGGCAGGGGAGAGGGTAAGGGCAAAATCGGCTTCGGCAGGGGTCCGTGCAGGATCCACCCCGGCGGGCAGAGTGCCCTGCACGGGAAACTCAGCGGCAAACCGCACCGACTGCCCGGCCAGCAGCTTGCTGCTGACATGCTTGATGCGCTCCGCTTCCAGCACCGTGCAGTTCTGGTGCTTTGCCCACTCGTCCACCGCAAAAATGCCGTGGGCGTCGGTGGCCGTGGTGATTACCGGAACGGCTCCGCACACGGCGGCCAGTGCACGGGCCAGGTCATTGGCACCGCCCAGATGACCGGACAGCACCGGCACCGCAAAGCGGCCGCATTCGTCCAGTACCACCACCGCCGGGTCCGATGCCTTGCTGCGGCAGTGCGGCGCAATGGCCCGCACCGCAATGCCCACGGCTCCCACAAAAACAAGGGCGTCGCTCTGCGTAAACTGCAGGGCGGTCCACCCGGCAAGGGAGACGCCGCCGCTGCCGCAGCGGTCCACACTGCCGGGCAGGGCGTCTGCCAGCCGCCGGGCCAGTGCCAGACCAGTGTCGGTAAAGGCCAGATAAGCCCGGGTCATTGGTCGGACCCCCTGCGGAACTCGGTGGTAAAACCGGGGTCGTACAGCTTGCTGCGCTCGTATCGGGTGCCAAGGAAATCGCCTGCCACGATGAGCGCTGTTTTGGTGATGCCGGCGTCGTGCACGCTCTGCGCCAGAGAACCCACGGTACAGCGCACGGTTTTCTGCTCCGGCCAGGTGGCCTTGTATACCACAGCGGCGGGGGTGTCCGGCGTGTAGGCACCGCCCTGCAGCAGAGCATCCTGCACCTTGTCCACCAGACCGATGGACAGGAAAATCACCATAGTGGCCCCGTGGGCGGCAAGACTGGCCAGCTTTTCCCGCTCGGGCACCGGAGTGCGGCCTTCCATGCGGGTGATGATCACGGTCTGGCTCACGGTGGGCAGGGTGTATTCGGCATTCAGTGCCGCCGCCGCGCCGCAGAAGCTGGACACGCCGGGCGTGTCATCGTAGGCGATGCCGTCGGCGTCCAGTGCATCCATCTGCTCCCGGATGGCCCCGTACAGGCAGGGGTCGCCGGTGTGCAGGCGCACGGTGATTTTGCCGTCTGCCTCCATGGTGCGCATCACATCCAGCACCTGTTCCAACGTCATCTCGGCGCTGTTGTAAATGGCGCAGCCGGGTTTTGCCAGTCCCAGCAGGGCCGGGTTGACCAGACTGCCCGCGTAGATGATGCAATCAGCCTCCTGCAGCAGGGCTGCGCCCCGCCGAGTGATCAGGTCCGGGGCACCGGGCCCCGCGCCTACAAAGTGTACCATAGCAGTTA
>ERZ831773.3423-NODE-3423-length-10126-cov-6.150531_pt1 | contig 10126 bp, 7 predicted proteins | sample MGYA00519696_ERZ831773 | MGnify/ENA primary metagenome ERZ831773 (study PRJEB31850, sample SAMEA3708720) | human gut metagenome | biome: human gut; feature: human-associated habitat; material: faeces | place: China | collected 2014 ...
TACTTTCGGTAAGCGGCTTTTTGTTTTCTTGTCATGACAAGATGAACAAAAACACGGGAGCATTACAATTCGATAGTATACAGGTTAACGAGACGGCACACCTCTTTAATGACACCGCCAAACCCGCGTGCAATATTATCATCAACTTCGCCTATCCCGTCAAGTCGTCGGACGAGATGCTGAAAGACAGTCTGAACGCTTACTTCATCTCCGTCTGCTTCGGAGACAAATATATCGGCGAAAAGCCAGAAGCGGTAGTGAAGCAATACGCCAAGAATTACATTGACGAGTATCGCCACGACCAAGAGCCGATGTACGCCGAAGACGAAAAGAATAAAGAAAGCGATGCAGTGGTAGGCGCATGGTACTCCTATTACAAGAGCATCGAAAGCCACGTGCAACTTTATGAGAAAGACCTGCTAGTATATCGCGTTGACTACAACGAATATACCGGAGGCGCACACGGTATGTATATGTCGACTTTCCTGAACATGGATCTCACTCTGATGCGTCCGCTCCGCCTCGATGATATTTTTGTAGGCGACTTCCAGGAAGCCCTGACGGATCTGATCTGGAACCAACTGATGGCTGACAACAAAGTAACTACTCACGAAGCGCTGGAAGACATGGGATATGCTTCGACCGGAGACATCGCCCCGACAGAGAACTTCTATCTGAGTAAAGAAGGTATCACCTTCTACTATAATATATACGACATCACACCGTACTCGATGGGACCTGTCAAAGTTACCATTCCATACTCTATGATGGAACATCTGCTGGGCAGCAACCCAATTCTTGGAGACCTGAAAGATTAAACAGCTATTAAAAGATTGAACACCAATGAATATCCTGTTGTTATTGCCCCGTGTGATGCAGAAGGATATTCATTTCACTTATAAATCAAAATTCACCATTCAAAATACTTAAAGTGGAAATCATACTGAAATATTTTCCGGATCTGACGGAAGAGCAGCGTAAACAGTTTGCCGCTCTATACGACCTCTACATCGACTGGAATGCGAAAATCAACGTTATCTCCCGCAAAGACATCGAAAATCTGTACGAGCATCATGTTCTCCATTCATTAGGCATCGCCAAAGTGATTCAATTCCGTCCCGGAACCAAGGTCATGGATTTGGGTACAGGAGGAGGATTTCCCGGCATTCCGCTCGCCATCCTGTTCCCCGAAACCAAGTTTCATCTGGTAGACAGCATCGGCAAGAAAGTACGTGTGGCGACAGAAGTGGCCAATGCCATCGGACTGAAAAACGTCACTTTCCGTCATGCCCGTGCCGAAGAGGAAAAACAACTGTTCGACTTCGTCGTGAGCCGTGCCGTAATGCCTTTGGCGGATCTGATCAAGATCATCAAAAAGAACATTTCCCCCAAGCAGCAGAATGCTATGCCCAACGGACTGATCTGTCTCAAAGGAGGCGAACTGGAGCATGAAACGATGCCGTTCAAGCATAAAACAGTCATCCACAGCCTGAGCGAAAACTTCGAGGAAGAGTTCTTTGAAACAAAGAAGGTAGTATATTCACAAATATAGGAATCAGGAGTTATCAAAACCATGAAAATAAAGAGATTTGAGTTTAATATGTTTCCCGTAAATTGCTACGTTTTATGGGATGACACAAAAGAGGCGGTTGTCATCGATCCGGGCTGCTTCTACGAAGAGGAAAAACAAGCACTAAAGAAGTTCATCCTCACCAATGAGTTAACAGTGAAACATCTGCTGAATACTCACTTACATCTGGATCACATCTTCGGCAATCCGTTTATGCTGAAAGAGTTCGGTCTGTCGGCAGAAGCCAATAAGGCGGATGAGTTCTGGATCGATGAAGCTCCGAAACAGAGCCGTATGTTCGGCTTCCAATTGCAGGAAGAACCGGTTCCGTTGGGGAAATATCTGCATGACGGAGATATCATCACTTTCGGACACACCAAACTGGAAGCGATCCATGTCCCCGGACATTCGCCCGGTAGCCTGGTGTATTATTGCAAGGAAGAAAACTGCATGTTCTCCGGCGACGTATTGTTTCAAGGCAGCATCGGTCGTGCCGATCTGTCGGGTGGCAACTTCGACGAACTGATCGATCATATTTGCAGCCGTTTATTCGTACTTCCCAACGAGACAGTCGTATACCCCGGACATGGTGCGCCAACGACCATCGGAATGGAGAAGGCAGAGAATCCATTTTTCAGATAAAAAAAAGAATACAAGTAATAGGTAATAAGTAACAGGTAATAATCGTAGCTGCCAGTATATTTATCCGCATGGATATTACTTATTACTTATTATCTATTACTTAAAAACATCCCCCATAAATTATGAAAACAGATTTGTTAGCTAGCCGTCACATCGGCATCAATGAAGAAGACACAGCTGTGATGCTCCGCAAAATAGGCGTAGACTCACTGGATGAACTGATCAACAAAACCATCCCTGCCAACATCCGACTGAAGGAACCGCTGGCACTGGCCAAGCCGTTGACGGAATACGAATTTGGAAAACACATTGCCGACCTGGCAAGTAAAAACAAACTGTATACGACATACATCGGATTGGGGTGGTATAATACGATTACTCCTGCCGTTATCCAACGGAATGTATTCGAAAATCCCGTATGGTATACTTCTTACACGCCTTATCAGACAGAAGTGTCGCAAGGAAGACTGGAAGCGTTGATGAATTTCCAGACTGCCGTCTGTGACCTCACCGCTATGCCGCTCGCCAACTGCTCACTGCTGGATGAAGCGACTGCCGCCGCCGAAGCCGTAACCATGATGTATGCTCTGCGTTCGCGTGCCCAACAGAAAGCAGGTGCCAACATAGTCTTTGTGGACGAAAACATCTTCCCGCAGACCTTGGCAGTAATGACCACACGTGCCATTCCACAAGGCATCGAATTGCGCACAGGCAAATATAAAGAGTTTGAACCCTCACCGGAAATCTTCGCCTGCATCCTGCAATATCCTAACTCCAGCGGTAATGTGGAAGACTATGCCGACTTCACAAAAAAGGCACATGAAGCAGACTGCAAAGTTGCCGTTGCCGCTGACATTCTGAGTCTTGCCCTGCTGACTCCTCCGGGAGAATGGGGAGCGGATATCGTATTCGGTACAACACAACGTCTGGGTACACCAATGTTTTACGGTGGCCCTTCGGCAGCCTACTTCGCCACACGTGACGAGTACAAGCGGAACATGCCGGGACGCATCATCGGATGGTCCAAAGACAAATACGGCAAACTCTGCTACCGAATGGCTTTGCAGACACGCGAACAGCATATCAAACGCGAAAAAGCCACTTCCAATATTTGCACGGCTCAGGCATTACTCGCTACGATGGCAGGTTTCTACGCTGTATATCACGGACAGGAAGGAATCAGAACGATTGCTTCGCGTATTCATAGCATCACTGTCTTCCTCGACAAGCAATTAAAGAAATTCGGATATACGCAAGTCAATGCACAATATTTCGATACGCTACGTTTCGAGTTGCCGGAACACGTTTCGGCGCAGCAGATTCGCACGATCGCACTAAGCAAGGAAGTGAACCTGCGCTATTACGAGAACGGAGACGTAGGTTTCAGCATCGATGAAACGACAGACGTAGCAGCTACGAACGTGTTGCTTTCCATCTTTGCCATTGCCGCTGGGAAAGATTATCAGAAGGTAGAGGACGTGCCGGAAAAGAGCAATATTGACAAAGCACTGAAACGCACCACGCCTTTCCTCACGCACGAGGTGTTCTCCAACTATCATACGGAAACGGAAATGATGCGCTACATCAAACGTCTGGATCGGAAGGATATTTCATTGGCCCAGTCCATGATTTCCCTCGGATCGTGCACGATGAAGCTCAACGCAGCCGCTGAAATGCTTCCTTTAAGCCGTCCGGAATTTATGAGCATGCATCCGTTGGTGCCGGAAGATCAGGCGGAAGGATATCGTGAATTGATCAGCAATTTGAGCGAGGACTTGAAGGTTATTACCGGATTTGCAGGTGTCAGCCTGCAGCCGAACTCGGGTGCTGCGGGAGAATATGCCGGTCTGCGAGTTATCCGTGCGTATCTTGAAAGTATTGGTCAAGGACATCGCAACAAAATATTGATTCCGGCTTCGGCACACGGTACGAATCCTGCATCTGCCATACAAGCCGGATTTGAAACCGTCACCTGCGCTTGCGACGAGCAAGGAAACGTAGATATGGGCGACCTGCGTGCCAAAGCCGAAGAGAACAAGGAAGCACTGGCTGCACTGATGATCACCTATCCGTCAACGCATGGTATCTTCGAGACGGAAATAAAGGAAATCTGTGAAATCATCCACTCTTGTGGCGCACAAGTATATATGGATGGTGCCAACATGAATGCACAGGTAGGATTGACCAATCCGGGATTTATAGGTGCAGACGTTTGTCACTTGAATTTGCACAAGACGTTTGCTTCACCACATGGCGGCGGCGGTCCGGGTGTAGGCCCTATCTGTGTAGCTGAGCATCTGGTTCCATTCTTGCCGGGACATTCGATCTTCGGCAGTACGCAAAATCAGGTTTCCGCAGCTCCGTTCGGCAGTGCGGGTATCTTGCCTATCACATACGGCTACATCCGGATGATGGGTACCGAAGGCTTGACTCAGGCTACTAAAATAGCCATTCTCAATGCCAACTATCTGGCTGCCTGTCTAAAAGATACTTACGGTATTGTTTATCGGGGAGCTACCGGTTTCGTCGGACATGAAATGATTCTGGAATGCCGCAAGGTACATGAAGAAACGGGTATCTCAGAAAATGACATCGCGAAGCGTCTGATGGACTACGGCTATCATGCACCGACTCTCTCCTTCCCTGTTCACGGCACATTGATGATTGAACCTACTGAAAGCGAAAGCCTGGCGGAGTTGAACAACTTTATAGACGTCATGCTGAATATATGGAAAGAAATCCAGGAAGTGAAAAACGAAGAAGCAGATAAGAATGATAATGTATTAGTCAACGCCCCGCATCCGGAATATGAAATTGTGAATGATAACTGGGAACATTCCTACACACGTGAGAAAGCAGCGTATCCGATAGAAAGCGTGCGTGAGAATAAGTTCTGGGTGAATGTGGCTCGCGTAGACAATACGTTGGGAGACCGGAAATTATTGCCGACCCGCTACGGAACGTTCGAATAAGAAGAAACTTTCAAAGGAAATCCGTACATGAAAAAATAAGCCCGGAGCTCAGCAGATGTGAGCTCCGGGCTTACCTTTGTTAAGCACCGAGCGTATTCCAATAAGCACCGAGCTAAATGAACATAAGAAGCGACTCCGAAACCTTACGGTTATCATGCTGCTCTTCATTCCATGTTTGTCGAAAACATAGTCTGGTTCTATCTGACAACAGTCACTGTTCCGGCTTTTACCATTTTCTCCCTTAGTGAGATTTTAGGATCAGCATATCCTAAAGCTACACAGCCATATACTTTATGATTCTCCGGTACACCCAAAGAACTTATAAATTCACGAACTTCGGGATCATCGCAAGTCGTACCCAACTGATTGATCCAGCAAGATCCGATTCCCAGAGAATGGGCAGCCAAAAACATATTCTCAATCGCGCAGGCACAATCCATGCCGGCCCACCATTGAGTGACACGATCACCAAAGTCGGGGCATGATAATAACAGCAATACGCCTTGCTATGACCACGCTCCTGTAATTTCGGTTCATCGCTTTTAGCAAAAGCGCCTTTAATCCGTTCATTCAATTCTGCCAGTTTATCTGCATTCTGAATAGCGGTAAAATGCCATGTCTCCAAATGCATCCCACTGGGTGCAAAAGTGGCAGCTTCCAGAATAGCCTGCAAGTCTTCTTCCGAAACTTGCCGGTCAGTATAAGCCCGCACACTACGACGTGCTTTGATGTTTTCTAAAACTTCATTCGTTTTCATATACTATATTTACTATACTTACAACTCGTTCACCACTTGCATTTATCGTTTTACCAATCCGATCTTTGCATTCAGTTTGAAGTAATACGTACCGTTCTCTCTTTCCAAAAAGCCGTATTTGTCCTTATCCAGAGAACCTTTCTCCAAACGGGTATTCAAGAACAGGAAGTCCTCCATAACCGGTTTCTCTGACTTGTGATAGCAAAGAACTTCCCCACTCCCATCCATCAACAGGATACCTTCAACAGCCGAATCCTGTCCAGTATATATCTTTGCCGGACGCATACCCAAGGCTAATGCCATCAGGAATTGCTTCACTTTAAACTCATAGAAACCATGTTTGTTTACCAATTCATCTTTTATTTTCAACGGGTTCATCTGTTTGATTACTTCCGTCAGTTCACTGATACGGGTGATGTCGTCCAAGTGCATGATGCGCACCATTTCTGTCAGCACACGAGGAAAGTGTAAGTCAATCATTAAAAGATTGCTACGGAATACCCGATCTGCCACGTCCGAGTATTTGAGTACACCACCCAAGCGCTCAATCAGCAACATTCGTTCTGCTACTTCATTAGGGGTTTCCGGCAACGCATTAATCTTATTCACCGTAGGTGTTGCAAATTTGACTCCGCTCTGTTCCAGTTTCAAGTTAGCCGCACGGCCTCCGTCCAACAGCGGATTCATAGCACCCAATCGCGAACGAACGCTGAACCCGCTCAACGGTGCCTCCGGATGCCAGAAGGCAATATAAAAATCGGTACGATCTTCCGTCTTCGCTTCCAGATCGAAAATTGCGACTTCATCCAAAAACTCTTCCACTCCATCCGGAGAAGTGACTTCATCCTCCGAAGAGGACTTGACAGCCTGCAAAATCAAATCTGCCACAATCCCGAAATCTTCCCGGGGAACGGATTTCTCACTATTTTCTCCTTTGATGCGGACCATCTCTTTTTCTATATAGTAGCAGCGTGTTCCGTCATGTTCCTCCCGTTGAATCATTGCGATAGGCCAGTCGATTTCTCCTTTCTTTGCCTTAGCCGTACCCAACGTTACTTTTCCTTCTGTCAGCAGACGGAAGAAAGTATACAGTTCACACCATTCTCTTTTTGTTGCTTCAAATGCCATATATTCTTATTTTTCTTTATTTTACTCTTCATCAAGAATCCTTGCGGTCTCCACTTTCTCCAATCGTGCACGCAGTTTGGGCATCATGGAACGACGAATACACAACGTCATGCTGCAATCCATATCGTACGATTGGCTGAGAATTTCCGGTTCTTCCTCCTTTACAATACGCATGATATCGTTCATAAAAGGATATTCAAACATTACGGTCACTTCTTCATCTACCGTTTTTTCTATAATGGTAGCGGCAGATATTGCTTCGGCAGCAGCTGCTTTATAAGCTACAATCAGTCCGCTCGTTCCTAACTTGATTCCACCGAAATAACGGACTACAATAATCAGAATATCAGTCAGTTCATTAGAGTTAATTTGCCCGAGAATGGGCTTTCCCGCCGTTCCCGAAGGTTCACCGTTATCATTGGCTCGAAAATCCTTTCGCGCTGCACCTAACATATAAGCATAGCACACGTGCCGTGCATCATAATACTTCTTCTGATACGTTTCAAGATGCGCTTTTATCTCATCAAGGGTACGCACAGGCAAGGCGATGGCAATAAACTTGCTTCGCTTTTCTGTATAAATACCTTCGGAAGGTTCGACGATAGTTTTATAAGTATCTTCAGCAGTCATGCCGCAAAGATACGGCTTTCTTGACGAAATTCCATCTGCTGTTCGAAAATATTAGAGCTTCTCATTAAAACGAGCGCTTCATTTCATGCAGTCAAACGGTCGATGGGGCGCAATCAAGCAGTCAGTTGGAGGTAGTCGGGTGGTCGTTTTAACGGAATCGGGCGGTCATTTATACAAAAACAAGCGGTCAATCTCTCACAATCAACAGGACATTTGTGAGAGATTGACCGCTCTATTTTCTATATAGAATATGTCTTAATCCAACTTATGGATAACCAGTCCTGAACGAAGTTTCGGTTCAAACCAAGTCGTTTTGGGAGGCATAATGTTGCCAGTATCGGCAATATCCATCAATTGCTTCATGGATACGGGATAAAGAGCCAGAGCTACTTTCATTTCTCCACTGTCAACACGCTTCTTCAATTCTCCCAAACCGCGGATACCGCCTACAAAGTCAATACGCTTATCCGAACGGAGGTCTTTAATTCCTAAAATCTCATCTAAAATCAGATTGGAAGAAATAGTAACGTCAAGCACGCCGATAGGATCATTGTCATTGTATGTACCTGCCTTTGCCGTCAGACTATACCACTTGTCGCCAAGATAGAGGGAGAAATTGTGCAAACCGGACGGTTTATAGATATCTGTACCCTTTTCTTCTACAACAAAATTCTTATCCAATGCAGCAAGAAATTGTTCGGGAGTCAGCCCGTTGAGGTCTTTTACTACACGGTTATAGTCGATGATAGTCAATTGATTGGCAGGGAAACATACAGCCATGAAATAGTTATACTCTTCATCGCCACGATGGTTCGCGTTTTGCTTTGCTTTCTCGGCACCTACCAGAGCAGCAGCAGCGGAACGATGATGCCCGTCGGCAATATATAATGCCGGCATTTTAGCAAATTCTGCAGTAATTGCAGCGATATCTTCGTCCTGGTCAACAATCCAGAAAGTATGTCCGAAGCCATCACCCGGAGCGATAAAGTCGTAAACAGGCTTTTCGGCAGTGTATTTCCGAATGATTGTATCCAATTTCGCATTATCGGGATAGGCAAAGAATACAGGTTCGATATTCGCATTGTTCACACGAACGTGCTTCATACGGTCTTCTTCCTTATCACGACGGGTAAGCTCATGCTTCTTGATGATACCGTTCATATAGTCAGGAACATAAGCGCCTACTACCAGTCCATACTGAGTTTTCCCGTTCATGGTCTGGGCATAGATGTAATAGTTTTCCTTTGCATCCTGCACTAACCAGCCTTTATCCTGAAACAGCCGGAAGTTTTCGGCAGCTTTCTCATAAACACGTTCATCGTGTTCATCCGTACCAACAGGAAAGTCAATCTCGGGCTTAATGATATGATAAAGGGATTTTTCATTTCCAGCTGCTTCTGTACGCGCTTCTTCTGAGTTTAATACATCGTAAGGACGGGAAGCAACCTGTTCAACCAGGTCTTGTGGAGGGCGAACGCCCTTAAAAGGTTTGATTATAGCCATAAGTCATGGTATGTTTTTAAGATTAGTACAACAGATACGCCCTCGCAAAAGCCGAGGGCGAAATCTGATAACATATTTCTGAATATACTACTTAATGTACACCAGCACCTATCATCAAATAAGTGACTGAACAACGATAAGCAGCCTTACTATTCATCTCATTATTTGTTTACTCTGAACTTCTCACAGCCGTCTTTCAAGAAACCAACAATCTGTTGAGCGGCAGCAATACCGGCATTGATATTTGCTTCGGCAGTCTGTGCACCCATCTTCTTCGGAGTAGAGAAATAACGTCCTGCAAACTTCTCAGCAAATTCCACATTAGCAGCAGGCATGATATCTGTCATATACTTGAAGTCGGCACGGTCTTCCATCAATTTGATCAGCTCGGCTTCGTTGATCACTTCCTTACGGGCAGTGTTCACCAGCATAGCGCCTTTTGGCATCTCTTTCAGCAAAGCGTAGTTGATAGAGTTCTTCGTTTCAGCAGTTGCCGGGATATGAAGAGACACTACCTGACAAGTCTTGTACAGTTCTTCTGCAGAGTCAAGTGCCTTCACGCCATCTTTCTCAATCACTTCTTTCGGACAGAAAGCGTCATAGGCGTACACTTCCATTCCGAAGCCTTTAGCTACACGGGCAACGTTACGACCAACGTTTCCGTATGCATGGATACCCAGTTTCTTGCCCATCAATTCTGTACCGGAAGTACCGTTATAGAAGTTACGAACGGCGTATACCATCATGCCCAAAGCCAGTTCGGCAACAGCATTGGAGTTCTGTCCCGGAGTATTCATCACGCAAACATTGTGAGCGGTAGCGGCAGTCAGGTTTACATTATCGTATCCGGCACCAGCACGAACTACAATCTTCAGTTCTTTAGCAGCATCCAGCACCTCTGCATCAATAATATCACTACGGATA
>ERZ831773.3426-NODE-3426-length-10118-cov-2.369472_pt1 | contig 10118 bp, 1 predicted proteins | sample MGYA00519696_ERZ831773 | MGnify/ENA primary metagenome ERZ831773 (study PRJEB31850, sample SAMEA3708720) | human gut metagenome | biome: human gut; feature: human-associated habitat; material: faeces | place: China | collected 2014 ...
GCGAACGGAAACCCAACAACACCAGACAAAGATGTAAAGGATTATAATGAGTATTATAACAATCAGTTAAAAGAAATCCTCGGAAATGAAAAGTATGGAAACAAAGGACGTTTTGTTGAAGTATGGATGGATGGAGCAAAGGGTAGTGGAGCAGCAGCTCAACATTATAAGTTTGATCAATGGTTTGATTTAATAGAAGAATTACAACCTGGAGCTGTAGTATTTAGTCCTTATGCAACTGGTGTAAGATGGATTGGTAATGAATCAGGAAAGGCAGGAGATCCAGCTTGGTCTAAAATTGATAAAAAACGTATACGAGATAGGTATGATCAAGGCTTAGGTGATGATAATAGGTATTTAAATAATGGTGATCCACAAGGAGATATATGGAGCGTTGGTGAGTGTGATGTATCTTTAACAAGTGGGTGGTTTTGGCATCAAGGAAATGGTCCAAAGACTATGGAACAATTAACAGAAATATACTTTAAGTCAGTTGGTAGAGGACAGCCATTATTATTAAACGTAGCACCAGATAGAAATGGACATTTTACAACAGAAGATATTGCAAGAATTAAAGAGTTTTCAACTGCAATTAATAATACTTTTGATGAAAATTTAGCTACGCCAAATACAACAACAGCTGAAGCATCTTCAGTTAGAGGGAATAGTATGAACTTTAGTGCAAGTAAGGTGTTAGATGATGATCATGATAGTTATTGGACAATGGATGATGGACAAACCACAGGAAGTATAACAATTGATTTAGGTGAAGAAAAGACTTTTGATGTTATATCAATTGAAGAATATATAAAGTTAGGACAAAGAGTATCAGAGTTCTCAGTTGAAGTATTTACAAATGGTAGTTGGAAAAACTTTGGTAATGGAAAGACTATAGGGGCTAAAAGATTAGTTAGAAATTCACCAGTATCTGCATCTAAGATTAGAATTAATATAGAAGATTCTTTAGCAGTTCCATTAATAGAAAATGTTGAGGTTTATAAAGCTGATGAGGCTTTTGAAATAGAAGCATTAGCACCAGCAGGTACCGAATTTATAGATAATGTTGACTTTGCTAATAAGGATAGATGGACTCAAGAAGATATTGGAATTGGAAATACAGGTATGTGGTCATCTAATACAGGGACTAATGCAAGCTTTACATTTACAGGAACTAAGGCGTGGATTGTTGGAACTCTTGATCCAAGTCATGGAATAATGGAAGTTTGGATAGATAATGAAAAAGTTACAGAAGTAGATACCTATAAGCCAAGCAGATCAGTATCTCAAATAATATATTCAACTGATGATTTAGAGTATGGAGAGCATACAGTTAAAGTTGTTGTAAAGGGTGAAAGAAATTCTTCATCAAGAGGAAATGCAATAGGTTTAGATGGTGCTTATTATTTAAATAATAATGGAGCAGGTATGTTTGAAATAGAAGAAAATAACTATACAGTTAATGAAGGTGATACTAAAGAGATAACTATAAAGAGAGTGGGTGGAACTAAAGGACCAGCAACAGTACACTTCTCAACTTCTCCAGATAGCGCTGTTCATGGTAGACATTATAATGATATAAATGAAATAGTAGAATTTACAGATGGACAAGAAATAGCAACAGTTTCTGTTTCAACAGTAGATAATACTGAAAAAGCTGGAGATGTAAGATTCTTCTGTAATATAGATACTCCAACTAGTGGTGCCATAATTGGATTTAATAAGAAATCTGAAGTAACTATTATAGATAATGATATAGATCAACCTTATACTGAACAAAATCCATTTCTTCTTCCAGGTACTTTAGGTGAAGAAAAGTTATTAGAAGCAGAGTTGTTTACTCTTGATCCTATAGAAGGAAATAAGTATGTTAGAATATCAGAAGATGCTAATGCTAGCAATGGTAAAAAGATTGGTTGGTTTGAAGAAGGAAATAAGATAAAGGTTCCATTTAACGCTGTAGCTCCTGGAGTATATACATTTAAAATGAAATATCAATCAGGACGTAGTGAAGGAAATTTAAATAAAATGAATTGGAGTGGAACTAACGTTATTGAAGGAAGTAAATCAGTTGAAGGAACTGGAGCTCAAGAACCAATTCCGTTTATTGAAACTAGCTTTGATATAGAAATAACAAAAGCTGGTGCAGGAGAATTAATATTTACTGCTGACTCACAAGCATCTCCTAATATAGACTGTTTTGAAGTTATGGCAAAAGAGTTAGGAGAAGCACCTCATGGACAAAATAATCCTATTATATTATCAAATGAAGAAGTAACTATAGAGGCAGAAAGTTTACAGTTAGATGGTATTGGTGGAGAAATAGAAAATAAAAATGGAGCTAGTGATGGTAAAGTTGTAGGTTGGTTAGGTAATACAAGTAGAGGAAATGCATGGTTAAATATGTGGGTAAGTTCTGAAGAAGCATCAACTTATGATATGGAAATAAGATATTTATCAGGAGCAAATGATATTTTACATTATAAAAATAATGATGACTCAATATTAGGAGAAATAGAATGTGAAAATACAGGCTCTAATTTTGCAACAAAAACAATTAGAGTTAATTTAAATAAGGGATTAGATAAAATAAAATTCTTTAATGATGATGCATCAACAGTTAATATTGATAGCATAAAGATAACTAAGGTAAGTATAGATAAATCAGAGTTAGCAAAGGTTATAGAAAATGCTAAGAATATAATAGAAAATGAATCAGATAAGTACACTGAAGCAACAATAAATTCATTAAAGGAAGCTGTAGCATTAGCAGAAGAAACTTTTGCTAATGAAGTGGCAACACAAGAACAAGTAGATGTAGCTAAGATGGCAGTAGAAACTGCAATTGATAGATTAGAGGAAAAGGTTGAAAATCCAGAAAACGTAAATAAAGTAGCTTTAAAGATTAGTATAGATTATGCAAATGAACTTAAAGAGGGTGGAGCACTTGAAGGGGTTGTACCAGCTGTAGTTGAGGAGTTTAATAAAGCCTTAGAGGAAGCTATAGCTATGTATAATAATGAATTAGCAACACAATCTGAAGTAGACACTATATTTAATAAATTAGTGGAAGCAATTCATATGCTTGAATTTAAACAAGGAGATAAATCAGAATTAGAAAACTTAATTAATTCAGCCAATGCATTAAATAAAGGTGATTACACAGAAGAAAGTTGGGCTAAGTTAGAAGTTGTACTTCAAGATGCAAATAAAGTATTTGTAGATGAAAATGTAATGCAAGATGAAGTTAATGAAATAGTTAGTAAATTGCAACAAGCTATTAAAGATTTAGAAGAAAAGAAGGTAGATAAAACAATACTTCAAGGTTTAGTAGATAAAGTAAAAGACACAGATTCTTCAAAATATATTCCATCAACATGGGTTGAATTTGCAAATTCACTTGAAGCTGCAAATTCTATATTAACAAGTGAAAGTGCTACTCAAGAAGAAGTAGATTCTGCATATAGCACATTATTAAGAGCCTACTTAGGATTAAGATTAACTCCAGATAAGTCTTTACTTGAAGATTTAATTAAAGAAGTTGAAAGTATTGATTTAAGTAAATATACAGTTAAAAGTGCAAATGGAGTAAGAAGGGCTTTAGATGATGCTAATAAAGTATTAGCAAATAAAGAAGCTACTGAAGCAGATGTAAATAAAGCTTTATCAAACTTGAAAAATGCTAAGAATTCTTTAGTTGCATCTTCAGAATCAGATTCAAACTCTAATGAGAGTTCAGGCACAGGTTCAAGTTCAAGCTCAAATAATAATGGAGGCACAAGTGGTACAACAACAGGTAGTTTGCCAAAAACAGGATCAGCAGGTGCTGTAGGTGCAGTAATTAGTGGTGTTGTTGCTTTGCTTGGTGGATTAGGTTTAAGTAGAAAAAAGAAATAGATATTTAATATTAAAGAAGGTTAAGAAAAATAGGGAATAAAAAGCTAACTTCTTTATAGAAGTTAGCTTTTTATATAAAATTAATAAGTTTTTTTATATTTATAGTAAAATGGGGGAGTAAATTTATGAGAAATGTAAGAAAATTGGTAGTTACTGCAATTATTAGTAGTATGGTTTGTCAGATGATGCCTGTAAAGGTTATTGCTGAGACTATTAACCCTGTAATGCCACCAGAAGCTTTTGGTGCATTACCAAATCAATCACAAATTAATTATCATGAAGAGGAGTTAGCTGCTTTTATTCACTTTGGTATGAATACATTTACTAATAGTGAGTGGGGAAATGGAAGTGAAAATCCAAATAGCTTTAATCCAACAGATTTAGATGCTGATGAATGGGTAAGAACTTTAAAAGAGGCTGGCTTTAAGCGTCTTATTATGGTAGGAAAACATCATGATGGATTTGTAATATGGAAAAGTGAAGTAACTGATCATGATGTAGAAAAGAGTACTGATTGGCAAGCAACTAAAGGTGGTGAAGGTGATGTTTTAGCAGAAGTTTCTGCTGCATGTACAAAGTATAATATGGATATGGGTCTTTATCTTTCACCATGGGATGTAGCAGAGTCAACCTTTGGTTCAGATGGTGGATCGATCAATAATGCCTACAATGAATATTATAATAACCAGCTTAAAGAAATCCTGAGCGATCCGAAATATGGAAATAAAGGGCATTTCGTGGAAGTATGGATGGATGGAGCGAACGGTTACAATAATGTACCGCAGACATACAATTTTGAAAAATGGTATGCAACAATTCAGAAATATGAAGGAATAGAAGCAGGCTATAAAGCAGATTGTATGCTGTTCGGAGCAGGAACTCATACAACAGTCCGCTGGATCGGAAATGAAAATGGTTTTGCAGATGATACGACATGGGCAAAATCAAGAATCAGTAATGGTCAGATCTATAATGATGACAGTCAGCGTAACGGAGATTACAAAGGAGATCCGACAGACGGATATTCCAATGGATATGAAGATGGTAATCACTGGACAGTACCGGAGGCAGATGCAAGAATTACATCTGGATGGTTCTGGGGAACACAGAAAAATACTCCAAGAACTCTGACAAACCTTGCAGAGATGTATTTTAGATCAGTTGGTCATAATGCAACATTACTTTTGAATGTACCTCCGAATAATGAGGGAAAAGTAGACCAGGCGATTCAGGATCGTGTTGTGGAATTTGGCCAGAATGTTCAGGATACATTCAAAACCAATCTTGCAAAAGCAGATGGAACAACAATTACAGCAAGTAATGTTCGCGGCAATGATATTGACTTCAAGCCGGGAAATGCAGTGGATGATAATGATGCTACATACTGGACAACAGATGATGATACAGCAAGTGGAAGCCTGACGATCAAGTGGGATTCTGCAAAGAGATTTGATGTTGTATCAATCGAAGAGGCAATCCAGAATGGACAGCATATCAATAGCTATGAAGTTGAATACAAAGAAAATGACAATGCAAGCTGGAAGACCATGGAAAGTGGTGTGACGGTTGGATCAAAACGACTGATCAGAACATCACCAATATCTGCAACTCAGGTAAGAATTACTGTCGGAACATCAACAGGAAAAGTTCCGCAACTTAGCGAAGTTGGAGTTTATAAAGCCAGCAAAGGCTTCCAGCTGAGTGGGGCTGCTCCGGATGGAATGGATTCGACAAGTGTAAATGATAAAACGAAGTTTAAATTTAGTTCTTCAGGATGGAATCCACAGACGGGACCTACTTATATTAATGGACAGAATACCTGGTCAAATAAAGCGGATGCAAGCTTTACCTATGAGTTTGACGGAACAAAAGTATATCTGATGGGAACAAAAGATCCAAATCATGGTCAGGCAGATGTCTATATTGATAATATGGATACTCCGGTTGCAACGATTGATACTCATGATACCGTAAGATCAACAGGAGCAAAGATTTTTGAGTCGGCGGATTTGAAAAACGGACATCATAAACTGAAGCTGGTAGCAAAGACGACAGCAGCAATCGGTGTCGAGGCAGCCTATGTCATTAACAATGACGGAAAAGGTATGCTCGAAATTGAAAATGAAACCTATACGATGAACGAAGACAGTGATCTTGCTGTCAAGATCAAGCGTGTTGGTGGAACAACAGGTGAAATCACAGCGAAACTTGAGCCAAACCCAGGAAGTGCGATTCAGAAGCATTTCAATACAGAGTTGATTTCTACCGTTCAGTTTGCAAATGGCGAGTCAGAAAAAGTAATCAGTCCTGCAGCACATGCAAACCGTGTGCCGACAACGGACGGGGATGTATATTTTACACTGGAGCTTTCAAGCAGCAGCCCGGTAATCGGACTTGCAAGCTCAGCCAAAGTAACAATTCTTGATGCTGATGCAATTACAAGAGATTCACTTAATACATTGATCACAGAATCTGAAGGATTAAACGAACATCTTTATTCAGAAGGATGGACAGCGTTTGCAGCGGCACTTGCCTCAGCAAAGACAGTTGCAGCAAATGAAAATGCTACAGATACACAGATCAAAAATGCATACTCTACATTATATGCAGCTAAAGAAGCTCTTGTAGCACGTACAAAATATACAACAGATGACAGATTCCAGTTCCCATGGAAGACAGGAACAAGTGCAACCCTGGAAGCAGAGTTTGCGACAACCATTACAGAAGCCTGCGGAGACACACAGTGGAGATGTGAAGTTAACTCAGAAAATTGGGCAAGCAACGGTAAGTATATTAATTCATTGAATAAGACCAATACAGGTACAGATAAAGTTGAGTATGCATACAATGCAAAAAAACCAGGTACATATCACGTGGTTGCAACTTATCGTAGTGGAGACACCAATAATGGAAATAAACTTGCATGGTCAGAAGCAAACAATAAGATTACGGCAGGAAATATAACAACTCCACATACAAAAGTAAATAATGTGCTTTCTGTTGGTACAGTTGAGTTTGATATTGTTGTAACAAAAGCAGGAGAAGGAACTCTGATCCTTCAGCCGGTAGACAACAGCGGTGCACCGCAGCTTGATAAACTTGAAATTACACCAAAGAACGTTGCAGTTGAGTCTTATGATATCACAGCAACAGCAGGTGAAGGCGGTACGATCACAGCAGAAGGTCTTGCAGACGGCAAGGTATCTGTTACAGAAGGTGAAAGTGCAACATTCACGATCACGGCAAATGATGGATATGAAGTCAGCGATGTTAAAGTTGACGGAACATCCGTAGGAAAGAGAACTTCCTATACATTTGAAAATGTAACTGCAGCTCATACAATTGAGGCAACATTTGCATTTGCAAATTATACTGCAGCAAATCCATTTGAATTCCCGACAACAAAGGGAACGACAAAGACTCTGGAAGCAGAGCACGCAACAACAATTACTGAGGCATGCGGAGCAACAGAGTGGAGATGCGAAGTAAACTCAGAAGCTTGGGCAAGCAATGGAAAGTATATTAATTCTCTGAATAAGACATCTACAGGAGCAGATTCAGTTGCTTATGCTTATAATGCACCGGTAGCAGGAACTTATAAAGTAACAGTAACTTATAGAAGTGGTTCTGATACGAACAAACTTGCATGGAGTGAGCAGGATGGAAAGATCACTGCCGGTCAGGTGGCAACACCGAACTCCAAGGTGAATAATGTGCTTCAGGCAAAGACTGTTGAATTTAACATGGTTGTTACAACTGCAGGAGCAGGAACTCTTGTATTTACAGCACCAGACGGAGATTCACCACAGACAGATAAATTCGATATCGAGTTAGTAAAACTGGCAGACGAAGCTGACCTTACAGAACTTCAGACAGCGATCACAAATGCAGAGGCAATCCTCAATGCAGCAGATAAAGATAAATATTCTGCAGCGGCACTTGTAGAGCTTCAGGAACTTGTAAATGCAGGAAAGCAGCTGACAACAGCAAGCTCTCAGACAGATGTAGATGCAAAGAAAGATGATATCACAGCAAAGATTGCTGACATCCAGACACAGTTTACAATCACAGCAACAGCAGATAATGGTGGAACGATCGCACCGACAGGAGCAACAAAGGTTTACAAAGGAACATCCAAAGCATTCACGATTACTCCAAATGCAGGATACCATGTAGACAGCCTTACAGTAGATGGAACTGCAGTTAACGTTGTAACAGAATATACATTCTCAGATGTAACAGCCAACCATACGATTGCAGTAACATTTGCAAAAGATGCAATGACAGTTGCAAAGGAAAATCTGCTTGCAGCAATCAATACAGCAAATGAGAAGCTCGCACAGACAGACGCTTATACACCGGCTTCTCTGGAAGCACTTCAGAATGCTGTAGATGAAGCTCAGACAGTTTACAACAAAGCAGATGCAACTCAGACAGAAGTTGACAATGCAAAAGCAAATGTAGAAGCTAAGATTGCAGCACTGAAAGAGAAGGCAGACAAATCTGCACTGAGACTTGCAGTGAAAGCAGCAGAGGGTGAAGCAGCCCTGACAGACAAGTATACAGAAGAATCCATCGCAGCTCTTCAGACAGCAATTGATGCAGCCAATAGAGTTCTGGCTGATGACAACGCAACCCAGGCAGAGGTAGATGCACAGGTTGAAGCTGTAAATGCAGCAAAGGCAGCACTCGAAGAGAAGAAAGCACCGGTTGTAAAAGAGGAGCTTGAAAAGGCGGTTGCAGATGCAACAGAAGTTGTCGGAGCAACAGACAAGTATACAGCCGCATCACTTGCAGCCCTTCAGTCAGCAATTGATGCAGCCAATGCAGTTCTTCAGGATCCAGATGCAACTCAGGACGAGATTGATGCAGCAGTACAGTCTATAAAAGAAGCGAAAGAAGCCCTGAAAGCAAAAGATGATAATAAGAAAGATGACAGCAATAAGGGTGATGACAAGAAGGACGATAATAACGGATCCAATAATAATGGCGGAAATAACAACGGCAATGCGAATAACGGATCAAATAATAATGGTTCTTTCAACAATGGATCATCCAATAACGGTACTGCAAATGGTACATCAAATGTAGCGAAAGCAGCCAAGACTGGTGATACAGCAAATGTAGCAGGAATGGCAATGCTTTGCCTGGCAGCAGGACTTGTTGTAGTAATGGCAAAGAGAAGAAGAACAAACTAATCTGAAGTGAGTTCCGAATTTTCAATGCAATAAAAGAATAAAAAATTCCTTCCGGGGGTTTCCTGGAAGGAATTTTTTTGTGGTTTTTATTTCAAAATCGCTTTTCTGTAATGGGATGGTGTTGCATTGATTACATTCATAAAGACCTTAGAATAATGCTGGGAATCTTTGAATCCGACCTGCAGAGCGATTTCTGTCAGCGTTAGACTTGTATTCTGCATTAACTCGATGGAACGGTTGATCCGGTAAATGTTAATGTAATTAGAAAGGGTTACCCCCATATAATTTTTGAAGATCTTACTCAGATAGCGGACAGAGATATGCAGCTGCAAGGCGATATCCTCCTGACGGATCTTCTGGGTAAAATTTTCCCGAATGTAATTCAGTGTATAAGCAACATAGCTGTTCTGAAGCTGTGGTTCGGAAAATCCATGCTCTGTCTCTGTATGGTCAAGGATATACAACATCAGGTTCATCAGTGCAACGTTAATATTTGCAGCAGAGAACAGACTGTTGGATGAAGCATAGAGAGTAATGAGCTTCTGAAGATGTTCGTCGATGACTGGATCAGATTCCATCCGGTAATAGAACTGGGCAGAAAAGAGGATCGCATGCATCAGGGTGATAGGAAAAACTCCCTCATCTTCAAGAACAATCGTGGAAAACATCTCAGGGTTAAAGTGAATATGCTGAAATTCACAGTCAGATGTGTCATTCAGATAAAAAGAATGAACTACATCGGGGAGTAACATGATAAATTCGCCCGCTGTACAGTGGATCGTTTCCGACTGAATATCCATATAACATTCACCGGAAAGAATCCGATAAATCTCAATATTTGTATGTAAGTGCCGGGCAAAACTATAACCGGCTTTACGATATTCAACAACAGCACCGGACAGGATGGAATCGGACAATGTCATCAATCCAGGTACTTCGTGTTCCTGAATCTTAGTCTCCTCAGCAGGAGGAGTAGAATGTTTATTTACTGACTGAACAGTAGTTTTTTTCTTCATGTGTAAAAAA
>ERZ831773.3429-NODE-3429-length-10100-cov-3.984271_pt1 | contig 10100 bp, 10 predicted proteins | sample MGYA00519696_ERZ831773 | MGnify/ENA primary metagenome ERZ831773 (study PRJEB31850, sample SAMEA3708720) | human gut metagenome | biome: human gut; feature: human-associated habitat; material: faeces | place: China | collected 2014 ...
TTTTTCTACAAGTCCGTCTCCGCCATAGAACTGCTTTCCTATCTTCTCTTACCAGTTCCCAGTCATAATATCCGGTTGGTACTCAATCTGTGACACGATCTGTGAGGGCGTATATTTCCAGATTTTCTCTCCTGTATAATCTGCCGCCACAAACATCCCAAAGATAAGGAAACTGATAAACATCCGCGCAAAGAAACTGCTTCCGCCATTTTCTTCTGAAGAATGTTCTCCATATAATCCCCTGTATACATGCTGATACCTTGGATGCACCGCCGGGATACTGCCTTTTCTCCATTTTTGACGTGACATCCTAAGCAACTCCTCGCGGCGTTCCTGTGATTCGTTCATTCCAATCTCTCCCTTCTGCTAAAGCATCCAATTAAAATGAATGTGCCTCGGTGCATTCTACGCCGAACGCAGTTACTTGCAACATTCTTCTTTGCGCGAGTGCGCATCTTTGGCAGGTAGTTCTTTTCATTTACCAGAAAGTTCTTTCCCAATTTCAGACAAACAAAAAGGACATATACCTCTACCTCAGTATATGTCCCTCTTTTTTTCAAATATGCTATTTTTACCGTTTTGCCATCTCTTCCATGATGTCATCCCAGGTGATCCCCCGTTCTGCCATCAGCACCATCATGTGATACAGGAGGTCGCACATCTCATATTTGAGTTCTTCCGGGTTCGGATTCTTCGCCGCAATGATGATCTCGGCAGCTTCTTCTCCAACCTTCTTCAGAATTTTGTCAATACCTTTTTCAAACAGATAGTTCGTGTAAGAACCTTCCTTTGGATACTCTTTGCGGTCCATGATCGTATGATACACGCTCTCGAATACCTGCTGCGTATTGATTTCTTCATACTGATCCCCTACGATTGGCTGGAAGAAGCAGGTCGGATTGCCGGTATGACATGCCGCACCTACCTGATCGACTTTTGCAAGCAGGGTATCTTTGTCACAGTCGATGGTCAGGGATTTGACATACTGAAAATGTCCGGATGTCTCGCCTTTTGTCCAGAGACTCTGTCTGCTCCGGCTGAAATAGGTCATCCGTCCGGTTTTCACCGTTTTTTCAAATGCCTCCTGATTCATGTATGCCACCATCAGCACTTCGGACGTCTTATAATGCTGGGTGACAACCGGAAGCAGTCCATCGGAATTTAATTTAAATTCGGAAAAATCCATCAGACTCTCAAAGGAAGTCATACGGATTCCATTCTGGCTGCACTCTTCTTTAAAATCAGCACAATTGATTTCTCTCTGACTCACATACATTCCGGAAAGTCCTTTCACGCCCGGACATTCCAGGATCTTAAAAAGCTCTTCCTTTTCCAGTGTATCGGTCACAACCACACACGGAATATCCGTAATATTAACAACGGAATTCAGATCCAGACGGTGCATAAATACGATCTGACTGCTGTAAGTCTGGATCAGATGCTGCTGCTTAAATAATGCATCAAAGTCATTCAAAGACACCGCGATCTTCTCTTTCCCAAACCGCTTTGCCACCGATTCGATCAGTTTCTGTGAATCCGGCTTTGAAAAATTCAGCATGGCACGCTTTGCACCGGTGTAGAGGATTTTCTTCACATCCTCCTGCCGCTTTACATTTCCTCCGGCAACCATCGGGATCCGGATCACGCGGTTGATCTTTTTCATCAGTTCAATGGACTCATCATGATCCTGATCCGTGCTTGACAGGTCAAATACCAGAAGTTCATCCGCCCCGTTATCGCTGTACTCTTTTGCCAGCGCGATCACATCTTCAGATACAACTGTCGGGTCATCAAACCATTTTACCGCCTTCCCTCCAAGAATAAAAATGCAGGGAATCAATCTTTTATAACTCATACGAGAAACTCCTTTTATCTTTTTACAGACTGCCTTTTGTAGACCACACTTCTTTCATCCGTGGTTCTTCGGATACAGCCATATCAAGCGCTTTTCCAAATGCTTTAAATAACGCCTCTGCCATATGATGGTTGTTGCCGCCATCCAGGACTTTCAGGTGCAGGTTCATGGCACCGCTGTAGGAAACAGCATAGAAAAATTCTTTTACCATCTCCGTGTCCAGTTCTCCTAATTTATCACAGGTAAATGTGGCGTCAAAATTCAGATATGGTCTTCCGGAAAGGTCGATTGCCGAAAGCACCAGTACCTCATCCATCGGAAGCATAAAATGTCCATACCGCTTGATTCCTTTTTTATCTCCCAGTGCTTTTGCAATGGTCTGTCCCAGCACGATTCCGGTATCCTCGATCGTGTGATGGCTGTCTACCTCCAGATCTCCGGTAACTTTGACAGTCAGATCAAAAAGTCCATGTCTTGCAAAACCGGAAAGCATATGGTCAAAAAAACCGATGCCGGTAGAAATGTCAGTCTTTCCCGTTCCGTCCAGATTCAGTGTCATCTCGATCTGTGTCTCTTTTGTCACACGACTGCAGGATGCAACTCTGCTCTCCATCTTTTAGTCCTCCTCTTCAAAACGTACATGGATCGAATTGGCATGTGCGGTCAGCTGTTCCGCTTTTGCAAAGCTTTCGATATCCTTATGTACCTTCTGCAGTGCCTCTCTTGAATAAGAGATGATGCTGGATTTCTTGATGAAATCGTCTACAGAAAGTGGTGAGAAGAATTTAGCGGTTCCGTTGGTCGGAAGGATATGGTTTGGTCCGGCGAAATAATCGCCCAGCGGCTCGCTTGCATATTCTCCGATAAAGATGGCACCTGCATTGCGGATTTTTGTCATCACTTCAAACGGATTCTTTGTCTGGATCTCCAGATGCTCGGATGCGATCTCATTTGCCACGTCGATCACATCTTCCATAGTATCTGCAAGCAGGATATATCCGTAATTATCCAGAGATTTGGAAATGATCTCTGCTCTTGAAAGTTCTTTTAAGAAGCCATCTACCTGATCGGATACCTCATGTGCCAGCTTTTCACTTGTCGTAACAAGAATTGCAGAAGCGAGCTCATCATGCTCTGCCTGGGAAAGCAGGTCTGCCGCAACATATCTCGGATTAGCTGTCTCATCTGCCACAACCAGGATTTCACTTGGTCCTGCAATGGAATCAATGCTGACATGACCGTAAACTGCTTTCTTTGCAAGTGCTACATAGATATTTCCAGGTCCTACGATCTTGTCAACCTTCGGGATGCTCTCTGTTCCGTAAGCAAGGGCTGCAATTGCCTGTGCACCACCGACCTTGTAGATCTTATCCACACCGGCTTCTTTGGCTGCAACCAGTGTATTCGGATTTACTTTTCCATTTTTTCCAGGAGGCGTTACCATGATGATCTCATCCACACCGGCAACCTTTGCCGGCATCACATTCATCAGTACCGAAGACGGATAAACTGCCTTTCCTCCCGGCACATACACGCCGACTCTGTGAAGCGGAGTGATCTTCTGCCCAAGAATGGTTCCGTCCGGTTTACTGTCAAACCAGCTGTTCTGACGCTGTTTTGCATGATAACTTTCGATATTGTCTTTTGCTTTGCGGATGACTGTAAGAAGTGTATCATCAACCTGCGCATATGCTTCTTCAATTTCTGCATCTGTGACTTCAATCGTATCTGCAGTAAGCTCTGCCCCATCAAATTTGGCAGTGTATGCAAAAACTGCCGCATCTTTTTCTTCTTTTACTTTATCTAAAATTTCTTTTACGCTTGCCTCATACTGTCCATAATTGTTCGGACTTCTTTTCAGCAGATCTTCCAGCAGATTTTTCTTTGTATCGCTGTTCAGCTTTTGTATTCTCATGTGCATTAAGCCTCCCTTTTTAATATACTTCTGAGTTTATAAAGAAGTTCCTTGATCCTGTCATTTTCCAGACGCATGCTGACCGGGTTTACGATCATACGCGCTGATAACGGGCAAACCTCATCGAGAACTACAAGTCCGTTCTCTTTCAGGGTTGATCCGGTTTCCACGATATCCACGATCACCTCTGAAAGGCCAACGATCGGTGCAAGTTCAATCGAACCGTTCAATTTGATAATCTCTACCGTCTGGTGTCTGGTATTATAAAAATAATCCTTTGCAATATTCGGATATTTTGTTGCCACACGGATCAGTTCGTGATTTTCCAGATATTTTTTCGCATCTGCCGGTCCGCATACGCACATCCTGCATTTACCAAAACCAAGATCCAGTACCTCATGTACCTTCTTTCCCGCTTCCAGGATCGTGTCTTTTCCGACCACGCCGATGTCCGCCGCACCATATTCTACATAGGTCGGTACATCCGGTCCCTTCGATAAGAAAAATTTGAGTTTTAATTCTTCATTCACAAAAATCAGCTTTCTGGAATCTTTATCTTTCATTTCCTCACAGGTGATCCCCAGTTCTTCCAGAAGCTCCAGTGTCTGTTTTGCGAGCCGCCCCTTACAGAGCGCAAATGTCAAATATCTTGTGTCTTTCATCGTCTCACCCCTACCCTACAATTTTCTCTTCGCCGGTCATCAGGTTCACCATCTGCACATCTCCTTTGCTGCGAAGATACAGCATGCTTCCTGCAAGACTGCGTTTTCCATAATCCACATAGAATTCCAGCGACTTATCCGATGCTTTCTGAAGGATCTGGGTATTCTTGTTCTTTCCTCTAAATTCCATGGCAAGCTGGATTGCATCCTTCAACCGTTCTTTATCATATAAGATCAGGGAACTTTTCTCGCCACTTGAGATCTGGATCTTCTGGCGGGAAAGTGCGCTCATCAGTTCATCTACTACGATCGCAAAACCGATCGCCGGCTCTGCTTTTCCAAACTTTTCAACCAGGTGGTCATAACGTCCGCCTTTTACAATGGCATCCCCGGTCCCAAAAGTGTATCCCCGGAAGATAATACCGGTATAATATCCGTAAATTCCGCTCATGCTCAGATCAAACGTAATATACTGTTCCATTTTGTAGACAGATAAGATCGCGTAGATTTTTTCGAGACGCCGGATTGCTTTCATCGCTTTTTTGCTTGGCGCTACCTTTTTCGCCTCCTCCAGGATCTCCACACCACCGACCATCTCTGAAAGTGCAGAAAATGCTTTTCTTGACACCGGTTTTGCATCAGCCTCTTCTAAAAGTTCGTCTGCACCGAAAAAGTTCCGGTTGTTAATCAACTCACGCAGACGTTCTTCTGTCTCATCATCAATCTCGGATTCCTCGATCAGACTCTGGAAAAAGTCTACATTTCCTATACTGATCTGAAATTCTTCCAGTCCGGCATTCTTCAGACAGTCAATGACAAGTGCCAGCATCTCCGCATCAGCATCCGCCGCATCCAGTCCGATCATCTCCGCGCCCATCTGGGTACTTTCCTTTAATCGTCCCTGATAACTGGAATGATTGATAAATGTATTCCCCACATAGCAAAGCCTTGCCGGGAGCTCATCATCCTTAAATAAAGTTGCCGTCGCACGTGCGATCTGCGGAGTGATATCCGGTCTTAACACCAGTGTGTTGCCGTCTCTGTCAAAAAATTTATATAATTCCCTTGAAGGAATGGTTCCGATCTCTTTTCTGAATACATCAAAATATTCATACATAGGAGTCTGGATATCATGATATCCGTACAAATGCAGAGTCTTATGAAGTCGGTTCTGAAGTGCCAGCTTTTTGGCGCATTCTTCGTGATAAATGTCTCGGACCCCTTCGGGTGTATGTAATAACTGCTTCATAGATTGTAACTCCTCTTTTTTGTTTATTCGTCACTTTAGTATGTTACCATATTAAAACGTGACCTTGTTGTATTATACGAACTTTGACGCGGCTTGTCAAGCCTGCATACTCAGAAGTTCTATCCTGCTAATCTCTTTTCCATGCTTCTTATCTTTCTTCCCGGTGATCCAGATCCTTCTGGAGCATCTCCAGATACGGAACGAATACGCCCTGCCTTAGCTGCATAAAATATTCCTCATCCAGTTCTTCAAAGCGTACGCTTTTCCGTCCGCCCTGCTTCATCCGCTCCCAAAACACTTCTATTTCTTCAAAACGCATGTAATAAAGCAGGTTTTTTGTACTGTAATAGATAAGAAAAAAGGAAATTCCATCCTGTTTTTCAAAATCCCGCATAAAATTCATCTGGTGTTCATGGATATTGTGTAGTGGAAAGGTATCCATACTGCACTCTTTTGCGTCAAAACATACGGGAATTCCCTGTACTGCTCCAATATAATCGACCGTACTGCGCTGGTCAAAATAGGCCAGCGTGATCTGGCGGTGATCTTTGTCCATTCGTACCGGAGTGATCGGTGTCGGGATTTTCTGAATGAGCGCCAGTCCCTGCTGCTGATAGCGTTCATTCGTCCGGTTAATAAAATCCTCCAGGGTTGAACCTCTTAGCCCTCTTGAATTCCAGGTTCCCATTCTAATCCTTCTCCTTTTATGATGGTTGTAAATCCTTCCGGAAGAGGCGCGGTAAGCTCCTTTTCCGATACCTTTGCAAGCGCATCCTCTCTTTTCGGGAACTGCATTTTCCATGCATGTAAAAGTTGATATTTTAACGCATATTTTTTCCTGAAAATAGAATTGACCTTTGGATTACCATACTTGCTATCCCCGATGATCGGATGACCGGTCGAAGACAGATGTGCACGGATCTGATGGGTCCGTCCCGTGATCAGATGCACCTTCAGAATCGTCTGCTGACCATTATCCGCAAGCGGAATATACTCTGTGGCTATCGGCTTTGCCTCGCCTTTTGCTTCTTTCAGAATTTTCACCTGATTGGTCATCTCATTTTTCAGAAGATATCCTTCGATCTTCTGACGGTCTTTTATCACCCCATCCACGATCGTGAGATAATATTTTTTCACGGTCCTGTCTCTTAAAATCTCGCTGAGCTGCTGCAATCCCGCAAGGCTTTTCCCTGCGGTTACAAGACCACTGGTATTCCGGTCCAGGCGGTTACAGACAGATGGGCGGAAAGTAGCAAGCTCAGCTGGTTTCAGATCGCCTTTTTTCAGCAGATACGCGATCATATATTCATTCAGGGAAAGGTCAGACGGTGCTGCTTTCTGGGAAAGCATGCCTGATGGTTTGTTCAGGATCAGAATGTCCGGATCCTCATAGATTACCGACAGCCGGATGCTGCTTTCCATTGCCCGTGCAAGATCTGCCGGAAGCTTCTTTTCTGCTCCCGGTGTCCCTGCGAATTTCTGCCAGGTATCATCTGAGAGAAATACTTCAACCTGATCTCCTTTTGTCAGTTTTTCATTTCCCTGCGCTTTTTTCCCGTTTAACTTGATGTTCTTTTTCCGCAGCATCTTGTAAACAAAGCTCATCGGCGCTTTACTTAAATATTTTCCAAGAAGCTTGTCCAGACGCTGTCCTGCTTCATTTGCCGAAACGGTTATTTTCTGCATGCTTTTAATTCCTCCTGCCTTTTACAGTGAAATGTCCAGTAGGAGTCCTTTGATCATCTCTTCGTGTTTTCTTGTATCCTGCTGTTCTACAGAAGCAATGTTGTTCATTCCCTCGGCGCGGGTCAGAAATGCCTTGTAATCATGGAAAAACTTGACCACCACCTTGTCGAACTGGTTCTGCTTCATAATGGATTTGATATGCTTTGCGGCATAGTCCACATCCACTTTTTTCACCGGCACATAGCCACAAATCGTATTGTTGTAAATTGCAACAGCGGCTACTGGCATTGCCTTTTTCTCGCTGGTGATCACAAGATCGTATGCCATGGTAAGTTCTTCGGTGACAGCCGAGATTTCAAGCTCAGTTGCCTCATCGATGGAATCATGCGGCATGACCATGATCAGATTGACCAGGATCCGGCTTGCCGGAAGACATCCGAGTACCGCTACCACAGTGAGCAGATTGAGCTTTGTCTTTGTTGTTACATAACCGGCGACCACCAGTGCGGCAACCAGTCCAAAAGAGACAACAGCTTCCAGTATCAATAATCGTTTTCTTCTGCGCAGATAACCTGCGTCTCCTTTTTGTATCTTCATCGTGTTTTTCGCTTACTCCTTCGTTATTTTCTCCATCACTGACATGGCTTTTAAAATCATTCCATGCGGAAGTACTTTGGCAGCTGCTTCTGCCCCTTTCATTGCCGTGCCATATACAGAAACCTCTTTTTTGTATTTGGCATCAATGAGCGCCTGCTTTACAACCTGTACCGGATCTGCCATCACAGCCTCTTTCATGCCACCGGGCAGCTTCCCTGACACTTCAAAAAACGGAGTGTTCACAGGCCCCGGGCAGACCGCTGTGACAGAGATTCCTTTTTCCTTAAGTTCAGCTGCAAGGCTCCTTGAAAAGCTCAGTACATACGACTTTGTCGCCGCATAAACTGCGAATTTTGCCTGCGGGCAAAAAGCCGCTGCGCTTGCCAGGTTGATGATCCTGGTCCCTTTGTGCATCCAGGGCAGACAGGTACAGGTCATCTCGGTCAGTCCCCGGCAGTTCAGGTCGATCATACGGAGCTGAAGTTTCTTGTCTTCCTTTGCAATTTCCTCTACTGTCCCGGTCTTTCCGAATCCGGCTGCATTGACCAGCATACGGATATCAGGATTCTGATTTTCCAGCCGGTTTTTCACCTGCTTGTATACCAGATCCTCTTCCATGTCACCTGCAAAGATCCGGATATACGTCTTGTGGTTTTTCTTGATCTCTTCCAGCTTCTTTTCACTGCGAGCGATCACCCAGATTTCATCCAGTTCCCTGTAAAAACGTTCAATCTGTCTGACAAATTCTTTTCCCATGCCGGAGGATGCCCCGGTAACAATCGCAATCTTCATAAGCGGTTCTCCTTTCTCCTGTGACTACTTCCGTTTGTGTACATTACGGATGGATTTCTTTTTCTGCGGTCTTGACGAGGACTCACCCCTGCCATTTCCTGTAGATGCAGGCTTTGTATTCTTATGCCCTGCATTTGAATTTTTATAATTTCCGTTTGTCTTTCCTGGATTTTTGTTATTTCCATTCGGGTTTTTGCTCTTTCGATCCGTGCCGCTATGAGTTCCTCCGTGGTTTCTTCCGCTGTATCCATTCTTCTCCTGCGTTTTTTCCGAATGCAGCTTTCTCGGACGAATCAGACATTTCTCATCGAATCCTACCAGATCCATACGGTCTGCGATTCGCAGTGCCTCCATGACCAGATCATAATTCTTCGGATTTCGGTACTGGATCAGTGCTCTCTGCATCGCTTTTTCATGCGGGTTCTTCGGCACATACACCGGCTTCATCGTCCGCGGATCTACACCGGTATAGTACATACAAGTGGAAATTGTAGACGGTGTCGGGTAGAAATCCTGTACCTGCTCCGGCATATAACCAAGATCCCGCAGGTATTCGGCAAGCTTTACCGCTTCTTTCATAGTAGAACCCGGATGGGACGACATCAGATACGGAACCAGGTACTGTTTAAGTCCAAGTCTTTTATTGATCTCTTCGTATTTGTGGGTAAAACGTTCATAAACTGCATTTTCCGGCTTGCCCATCATCTGAAGAACCGGATCTGCTACATGCTCCGGAGCTACTTTTAGCTGTCCGCTCACATGATACTCACACAGTTCCTTGAAAAATGTATCATCTTTATCTGCTATCAGATAATCGAATCGGATGCCTGAGCGAATAAATACCTTCTTTACATTCGGAAGTGTACGAAGTTTTCGTAAAAGCTTCAGGTAGTCTTTATGATCCACCTTCAAATTTTTACACGGTCGCGGAAATAGACACTGCTTTTGCTTGCACACTCCTTTTGTGAGCTGCTTATCACAAGAAGGTGCTCTAAAGTTCGCAGTCGGTCCGCCAACATCATGAATATAGCCTTTGAAATCCTTATCCCAAATAAATTTTTCTGCCTCTGCGATCAAAGATTCATGGCTTCGCGTCTGAATGATTCTCCCCTGATGAAACGTAAGAGCACAAAAATTACATCCGCCAAAACATCCACGATTGCTGATCAGGCTGTATTTTACCTCCTCGATTGCCGGAACTCCTCCAAGCGCGTCATAGGACGGATGGTATGTTCTCATATAAGGATAGCTGTAAGTGCGATCCATTTCCGACTGGCTAAGCGGTTTGGACGGTGGATTCTGGACTACATATAAATGGTCCGAGTATGGTTCCACAAGTCGTTT